>Ga0116168_1000384_pt1 | contig 43811 bp, 28 predicted proteins | sample AD_UKC129_MetaG_FD_89795 | JGI IMG/M metagenome (GOLD analysis project Ga0116168, IMG submission 89795) | Active sludge microbial communities of municipal wastewater-treating anaerobic digesters from Canada - AD_UKC129_MetaG | ecosystem: Engineered > Bioreactor > Anaerobic > Digestate | place...
AGCGGTGCGGCGCAGCAGGGCGTCATAGGCGTTGGTCACAGCCATGCCGTTCAACGGGCCGCCAGTGTAGGATTCCCGAAGCAGCCGATCCGCGTCGTTGTAAACCTGCGTCACCGTCATCCCGCCGCCGGCAATCGTGCTCTGCCGGCCCCGTCGGTCATACGTGTAGGTGATAGACGGTGTGGCAGCCGGATCGTTTGTATAACTGACCGAGACCAGGTTTCCATCCGGGCCGTAGCTGTAGGCCGTGACGATGCGCTGGCCTCCTGTGCCTGTGCGAGCCCATATTCGGGTCTCGAGCCGGCCGCCGGCGGTATAGGTGTAGTCAGGCCCGCTGCCATCAGCGTAGCGCTTGCTGGCAAGCCAGCCGCGGTACGGATCGTAATTCCAGGTGGTCACCGCCGTCCCGGAGTTCCCGGCAAAATCCTTCCACGTCTTCATGGTTTTCATGCGGCCGGCGTAGTCGTAGGTGTACTCCACCGGATACGTGCGGGATCCCCAGGTCTTCTTCAGTAATCCGTTCGGATAATACTCGCTGGACACGCTCGTGCCGTCTGGCTGAACCACATTCGTCGCCCGAAGGCTGAGGTCGTAATACGTGAGCGTTGTCTGAGCCGCTGCGCCGATCAGGCCCGGATTGGGCGTTGTGACCGACGAAACCAGGTCAGCGTTGTTGTACCCGTAGGTGGTTGTTCCGTTCCGGGCGTCGGTGACCGTGCTCCGCCGGCCGTGCGCGTCGTAACCGTAGCTGGTCCCGCCGACGGGAGTACCCGTCGAATCATACCGGGTTACCGATGCCAATCGCCCATAGTGGTAAACGCTGATGGTATAGGAATTATCGGGCGCGATGGTCGTGACCGTTCGCGTGCTCCCAGGCACCGTGATGGTTGTCGTGGTTGCCGGAACACCGCCATTGTAAATCGTGTGCCAGTTCGTGAGCCCGTTCACGGATCGCTCCACCATCGACACCAGCGTGGGAGACGGCGAGCCATTCGTGCCCCAGACGTAGGTCCGGGTCCGATGCACGTGCGTCCCATGCGCCGAAACCACGTCGGAAACTGTCTGCGTGATTCGGTCCACTCCGCCTTTAATGCTGTTCAGGCTGGATAGCAGGCTGGCGTAGCTGGACATGTTCCGTGTTGTGGCGGCAAGCGCCGTAATGGTGTACTCACGCTCGCCTTTGGCGTTGTACACGTAAAGGGTGGTTACTCCATCAGGGTCCACCTCCTTCCAGACCTGGCCCTGGTTGTTGTAATACCGAATTGAGAAGGGATTGTCATAAGGGGTCCACGGAGTGCCGCTGTCAGCATAAACCGTCTTATAGGGTCGGCCCACAAAGTCGTAAAACGTCATGGTCCACTCGTCGCTGTCACTGCCATCGAGGTTCAGCTCTTCCCACGGCGTCCGCCTTCTTTTCCCCCATACAGTCTTCAACCCTGCGAGAAGCTGAGATGCGCCCGTTCGCGTTCGAAGGGACTTTGGGCTTGACCGGTTCCGGGTGAACCCATAACAGAAGCCCACATTGCGGGCATTCTTGAATCATCCAGCTTGAAAGAACCTCCGATAACAGGGACGGACACCGGCGAGAGCTTCTGGCGCGGTTGCCGCGTCCTGGTGACCGGCGGGACGGGAATGGTTGGATCCTGGCTCATCCGGGACTTGCTGAAGGCGGGCGCAACCGTCATCGCTCTGGCAAGGAAACAGGCGACTCCTTCCGATCCGGCGCTTCAGAACGTGACGTGGGTCTGGTGCCCGATCGAAGATCGCGCCGGTGTCGAGCGGGCAGTGCGGGAGCATCGGCCTGACACGGTTTTTCACCTCGCCGCGCAGTCTCTGGTGGGCGCCGCTCGAACCGATCCCTGGCAGACCTTCGAGACAAACATCCGCGGCACGTACAATCTTCTGGAAGCCTGCCGTCTCAACGGGGGCGCCGTGAAACGGGTGGTCGTCGCGTCCAGCGACAAGGCCTACGGTCCGCGAAACGAACCGCCGTACACCGAGGATATGCCGTTGCAGGGACGCGGGCCGTATGAGGTGTCGAAGAGTTGCGCGGATCTCGTGGCGCAGGCGTATTGCCAGAATCACGGCGTGCCGGTGGCCATTCTGCGTTGCGGGAACGTGTTTGGCGGGGGCGATCTCAACTGGAGCCGCATTGTGCCGGCCACGATTCGATGCTGTTTCAAAGGGGAACGCCCGGTGATTCGCAGCGACGGCAGGTCGGTGCGGGATTACATCTACGTGCGGGACGCAACGCGGGCCTACCTGCGTCTGGCGGAGTTGCTTTCGGATCCGCGGTTGCACGGGCAGGCTTTCAACGTGAGCCTCGAGCGTCCGATTACGGTGCTCGAGGTGGTGAACCTGATCCGCGAACTGATGGGGCGCCGGGATCTCGAACCCGAGATTCAGAACGTGGCGCAGGGAGAAATGCGCGCGGAGTTCATGAGTACGAAAAAGGCGCGAGAGATTCTGGGCTGGCGCCCGGGGTTCACACTGGAGGAAGGGTTGCGTGAAACGATCGCCTGGTACGGCGAGTATTTGAAGGGCGCCGGCGAGTTGCGCTGAACCCGTGAATGCTGTGAACGGCGACGTCTGGACCCGTGTGATCAACGCCGCGGCGGATCCTGCGCGCGTGCGGCAGTTTCTGCCGTTGCTCGAGGGGGCTGACGCTTCACTGCATTCGATGGAGGTGGAACACGCGCGCGTGCTGGCGGCGGTGTTGAGCGGTTCACAGGCGCTGGGCAATCTGCTGGTGGCGCATCCCGACTGGCTGGAACGGATTGCGCCCGCGCAACTGGAGCATCCGCGCCGCGCGGAAGGATTGCGCAGGGAAGCGGCGCTCGCGGTGGAGCCGCTTCTCGAGCAAAGGGACTTCGCGGCCGCGCTCGCATGGGTGCGCCTGTTTCATCAGCGCGAGATGCTGCGGATCGGCGCGCGCGACCTGGCCCGGTTCGGTCCGACCGAGCAGATCATCGAGGAGCTGTCCCATCTGGCGGACGTTTGTCTGGATGCCGTCTGGCGGGTCTGTTTCGAGCAATTCAGCGCGCGCTACGGCCGGCCGTGGCATCAGGATACGAACGGCCAATGGACGCCGACGCCGTTCTGCGTGCTGGGCATGGGCAAGCTGGGCGGGCTGGAGCTGAACTACAGTTCGGACGTGGACGTGCTGTTCGTTTACAGCGAGGAGGGCAAGGTCTTCAAACAGCGTCCCGGGAAATCGAAATCGCAGAGGCCGGTCATGGGCAACCACGAGTTCTTCAACCGCGTTGCCGAAGCGTTCATTGCGGAAGTGTCGCGCGTGACACCGGAAGGGATGCTGTTTCGGATCGACCTGCGATTGCGGCCGGAGGGCGATGCCGGTCCGTTGACGCGTTCGCTCGCCGGTTACGAGAACTACTACGCGCAATGGGGACAGACCTGGGAGCGGATGATGCTGATCAAGGCACGCCCGGTTGCGGGAGACGCGGTGCTGGCGAACGAATTCATCGAGATGATCCAGCCGTTCCGTTATCCGCGCGCGGTCAACCAGAACGTTCTTGAGGAGGTCGGCGCGATGAAGGATCGCATCGAGCAGGAGGTGCTGCGGGGGGACGAGGTGGAACGGAACGTGAAACTGGGCCGCGGCGGGATTCGCGAGATCGAGTTCATCGTGCAATCGCAGCAACTGTTGCACGCGGGCAAGCTGCCGTTCCTGCAGGGAGCGCGGACGCTGGAGATCCTGGAGAAGCTGTCTCAATACGGCGTGATGAAAGGCGAGGACACGCGCGCGTTACGCGAGGCCTATCGGTTTCTCCGGGACGTCGAGCACCGGCTGCAGATGGAGGACAATCTTCAGACACACACGATCCCGCAGAGCGCGGCCGCGCGCGAGCGGCTGGCGCGCCTCATGGGGTTCAAGACGGCGAAGGAGTTTGAAAAGACCCGCAAGGCGCACGCGGACCGCGTGCGGGCCGTCTTTGACGCCTTGTTCCGTTCCGTTGCGCCGGCGGAGGGACGCGCGTTTCCGGCGGGGTTTGCGGGTTCGGAACAGGAATGGAAGCGGATCCTGGCGGAGCACGCGTTTCGTGATCCGGACCGGGCGTTCCAGGTCTTGCGCGAGTTCGTCGAGGGCCCGGGCTATGTGCATGTGTCGCCGCGCACGAGCGAGCTCGCCCGGCGGTTGCTGGCGCGGATTTTTGCGTTGTGTCGCGGTGAAGAGAAGAGCGGGGGAGCGGCGGACGGCGTGGGGCCGGATACGGGATTCCGGCTGTCGGACCCGGACCGTGTTCTGACGCGGCTGGACAGTTTCGTGGCAGCGTACGGCGCGCGGGCAATGCTGTTCGAGTTATGGAACAGCAACCCGACGATTTTCGAGCTGTTGTTGAAGCTGTTCGATCGATCGGAGTTTCTGGCGGAGCTGGCGATCCGGATACCGGACCTGGTGGATGAGCTCGTGACGAGCGGGCGGCTGCGCCAGCGCAAGACTGCGGAGGAAACGCTCGAGGACCTCCGTCACGGCGCGGCGGACGCCGACCAGCACCTCTGGTTGCGGCAGTACCATGAAGTCGAGTGGATGCGGATCGGTTTGCGCGATATCCTTGGCCTTGCCGATCCGGAACAGTATCTCACCGAGTTCTCCGCGCTGGCCGACGCGTGCCTGCAATACGCGGTCGAGGCGGCGATGCGGAAGTTCCGGTTGAAGGCCGCGCCGTTTGCCGTGATCGGGCTTGGAAAGTTGGGCGGGCGCGAGATCGATTACGGATCGGACCTGGACGTATTGTTCGTGGCCGACTCGAAGGTGCGCGACCTGCGAAAGATCCAGGCGGTGGCGGTGTTCGTGATGGACCTGCTGTCAAAACGAACCGAGCGCGGCATCGTGTTCCAGACCGACGCCCGATTGCGTCCGGACGGGGAGAAAGGGTTGCTCGTGAATTCCCTTGCGGCGTACGAGGAGTACTATCGCAAACGCGCGCAGCTTTGGGAGATCCAATCGCTGACCCGGGCGCGTCCGGTGGCGGGGGACGCGCGCGTGGGGGAAGCCTTCAGTGAGCTGGCGGCGAAGCTGACGAATTTCAGCCGGCCGAACCTTCCGCTGTCGGCCTATGTGCCCGATTGGAAGCAGAAGATTCACGCGATGCGCATGCGCATTGAGAAGGAACGCACGCCGGCGGGCCAGGACGAGCTGGCTATCAAGACCGGGAAGGGCGGGTTGATGGACGCGGAGTTCATTGCGCAGGCGCTTTGCCTCGAGAACGGCTGGCGCGAGGCGAACACGCTGCACGCGCTGGAGCATGCGCGTGATCAGGGGCAATTGCCCGACGCGGATGCGCTGATCGCGAGCTATCGCGCCTTGCGGCGCGTGGAGGGAATTCTTCGCCGTTGGAGTTATGAGGGCGAGACGGTGCTGCCGGACGATCCGGCGCCGTACTATCGCGTATCAGTGCGGTGCGGGTTCAAGACGCCGGAGGCCTTCGGCGAGGCATTGGCACAATGGCGAAAAATGATCCGCGCCGCTTATGTGAAGATCTTTGAAGCCGCATGCTGACGCCCGCGGATACTCTGCGCCGTGGCTCTCCCGGTCAGTCAGGCGCTGCTCCCAACACGATCTGCGCGACAACCGGCAGATGGTCGCTTGGCCAGCGGCCTTCTTTCGAGAACGGCACGATCTCGATGGTGGAAACGCGGATGTTGCCGCGCGCCAGGATCCAGTCGATGCGCGGGCCGTTGACCGGTGTCGCCTGAAAACCGTTGAACGTGCCGAGGTTCTCGCCGCGTCTGACTGGAGCTTCATCCCAGAGATCGCGGAGGAAACCATCCGCCGTCAGGATCGAATGCACGCGGTTGCTGTGCGCCGCGGCGTTGAAGTCGCCCACGAGCAGGACGGGCGCGTTGGTCAGTGCGGCGATCCGGTTGCGAACGAGTTCGGCGCTTTTCTCGCGCGCCTGCTGCACCTGGTGATCGAAATGGGTGTTCACGAAGTAGAATTCCTCCCGGCTTGCGCGGTCGCGGAACTTGACCCAGGTGACCATTCGGCGGACGCGGTTGCCCCATGTGGAAGAGCCGATTACGTCCGGCGTGTCGGACAGCCAGAAATGATCGAACTCGAGCGGTTCGAGCCGCGAGGTCCGGTAGAAGACAGCCATGAACTCGCCGCGGCTGCCGCCGTCGCGTCCCAGGCCGATCCATTCGTAACCCGGCAGATCGGCGGCAATGTCCTTGAGCTGGGAATAAACGCCTTCCTGCGTGCCGAGCACGTCGGGTGAAAGATCGCGCAGGAGCTCCCGCATGAGCGGCCGGCGCAGCGCCCATGCATTCGGTCCGGACGCGCTGGCGAAACGCAGGTTGTAGGTGCACACCGTGAGCGGCGCGTTGGTCTCGGCCGCGAGACCCCGGATGGCGGCACAAAACAGGAGGGACGCAAGCAAACCGGTGAAACAACGCAGGATCATGGCTCAGTCAGGTTTTGTGGCGGAATCGCGTGACACGTGTGTCTCACCCGGCCAGAGATCTGTCAAGCGCGGGCCTTTCAGAGGGCGGTTCTGGACGGGCCGATGCCGCGGCGCGCTGGCGATGTACTTCGTAGAGAAACACCGCGGCGGCAGCGCCGACGTTCAGCGAATCCACGCCGGGCGCCATGGGGATGGCGACCTTTTCTTCGCAAAGCCTCAGCACGGGCGGTGAAATGCCTTCGCCTTCGCTGCCGAACACAAGGCAACAGTCCGTCGTGAGATTCGCCTGGGAAAGCGCGCGTTGCTCGGCGTGCGGATGCGCGGCGATGCAGCGCACGCCGGCGGCGCGAAGCCGGGTCAATGATTCGAGCAGGAGCGGCGATTCCACCACGGGCAACTGGAAAATGGTGCCCATGGAATTTCGCACGGCGCGGCGCAGGAACGGGCTGGAGCAGGTTTCGCCGACGACGAGCGCCTGGGCGCCGAAAGCGACACAATTGCGGACGAGAGCGCCGAGGTTTTCAGCGTTGGTCAATCCATCGACCGCGACGAAGAGCCGGGGACGCGCGCTCGTGGCCAGCAGTTCCTCGAGCGAGGGTTGGGGCGGTATTCTTCCGACGGCAAGGATGCCCTGGTACATCGAAAAGCCGGTCAGTTTTTCGAGCACGTCCTTCCGCGTAACCACGTACACGGGGATCATCGGTTCGGGCCGCGCGCGAATCAGCGGCTCGTAGGCGGCCACCCATTTCTCGGGAAGGAGCACGGAAACGACAGGGAACGAGCTTTCGAGCAGGCGTCGCACGACTTTTTCGCCTTCGGCGACGAAGATGCCCTGCTCGCGATGCTCGGCCGTTCGGCGCATGGTCCGGTAGGGCGCCAGTTCGGGCAGATCGAGTGATTCAATTCGGTGGATGCAGCAGCTCATCCAAGGCTGAGCGTGGGGCAGGGGACATCCTGTGCGGCGACGGAGAGTGCGACGTGTTTGGCGCCGATTTTCTGGAGGCGTTCGCTCATGACCGAATGGGCGAGCTCGGCCCGGTTGCATTCGCGGCTGAGGTGCCCGAGGTACAGATGCCTCAGTTCCGCGGACATGATCTGCTCGGCAGCATCGGCCGCGCTTTCATTCGAAAGATGCCCGTGCCGGCTGAGAATCCGCTGTTTGAGGCTCCAGGGGCGATGCACGCAGTCCTGGAGCAGTTTGACGTCGTGATTCGACTCCAGCACGAGGACGTTTGCCGAGCGGCAGCGTTCGATCACCAGCCGGGTGGTGTGGCCGAGGTCCGTGAGGAATCCGAAGTTGCCGGAGGCGGTTCGCAGGAGGAATCCCACGGGATCCTGCGCGTCGTGCGGAATGGAGAACGTTTCCACCACGACGTCGTTGATCTCGAAGGTGGCGCCCGTCTCGAAGAGGTGGAACTCGATCTTTGCATCGAACTGGTGGCGGATGGCGTCGGCGGTGGGGCGATTGCAATAGACAGGCACACGCAGCTTTTCCGCCATGACCCCCAGTCCCTGGACGTGGTCGCCATGTTCGTGGGTGATGAGGATGGCCGACAGGTTTTCGGGCGTGCGGCCAATGGACGCCAGCCGTTGCCGGATCTGGCGGGCGCTGAATCCGGCATCGACGAGAATGCGGGTTTCGGGTGTCTCCAGGTAAGCGCAATTCCCCGCTGAACCGCTTCCGAGAATCGTCAGGTGCGCAGGCACGGCTGAGCCTAATCAGGGCGGGTTCGAGGGATCAAACGTTTTGTGCGCCAGCGTTTCCGCGCGGCGCGTAAGCATCAGCGTGCGCGGGACAGGCGACATTGGCCGAGCCACGGCGCCGAAATGTTTTTGAGTGACGGCTCCCTGTGCGGGTTTCACCCCATTCAGGCAGGGAGCGGGGGCTGTTACAACACGTCAAAAAGAACCCATGAAAAAGATTTCCGTTCTGCTAGTGGACGATCACACCGTGGTGCGCCAGGGCCTCAAAGCGTTGCTTCGCGCGGAAGAAGACATCGAGGTGGCTGGCGAGGCCGAGAACGGGCGGATCGCCGTGCAGATGGCCCGAAGGTCGCCGCCCGATGTGGTGGTCATGGATGTCGCCATGCCTCTCCTGAACGGCCTGGAAGCGACGCGGCAGATATTGAAGTCGGTGCCGAACACGAAGGTGCTGGTGCTGACGTCGTACAGCGACGACGATTGCGTGCAGCAAATGACGGAGGCGGGTGTTTCCGGTTACCTGCTGAAGCAGACCGCGGCGAACGACCTGCTGAAGGCCATTCGCGAAGTGCACAAGGGGAACGCCTTTTTCAGCCCGACGATTGCGAAGCGGTTGCGCGATCAATGCCGGGAGGCGTTTGCCAACGGCCAACCGGTGAAGAAGAACATTGAACTGACGTCCCGCGAGGCCGAGGTATTGCAGTTGATCGCCGAAGGCTTCTCCAACAAGCAGATCGCCGCGGAACTCAGCATCAGCATCAAGACGGTTGAAAAGCACCGGCAACAGGTGATGAACAAGTTGAACATTCACGATGTTGCCGGGCTGACGCGGTATGCGCTTTCCAAGGGTCTTGTGGACCGCGGAGTGCCTGCCGGCGTGCTGGCCTGAGTGCGTCATTCCAAAACCCGGCCCGCCCGGGGTCTAAGGGGTAATTTCGACAGGGTAAGCACCTGAAAAGCGAGAGTCGTGCCAATTGGTGCTTGTGCTTTAAGACAAGGCGCATAAACTCGGGAATCAATGGCACAGGGCTTACAACTTTCGCAGAGACTGACTCAGTCGCTGGTGCTGGCACCCCAGCTCCAGCAGTCGCTGGCCCTTCTTCAGGCGCCCACGCTCGAGCTCAAAGCGCTTGTGGAGCAGGAGCTTCAGCAGAATCCAGTTCTTGAGGAAGTTCCCTCGCAGGATGCCGAGCAGCTCGAACGCGTCAACAGCGAAGGGGAGACTGTCGCGGAACCCGCGGATCCGGCCGAACCTCCTGCGGACGTCACTTTTGATCCTGCCACCGAGAAGACCTCCGCCGAACCGGTGGACGATTTTCAGGCGGAATTCGAACGACTGGTCCAACTGGACCAGGAATGGCGGGATCACTTCGCCCAGACGAATATCCCGATGCGGCTGTCGCCCGAGGACGAGGAAAAGCGGCAGTTCATGTTTGATTCGCTGGTGGCGGGCACGTCGCTTCAGGAAACGCTGCTGGAGCAGGTGCGCGAATCGGACCTGCCGGAGGAGGACTGGCCCATTGCCGAAATGATCATCGGCAACATAGACGATTACGGGTATCTGAAGGCGTCGATCGAAGAGCTTTCCACCTCCACCGGATTGCCGGCGGAGCGCATTTCGAGAGTGCTGAAGGTGATCCAGTCGTTCGACCCGCCGGGTGTGGGCGCGCGGGATTTGCAGGAATGCATGCTCCTGCAACTCGAGCGGGCAGGGCAGAAAGACACGCTCGAGTACCGGATCGTCCGGGATTTCATGGAGGCGCTGGGGAAACGGCGCATTCCCGAGATTGCACGCGGCACCGGTGTCGAGGTGGACGAGGTTCAGGACGCGCTGGAGAATATCGCGCGGCTGGAGCCCCGGCCCGGGCGAGCCTATCTGCCGGACAACGACCAGTACGTCCTGCCGGAGGTTTTCGTGCAGAAGCAGGGCGACGACTTCATCGTCACGACGAACAACGAGCACATTCCGCACCTGCGCATCAGCAACACCTACAAGGACCTGATGGCGCAGGGCGACAACTCGCCCGAGGTGCGGAACTACATTCGCGAGAAGATCCGGGCCGGGAAGTTTCTGATCAAGAGCCTGCATCAGCGGCAGCAGACGATCCTGAACATCGCGAAGGAGATTGTGAAACGGCAGCGCGAGTTCATGGAGAAGGGGGTTTCGGCGCTGAAGCCGCTGACCATGGTGCAGGTGGCCGAAGTGGTGGGCGTTCATGAGACCACTGTGAGCCGCGCGGTGTCCGGCAAGTACATGGAAACGCCGCAGGGCATTTTTGAAATGAAGTACTTCTTCACCGCGGGCATCCAGACGGCCAGCGGCGACGGTCTGTCCAACACCAGCGTCAAGGACATGATCGCGGACATTTTCAAGAAGGAAGACCCCACCAAACCGTTGTCCGATCAGGAAGTGGTGAAGATCCTCAAGGAACGAGGCATCGTGATCGCGCGCCGCACGGTGGCCAAGTACCGGACGGAATTGAACATCCTGCCGTCGAACCTGCGCAAGGTTTATTGATCGGCGGTTGAAGGGGCGGCGGGTCGGGAATTCGGGGATCCGGAGCGTTACTTGCGGCTCTTCAATTCTTCTTTCGTCTTTGCCTGAAGCGCTTCCAGTTCCGGCCGCAGCTCTTCCTTGGTCTCGGCGTCCATCCGGTCAATGAACAGGATGCCGCGGAGATGATCCGTCTCGTGCTGCACGGCCCGGGCAAGCAATCCGCCGCAGCGAAACGCGATCGGCTTTCCCTTTCGGTCCAGCGCTTTCACATCCACGAATTCGGACCGCACGATGTCCGCGTAGATCTCGGGAAAACTGAGGCAGCCCTCGGGGCCCGTAACTTTCTCGCCTGAAAGGGTGAGCTCGGGATTGATCAGAACCAGCGGCATGAACGCGGCGACGTCCGCCGGCTGGCCGTCGAGTTCCAGCGACGAGGGCCGATCGGTCACTTCGCGCACGTCGATGACGGTGACCTGGAGGGGAACGCCGACCTGTTGGGCGGCGAGCCCGACGCCCTTGGCGGCGTACATGGTTTCGAGCATGTCCTCTACCAGCTTTTCGATTTCCGGCGTGATGGCTTCGACCCGAGCGCCTTTCTTGCGCAAGACCGGGTCGCCGTACTTGACCACTTTGAGAATCATCCGTCCCTCTATCCCTGGTCCTGCTGAACGCCCAGAATCTGAAGAATGCGTTCGAGTTCGTCGTCGCTGAAGAAGGAAATCTCGATCGCGCCTTTGCCGCCGGCATAACGGAGGTGCACCCGTGTGGCGAAGCGTTCCCGGAGGCGGTTCTCCAGGCTGGCCACGTGCGCATTGGTCGTGAGTGGAGTGACGGCCGGGGCTTTCGCCTCGGTCCCGCGCGCCTGCATCCGCGCGACCAGTCCTTCGGTCTGGCGGACGTTGAGCTCCTCCTTGATCACGCGCTCCGCGAGCGCCTGTTGTTGTTTTTCGGAGGGCACGCCGAGGATCACCTTGGCATGGCCCACGGAGAGCCGGCCGTCGCGGATATAATTCTGAAGGACGGGCGGGAGCTTCAGCAGCCGGAGGGCGTTGGCGACGACGGCGCGGCTCTTGCCTACTTTGAGCGCCGCCTGCTCCTGCGTGAGCTGGAACTGGCCGATCAGTTGCGCGTAACCCTGCGCTTCCTCGATCGGGTTCAGGTTCTCGCGCTGCAAATTCTCGATCAACGCCAGCTCGAGCACGGCGCGGTCGTCGGCCTCCCGCACGATGACCGGCACCTCGTTCAGGCCCGCCAATTGAGCCGCGCGCCAGCGCCGCTCCCCGGCGATCAGCTCGAAGTGGCCGTCCCGGTTGCGAACCACGAGCGGTTGCACGATGCCCTTTTCACGAATGGAATCCGCAAGCTCGGCAAGCGCGTCGTGGGGGAAATCCTTGCGCGGCTGGAAGGGGCACGGGCGGATGCGGTCCAATGGCACCCGTTGAACACGCTCGGAGTTGTCGAGCGCGGGCGCGGGAACGGGCGCCACCGGCGAGTTGGTGACCGTTGTTGGAGGCTGAGGTCGGGCCGCTGACGGAGCACCGCCCAGAAGGGCACCCAGCCCTCTGCCCAAAGCTGGTTTTGCCATGCGCGCAGAGTGAAGCAGGCGTCCGGAGATGTCAACGTGAAGCGCGGCTTGCGCAGCCCTCGCGCCGCCCGCGTCGCATACGCCCAGCGAGGCGAAGTTTTTGTACGCGCGATGGGGCCAATACCCCATATGGGCAAGAACTGAACCTGCCCTAATGTCCCGGAATAATCGCGCGGCGCCGTCGGAGAACGTCGCGCATTCAACCCCGAGTGGACACATACAGCGACGCGCTATGAGAAAGATACTGGTCCCGTCCGGAGGTCCGGACGCAGCAGTGAAGCCCGCGACGACCCGCCGCAGCTCTTCTCGACCCGCCCCGGTTTCTGCGGCGGGCGGCCGGCAGCGACGCACGACCCGCGATAGCAACGCAGAGGAAGACCTTGACACCGAACGGATCCTTGCGGCCCTGGTGGCCATCAAGAATGGCGATTTCAGTGTTCGTCTTCCGCTCACGTGGACCGGCGTCGCCGGCAAAGTGGCGGATGCGTTCAACGACGTCGCGGAACTCATGGCGCATTCGACAGCCGAGTTGAGCCGTGTGAGTCGTCTCGTCGGGCGCGAGGGCAAGATCCACGAACGCATGTCCCTTGGACTGGTCTCCGGAGCCTGGGCAGAGCGGATCAAGTCGGTGAACGACCTGATCAATTCGCTGGCTCATCCTGTGAGTGAAACCGCGCGCGTCATCGGCGCCGTGGCGAAGGGCGACCTCTCGCAGACCATGACGATCGAGATCGACGGGCGGAAACTGGAAGGCGAGTTCCTGCGCACTGCCCGGACGGTGAACACCATGGTCCATCAGCTTGGCGCGTTCGCCTCCGAAGTGAACCGCGTGGCGCGCGAGGTCGGCACCGAAGGCAAGCTGGGCGGCCAGGCCAGGGTCAAAGGCGTGGCCGGCACCTGGAAAGATCTTACCGACAACGTCAACCTGATGGCGTCCAATCTCACGTCGCAGGTCCGGAATATTGCAACGGTCACCACCGCGGTCGCCAACGGGGACCTGACGAAGAAGATCACCGTGGACGTGCGCGGCGAATTTCTCGAGTTGAAAGACACGATCAACACCATGGTGGACCAGTTGCGCTCCTTTGCCTCCGAGGTGACACGCGTGGCCCGCGAAGTCGGCACGGAAGGCAAGCTGGGCGGCCAGGCCAGGGTGGATGGCGTCTCCGGCACGTGGAAGGATCTCACCGATTCCGTCAACTCAATGGCCGGCAACCTCACGGCCCAGGTCCGCAACATCGCCGCCGTCACCACCGCTGTGGCGAATGGCGATCTCTCGAAAAAGATCACTGTCGATGTCAAAGGCGAGATCCTCGAACTGAAAAACACCATCAACACGATGGTGGATCAGCTTTCGTCCTTCGCCGCGGAAGTGACGCGCGTGGCGCGCGAAGTCGGCACCGAGGGAAAACTCGGCGGCCAGGCGCAGGTCCGGGGCGTTGCGGGAACCTGGAAGGACCTGACCGATTCGGTCAACTCCATGGCGTCGAACCTGACGTCCCAGGTGCGCAACATCGCCGAAGTCACGACCGCCGTCGCCAATGGTGACCTGTCGAAGAAGATCACGGTGGATGTGAAGGGCGAGATCCTTCAGTTGAAGGACACGATGAACACGATGGTGGACCAGCTTCGTTCGTTCGCGTCGGAAGTGACGCGCGTGGCGCGCGAGGTGGGCACCGAAGGGAAACTGGGCGGCCAGGCCGAGGTGAGGGGCGTGGCGGGCACCTGGAAGGACCTGACCGACAACGTCAACTTCATGGCGTCGAACCTGACCGTGCAGCTTCGCGACGTTTCGAAGGTGGCGACGGCGATCGCGAACGGCGACCTGACGCAGAAGATCACCGTCGATGTGCGCGGCGAAATCCTCCAGATCAAGAACGTCATCAACACGATGGTGGATCAGTTGTCCTCCTTCGCGGCCGAAGTGACGCGCGTGGCGCGCGAGGTGGGGACGGAAGGCAAGCTCGGCGGCCAGGCCGAGGTGAAAGGCGTCGCCGGAACATGGAAGGATCTCACCGACAATGTGAATTTCATGGCGGGCAACCTGACGTCCCAGGTGCGCAATATCGCCGAAGTCACGACCGCGGTGGCCAATGGCAATCTGTCGAAGAAAATCACCGTGGACGTCAAAGGCGAAATCCTCGAGCTGAAGAACACGATCAACACGATGGTGGACCAGCTCTCGTCGTTTGCAGCTGAAGTGACGCGCGTGGCGCGCGAGGTGGGCACCGAAGGCAAGCTCGGCGGCCAGGCCGAGGTCAAGGGTGTCGCAGGCACGTGGAAGGATCTGACCGATTCGGTGAATTCGATGGCATCGAACCTGACGTCCCAGGTGCGCAACATTGCCGAGGTCACCACCGCCGTCGCCAACGGCGACTTGTCGAAGAAGATCACCGTCGATGTAAAGGGCGAGATTCTCCAGTTGAAGGACACCATCAACACGATGGTGGACCAGTTGCGGTCCTTCGCGGCCGAAGTGACGCGCGTGGCGCGCGAGGTGGGCACCGAGGGGAAGCTGGGCGGGCAGGCCGAAGTGAAGGGCGTGGCCGGAACGTGGAAGGATCTGACCGATTCGGTGAACTCGATGGCGTCGAATCTCACCGCGCAGGTGCGCAACATCGCCGCGGTCACCACCGCCGTGGCGAACGGTGACCTGTCCAAGAAGATCACGGTGGATGTCAAGGGCGAGATTCTCGAGCTGAAGAACACGGTCAACACGATGGTGGGCCAGCTCTCGTCGTTCGCGGCCGAAGTGACGCGTGTGGCGCGCGAGGTGGGCACCGAAGGGAAGCTCGGCGGGCAGGCCGAGGTGAAGGGCGTGGCCGGAACGTGGAAGGATCTGACGGATTCGGTGAACTCGATGGCGTCGAACCTCACCGGCCAGGTGCGCAACATCGCCGCGGTCACCACCGCCGTGGCGAACGGCGACCTGTCCAAGAAGATCACGGTGGATGTCAAAGGCGAGATCCTCGAGTTGAAGGACACCATCAACACAATGGTGGACCAATTGCGCTCGTTTGCGTCCGAAGTCACGCGCGTGGCGCGCGAGGTGGGATCTGAAGGCAGACTGGGCGGCCAGGCGGACGTCCGCGGACTGGCGGGCGTCTGGAAGGACCTGACGGACAACGTGAACTTCATGGCGTCGAACCTGACGACGCAGGTCCGCAACATCGCCGCGGTGACGACCGCGGTCGCCAACGGAGATCTGACGAAGAAGATTACCGTCGATGTCAAAGGCGAAATCCTCGAGCTGAAGAACACGGTCAACACGATGGTGGACCAGTTGTCCTCGTTCGCGTCCGGGGTGACGCGCGTGGCGCGCGAGGTCGGCACCGAGGGGAAACTCGGCGGCCAGGCCCAGGTAAAGGGCGTGTCGGGCACGTGGAAGGACCTTACCGACAACGTGAATTTCATGGCGTCCAACCTGACGAACCAGGTGCGCGGGATTGCCAAGGTCGTCACGGCGGTGGCCAACGGCGATTTGAAACGCAAGCTGCTGGTCGAGGCCAAGGGCGAAATCGCGGAGCTGGCGGACACGATCAACTCGATGATCGACACGCTGGCGACGTTTGCGGACCAGGTGACGACCGTGGCCCGCGAAGTGGGCGTGGAAGGGAAGCTGGGCGGCCAGGCGAGCGTGCCGGGCGCGGCGGGCACATGGAAGGACCTCACCGAGAACGTCAACCAGTTGGCGGCAAACCTGACGACCCAGGTGCGCGCCATCGCGGACGTGGCGACTGCGGTGACGAAGGGCAATCTGACGCGGTTCATCCAGGTGGACGCGCGCGGCGAGGTGGCGGCGTTGAAGGACAACATCAACGAAATGATCCGCAACCTGAAGGACACCACGATCAAGAACAACGAGCAGGACTGGCTGAAGACGAACCTGACGAAGTTCACCCGGATGCTCCAGGGCCAGAAGGACATGCTGACAGTGGGAAAACTGATCCTCTCGGAACTGGCGCCGGTTGTATCGGCACAACACGGCGTGTTCTACGTGGTCGAAACACCCAAGGAAGACCAGGAAGGCGAGCACAGCGAGCCGTACCTCAAGCTGCTGGCCAGTTACGCCTATCGGAGCCGGAAGAACATGGCGAACCGGTTCGGGATGGGCGAGGGACTGGTGGGCCAGGCGGCTTTGGAAAAGGAGCGCATCCTGATCACCAGCGCGCCGCGCGACTATGTCGAGATCGCCTCGGGTCTCGGAGCGGCGCCGCCGACCAACATCATCGTGCTGCCCGTCCTGTTCGAAGGCCGGGTCAAGGCGGTGATGGAACTGTCGAGCTTCGAGGAGTTCAGCCCGATTCATCAGGCGTTCCTGGATCAACTGGTGGAGTCGATCGGGATCGTGTTGAACACGATCGAGGCCAACACGCGCACCGAAGACCTGCTGAAGCAGTCCCAGTCGCTCGCGAAGGAACTCCAGAGCCGGCAGGAGGAGCTGCAGAACACAAACCGGGAGTTGCAGGAGAAGGCGAAACTGCTCGCGGAACAGAACGCCGAGGTGGAACGCAAGAACTTCGAAGTCGAGCAGGCCCGGCAGGCGCTCGAGGAAAAGGCGGAGCAACTGGCGCTAACCTCGAGATACAAGTCCGAGTTCCTGGCGAACATGTCGCACGAACTGCGCACGCCGTTGAACAGCCTGCTCATTCTTGCGGACCAGCTCGCGGAGAATCCCGACGGCAATCTCACGCCCCGGCAGGTGGAATTCGCCCGGACCATCCACGCGTCGGGCAACGACCTGCTCACGTTGATCAACGACATTCTCGACCTGTCCAAGATCGAGTCCGGGACGGTTACGGTGGACATCGCCGCGATGCGCTTCCAGCATCTGCACGAGTACGTCGAGCGCACGTTCCGCCACGTGGCGGAGTCCAGGGGGCTCGAATTCTGCGTTGAGCTGGATCCGGAACTGCCGGGGAGCATGTTCACCGATTCGCAGCGCCTCGAGCAGGTTATCCGCAACCTGCTGTCGAACGCGTTCAAGTTCACGGAGAAAGGCCGGGTGGCGATGACCGTTGCGCCGGCGGTGGAGGGCTGGAACCCGGAGAACGAGATCCTGAACCAGGCCCGATCCGTGATCGCGTTTTCGGTGAGCGACACGGGCATCGGCATCGCGCCCGAGAAGCAGCAGATCATTTTTGAAGCCTTCCAGCAGGCGGACGGGAGCACGAGCCGGAAGTATGGCGGGACGGGTTTGGGACTGGCCATCAGCCGCGAAATCGCGCGTTTGCTCGGCGGCGAAATCCGCCTGGCCAGCGCCATGGGGCAGGGGAGCACCTTCACGCTGTATCTGCCTGTCAGCTATGTTCCGGTGCGCAGTCTCCGAAGAGAGGCATCGCCGGGTGCCGACGAGAGTCGCGCCTGGTTCACAATGCCGAAGTGCGGGAAGGGCGGGGCTGAGCGAATGCTGCCCGAGCCTGAACCGGCGGTTGACGATCGCGCGGGGATCACGCCCTCCGACGCGGTGGTGCTGATCGTGGAGGACGATCTGACCTACGCGAAGCTGCTGCTGGACGTGGCGCATGAAAAGGCGTTCAAAGGCGTCATTGCCCGGAGCGGCGCCGCTGCGTTGTCCATGCTGCGCGAGTTCAAGCCCGCGGCCATCACGCTCGACATTCGCCTGCCGGATCTGGACGGGTGGAAGCTGCTGGACCGCCTGAAGGTGGATCTGTCAACGCGGCACATCCCCGTGCAGGTGATCACCGCGGGCGACACGCAGGCGCCGCGCTGGCAAGGGGCCATCGGTGTCCTGAAGAAGACCGAGCCGCGCGAGGCTCTGGAACGCGCGTTCGACCAGCTCAGGGATCTGGCGCAACGCCCCGTGCGCAGCCTGCTCGTCGTGGAGGGCGATGAATCGCGCATGGCGAGCATTCGAGAGTTGATCGGAAACGGGGACGTGGAAACCACGGTTGTTCGCACGGGAGGCGACGCGCTGGCGGCGCTCCAGTCGCAGAAGTTCGATTGCGTTGTCCTGAATCCTGGCGTTGAAGACATGCCCGGCGACGAGTTGCTGGAACGATTGAAGGACCACGAAGTTACCCGCCCGCTCCCGGTGGTGGTTTACACGCCGGACCAAAGTGAGGGTGGGGATCGCGCCCGCCACAGGTTTGGCGAGTCGTTGTTTGTGACGGACGTCCGTTCTCCGGAACGATTGCTGGACGAAACCGCGCTGCTCCTGCATCGGGACGTCAACCGGCTCCCGGAACGGCAGCGCAGGATGCTCGAGTCGTTCCACCAGAGCGCGCTCGAAGGAAAGAAGGTTCTGCTCGTCGATGACGATATCCGGAACATCTTTGCCATGACGAGCGTGCTCGAGCGTTTCGGCATGGAAGTCCTGTCCGCGGAGAATGGAAAGGACGCGATCGAACTGCTGACGCAGCACCGCGATTTCGAAATTGTGCTGATGGATATCATGCTGCCCGCCATGGACGGCTACAGCACGATTCGGGCGATTCGCGAGATTCCGGATTACGCGCACCTGCCCATTGTTGCCGTTACTGCCAAGGCCATGAAAGGCGATCGCGAGAAGTGCATTGCCGCCGGCGCGTCGGACTACCTGTGCAAACCGGTGGAGCCGGAGCAAATGCGATCGACGTTGAGGCTATGGCTTCACAGGGAATTGGATTGAAAGGCCCTATGTCTTCCGAAAAATTGTCATGCCGCAAGCATCCGTCGGTTCCCGAAGCGCGCGGGTTCCTGGTCCCGCGGGAGGAGCCTCCCGCACTGCCGGCTTCCCTCTCATGAGCGCCGCACGGATTGCAACTTCCGGCTCGCCAGCGGTCTCGCCGGCCGAGGCGTTCGGCCCCAATGGCCACGTCGAGCAGGTGACGCGCACGAACATCCTTCTTGTGGATGATCGGCCGGACAAGTTGCTGGCGATGGAGGCCATTCTCGCGCCGCTCAACCAGAACATTGTCAAAGCGCGCTCGGGCAAGGACGCGCTCCGCGAGCTGTTGAGGCGGGATTTCGCGGTGATCCTGCTCGACGTGGCGATGCCCGGGATGGACGGGTTTGAAACCGCTGCCATGATCCGGCGGCGTCCGCGTTCCGAGCACACGCCGATCATCTTCGTCACGTCGATCAGCAACTCGGAGAACAGCGTGTTCCAGGGCTACTCCCTCGGCGCGGTGGATTACATCGTCACGCCGATCATGCCGGAAGTGCTCCGCACGAAGGTGAGCGTGTTCGTGGAACTGCACCGGAAGTCGGAGGTGATTCGGGAGCAGGCGGAGCGTTTGCGGCAGGCCGAGGCGGCGCGGCACCAGCGGGAGCTCGCGGAGGCAGCCGACCGGCTCGACACCGAGACGCGCCGGAACCGGTTCTTCACACTGGCGCTCGACCTGCTCGGGATAGCGGATTTCAACGGCTACCTGTTGCAGATCAATCCCGCGTGGGAGAAGGCGCTCGGCTACACGGAAGAGGAACTCAAGGCGCGCTCGGGGCTGGAGCTGGCTCATCCCGACGACCGGGAGGCCATGCGCCAGCAGTTCGAAAGGTTGAAGCGGGATGGTTTGCCGGTTTATTTCGAAGCCCGTTACGAGCACAAAGACGGCTCCTGGCGATGGCTCGGCTGGACCGCGGCGCCGTTTGCGTCCGAGCATCTGATTTACATCTTCGCAAGGGACATCACATCGAGAAAGGCGGCGGAGGAGGAGATCCGGTCGCTGAACGCCGAATTGAACCGGCGCATCAACGATCTCACGGAGATCAACAAGGAGCTGGAAAGCTTCAGCTATTCCATTTCGCATGACTTGCGGGCGCCGTTGCGCTCGATCGCCAGTTTCACGCAGGTCGTCCTGTCCGTGGGTGACAAGGGGCTGTCGTCCGAATGCCGCGACTATCTTCGCCGGGTCGAAAGCGCGGCCAAATACATGGACAAACTCCTCATGGACCTGCTGGATTACAGCCGGCTGAGCCGTTCGGAAATGGAACTGGGACCGGTCAACCTCGAAACGGCTGTGACAGAAGTCCTCTTTTCGATCGACCAGGAAATCCAGTCGCGCCAGGCGCGCATCGAAGTGGTGCGCCCGCTGAGCTGCGTGCGCGGTCATCCGGCGACGGTGCGCCAGGTCCTGTTCAACCTCATCGCCAACGGGCTGAAATTCGTCAAACCCGGCGGCGTTCCGGAAATCCAGATCTGGTCGGAGGAACGAAACGGCTGGGTGCGCGTGTTCATTGCCGACCAGGGAATCGGGATCGCGTCGCAGTTCCAGAGGAAGATCTTCGGCCTGTTCCAGCGGCTGCACTCGCAATCCAGCTACCCTGGAACCGGCGTCGGGCTGGCCATGGTTCAGAAAGGGGTCGAACGCATGGGCGGGAGAATCGGCGTCGAGTCCGAGCCCGGGAAGGGGAGCCGGTTCTGGTTCATGCTTCCCCAGGCCGAGGCGGCGGACCAGTTGGAATTTGCCCGGGAGTTGCAGAAGGCGTGATCTGAACCGGCCTCAGGGCGGGCGCGCCGCCCGTGGGCCCATTGAAGTCCTCCGGCTGTTGTGCCGCCGGCCTTCGAAGAGGCGCGCCAGTCGCGAGCGGAGCTGTCTGCCGATTTGTTCCAGGCATTCGCGTTCCTTCCTGGCTCGGGCTGCTCTCCGCAGATGCCGCCGTACGGTTTCGGATGAGATGTTCATGGGATCTCGGCGTGAATGCGCCCGCCTCCTGTGACAGAGAGTGGTTCGCGCGCGGCCGCGGCTCAGGCCCTCTTTGCACACGCGCGCACCGCGCACCATTCAAACGGTTATACGACGGGTTCCGCCGTTTCTTTCAAGAAAACCCCGGCAGGGTGCCGGCGATCCTCAGGTGGGCTTCGAAGTCGCGGCCGCCTCGGACGGGCTTCTGAGCCCGAATCCTGCCTCTCCTCGGGGCTTTTTTTGAACACCCCGCCGCCCGAAGCGCTCCAAAGGCGATGAAGCCGGCGCAAGGTGCCGGAAGTGATGTGGTTGGAAGTATGAGTCGTATGTCGAAATCTGCCGTGGGTATTCTGTCGGCCATCGCGGGCGGGCTGGCCGTGTTCGCGCTCGTGCAGTTCACGTCTCTGGGCGGCGAGGCGCATCCGCCGGTGCGGTTGAACATCCAGGACACGCCCATCGACCGCGAGACGCGCGGGCTGACCAGTTTTGCGCCGATCATCAAGCGGGCCGCACCGAGCGTGGTGAACATTTACTCCACGCGGATCATCCGGCAGCGGTGGATTGAGGTCCATCCGTTGTTCAACGACCCGTTCTTCCGGCGGTTCTTCGACATAGAGCCGCGCCAGTTGCGGTCGCGCCCGCAGAAAGCACAGAACCTCGGGTCCGGCGTCATTGTCTCATCCAACGGTTACATCCTGACGGCAAACCACGTGGTGGAAGGCGCGGACGAAATTCGGGTGGCCCTTCCGAGCAGCGGCAGGGAATTCGAGGCCAAAGTGGTGGGCACGGATCCCGCCACCGACATTGCGCTGCTGAAGGTGGACGCCGACGACCTGCCCGCCATCACGATTGCGGACAGCGACAACCTGGAAGTGGGCGACATCGTCCTTGCGATCGGCAACCCGTTCAATGTCGGCCAGACCGTGACGATGGGCATCGTCAGCGCGTTGGGCAGAACCTCGTTGCAGATCAACGCGTATGAGAACTTCATCCAGACGGACGCGGCGATTAACCCGGGCAACTCGGGCGGAGCGCTGGTGGACGCGGAAGGCCGCCTGGTCGGGATCAACACGGCCATCTATTCCCGCAGCGGGGGCAATCAGGGTGTGGGATTTGCCGTGCCGATCAATCTCGCGCGCAGCGTCATGGAAGGCCTGGTCGAACATGGCGAGGTGCTCCGCGGTTACCTCGGGGTGACGCTCCAGATGGCCATCACTCCGGACCTTGTCGAGGCCTTCAACCTGCCCGACGCTTCGGGCGCCATGGTGGTGGAGGTAGGACGGGGAACGCCGGCCGCGAAGGCAGGCCTTCAGAACGGCGACGTCATCCGGGAATTCAACGGCAAGAAGGTCAACGACCGCCCGCACCTGCGGCTCCTCGTCGCCCAGACGCCGCCCGGCACGAAGGTGACCCTCAAAATTCTCCGCGGGGGCGAGCCCGGGAAAAAGCCGGTGGAGCGGGAGATCACGGTGACGCTGGGGCGAATGCCCGAAGAGTACCTGAGCGGAGGCCTTCCGACGGCTCCGCACGAGGACGACTCTGCCGGTGAGTACGACGCCCTCGATGGAGTCGTCGTCAGCGACCTGGATTCGAACGCGCGGCAGCGGTTCGGCATTCCTTCTCATGTGCGGGGCGCGCTCGTGACCAGCGTGGATCCGGATTCGAATTCCGCGGAAGCCGGTTTGCGTCCCGGAGACGTGATTCTCGAGATCAACCGCAAGCCGGTGGCGGATGCGGATGAAGCTGTCCGCCTGAGCGAGAATCTGAGAGGCGATCGCGTCCTGCTGCGGATCTGGCGGGATCGCTCGAGTATGTATCTGACGGTGGACAACCGGAAACGGCGGTAACGGCCAGGCGATCTTCCTTCGGTGTCGGCGGTTCTTCTCGCGGCGGTTTTTTGACAAACCGCCCTTCAAAGGCATTCTTCTGGTGAGCGCCGGTGGTGTTCGGCCTCGCCTATGGCTGTTCAGTACAAAGATTACTACGAGATTCTTGGCGTGCCGCGCAATGCGAGCGATGCCGAGATCAAGCGCGCCTTTCGCAAGCTCGCCCGCGAGTACCATCCCGACGTCGCCCGCGACAAGAAGAAGGCCGAAGAGAAGTTCAAGGAGTTGAACGAGGCGTACGAGGTGTTGAGCGACCCGGAGAAGCGGAGGAAGTACGACGCTCTCGGCGCCAACTGGAAGGCCGGTGCGGAGTTCCGCCCGCCGCCCGGCTGGGAAGAATTCTCCGGCGCCCGCGGGTTCTCGGGGGCCGGGCCGGAAGGCAGATTCGAGTTCCATTTCGACGGCACCGGTTTCAGCGATTTCTTCGAGCAGCTCTTCGGCTCGCGCAGGTACGGCAACATGGGCGCCGCCGGATTCGGGCCTTCCGACCGGTTTGCGTTCGAAGAGGAGCCGGCAGCCCGGCGCGGTCGCGATATCGAGGGCGACATTCTGGTGACGCTCGAGGAGTCGTTGCGCGGTTCCGTGCGGACGGTTTCCGTCCGGCATAACTCCCGGACGAACACCTATCAGGTCAAGATTCCGCCCGGGGTGCTGGACGGGCAACGGTTGCGCGTGTCCGGCCGCGGTGAGGCCGGCGCGGGCGGCGGAGCAGCGGGAGACCTGTATTTGCGCGTGCGGCTGGCCCGGCATCCGGATTTTGACGTGGACGGCCACAACCTGGTGCACGTGTTGGAACTCGCGCCGTGGGAAGCGGTCCTGGGAGGCGAGATCTCCGTGCCCACCCTCGACGGCAGGGTGAATATTCGTATCCCGCCCGGCACGCAGGCGGGGCAGAAGCTGCGGGTCCGGGGGCGCGGCCTGCCCGATCGGTCCGGCGGGCGCGGCGACCTGATCGTGGTCGCCCGGATCGAGGTGCCGGACAGGGTCAGTGAATCCGAGCGGGCTCTGTGGGAGCAGTTGCGCGCGCGATCGCGATTCAATCCGCGCTCCTGAGGGATAACCCGCCAGGCCGCAAAGGACGGCGGCGGCTGACGGGCTTCACCAGCCGGTGGAACATGACCCGGCACATGAATGTTCGGCGTTGAATGTTGAATGTTCACGTTGTTCATGCACCGCGTATGCGCCGCCGGGCATCCATCATCGCTTTGAGCGATGCGCGATGTCACAACCGATCGTCAGCACCGTGCGCTCCACAGTGACGTCACAGTTCCCAGAACGCATGTCCTGCCTTTGTCAGGCCCGAGCGATCGAAAGATAGAAGCATTCCGTAGGACGCGGAGATTGGAATTGGCAGCGTGTTGATGCGGGCGTTATGGTTTGTCGCGACGATTGAATGATTTCATGAAACCACGGGTGCGATTTGCTCCAAGTCCGACGGGGTTCCTTCACATCGGGGGCGCCCGCACGGCGCTGTTCAACTGGCTTTACGCCCGGCACACGGGTGGGACGTTTGTGCTTCGGATCGAAGACACGGACACCGCGCGGAACACGCAGGCCGCGGTGGACGTGATTCTGAACGGGTTGCGATGGCTTGGGTTGAACTGGGACGAAGGCCCGCTCACGAGCGACGCCACGGGCCCGGTCAAGGGCGATTACGGGCCCTATTTCCAAAGCCAGCGCAAGGACAAGTACCGCTTGCGCGTGGAAGCGCTGCTGTCACGCGGTCTCGCCTATGAGCAGGACGGCGCGATCAAATTCCGGATGACGCGCGAACCCATTGTGATTCAGGACCTCGTTGTCGGCGACGTGGAGCGAAAGCTGACGGACCGCGAGGAACAGGATCCGGACTTTGTCATCGTCCGGTCCGATGGCGAGCCGGTGTTTCACCTGGTCAACGTGGTGGATGACCTGGAGATGAACATCACGCATGTGATCCGGGGCGAGGATCATCTCAGCAACACGTCGAAGCACATCGCGCTGTTCCGGGCATTTGGCGTGCAACCACCGAAATACGCGCACATCCCGCTGATTCTGAATCCGGACGGTACGAAGATGAGCAAGCGGGATCAGGGGGCGCTGTTGACGGCCTACATGGAAGGGGGCTACCTGCCGGAGGCGGTCGTGAACTATCTGTGCCTGCTGAGCTGGTCGCCGAAGGACAATCGCGAGAAGATCCGGCTGGAAGAGGTGATCGAGCGTTTCGACCTGCCGCAGATACTAAGGGCCAACGCGCGGTTTGATCATGCCAAACTGCTCTGGCTCCAGGGCGAGTATGCGCGCGAACTGCGCGATGATCGCTTTTACGAACTCTGCGTTCATGCTCTCGCCAGGGCGGGGATAGATACCAACAGGTTCCCCGTTGAATACGTCAAAGCCGCGCTCGACACCTGCAAGGGCAAGATCAAGCTGTTCACGGAACTGCCCGCCTACGCGGGATTTTATTTCAAGGATTCCGTGGACTACGACCCGGACAGCGCGAAGAAGCATTTCGTGCCGGAGAACAGGCCGCGCCTGGAGAAACTGCGCGACGCGTATGCCCGCCAGGAACCGTTCGAGGCCGCGCACCTCGAAGCGGTTCTCAAGAACGTTGCGGGCGAACTGGGGGTCAAGGCCGCGGTGCTTGTCCATCCAACCCGGCTTGCCTGCACCGGCAACCCCGCCGGGCCCAGCCTGTATCACCTCCTTGAAGTGCTCGGTAAAGAGCGCGTTCTTCAGCGGCTGGACCGGGCGTTGGCGTCCTTCTAGCCCCTTATTTGGCGCCTTTGCCGCGCGGGGGCAGGTCCTTCGCCGGCGACGGTTCCGGAGAGTTGGACACCGGGACGGCGATCTGGACCGTGGACGTATTGCCGGATTTGTCGGTGCTTTCCACGGTGATGGTGTAGATCCGATCCGCGGCGGACGGTCCTTTGGAGGCCGCGAGCTTCGCGGTCAACGGGCCGGTGACCTGAATATCGCCTTGCTCCACCGGGTAGTTGCTGGTGATGGAGACGATGCGGCTGACCGGAGTCTCGTCGCAGTTGTCCTGCGCCAGGACGGACACGTCGACGGCAACGAGCTTATGGTTCGGCGGCCACAGGGCAGCCGGCGATGCGTTGGCCGAAATGATGGCCGGGGCGTTGGAGTCCTGAATGTTCAGAACCACCTCGGCGGTCGCTTCATTCCCGGATTCATCCGTGACGGTAATCTGCACGATGTGCTCACCCGCTCCGAGCGCCGTGCCGGCGGGAGGATTCTGCACCTTCACCAACTGATCGGCTGCTGTGCAGTTGTCGGTGGCGCTGATCGTCGCGAGCAGATCCGGAACGAGCGCCTGGCAGCCGTCGCCCGAGGGAAGGTGGATGACTTCGGGCGCGCTGATGACCGGAGGCGTGGTGTCCACCACGCTGACCTGCACGGTGTCTTCTGAAGTCGCGCCGCAGGCATCCGTCACAGTGAGCGTCACAGTGTGCACGCCGAGGCCGAACACGGCCGAGATGACCGCGTTGGTTCCCAGCGTCGTGCCGTTGGCGGTCCAGAGGTAACTCAGGGCGCTGCCTTCGGGGTCTGTCGATCCGGTGCCATCCAGAATCACGGGTTCGGGGCATTCGACCGTCACGTCGACGCCGGCGTTGGCGACGGGCGGTTCATTGGCCGAAGCCAGGTCCATGATGAACACTTCGGGACTGCCGTTGAACATGCCAAAGCCCACCACGCGGCCGGATTCACTCACGAAGGAGGCATATTCGAGCACCCATCCTGAATCGGTCGGCAGCAGCGTGTTCAGGTCGAGCATCTGGCCCTGCTGCCAGAGAATCGCGCGGGATTCGCCATCGGCAGTTGTCGAGTAGCCGACGGCTTGGCCCAGGTCATTGATATAGAAGAGTTCGCTGAGATCGCCGCCGAGGGTTCCGATGCCGGTGAGCGAGCCGTCGCTGTAGACGATGCCGTGCCACTTGAGATCGCCGGGCAACGTCGAGATACCGACCGCCTGACCGCGGCTGTTGACGGAAAGAAGCGTCGAGAAGGTGCCGCCCAGGGTGCCGACATCCTGCATGGATCCCTTCGTCCAGAGGAAACCATGAATGAAACCGCCGGATGTTGCGGATTCGCCAACGACGATATCCGGATCGGCAAGGTCAAACGGCAGACTGTAGCCGCCGCCGAGTGTGCCGAGGTCCTGCATGGTCCCCAGCTCGTAGAGAAACGCGTGCAACTCGCCGGAGGCGGTAAAGGAGTACCCGGCGATCGACCCGGTCTGGCTGAGGGCGACGGCAGTGCTGAACCCGCTCCCAAGAGATCCGAGCCTGGTGAGCACGCCGTGGGCGTACATGAAGGCTTCGGTCGAGGCGTCACCCTCGGTGGTGGAGTTGCCCGCTACGACGCCGCTGTGGTTGACAGCCACGGCTTCGCTGTAGGTGCCACAGAGCGTGCCCAGGTTGATCATGGTCGTGCCGTCAAAATAGAATGCATTGGTCTGGCCGGCAGCGGTGGACGATCGCCCGGCAACGTGCCTCACACTGTTGATGGAGAGGCCCTGTGCAAACGTTCCGCCCAGCGTGCCGAGATCCGTCATGGACGTTCCGTCGTACACGAAGGCGTTCTGCGACGCATCCCCCGCCGTGGCGGCCACGCCCGTTATGTCGCCCCAGAGATTGATCGCGTCGGCTTCGACAAAGGATCCGCCGAGGGTCGGAAGGTTGGTGATCGAGACAGTTCCACTGCATTGAGCGTTGGCTGATGAGGAAACAGCCAGGCAGGAAACGGCTGTGAGAATGAGATAGCTCTTCTTCGTCATACGCGTCTTTCTGCTTTGAATCTCCACGTTGTCATTGAGAGAAAAGCACTGCCGGCGCCAATAGAGCGTTGTTGCACAAATGATTGTGTATCGCGACAGGAGCGGTTGCGTGTACCTGGACCTGACAAAAGCTTCCAGTATGTGGACACCACGCACCCGCCGCTCAACGTCGGGCTTCTCAGGCTTGAAAAGGAAACCTCAGAAAGGGGAAGACTTCAGGCGGGATTCGGACTGAGCCGCCGGATGTGGAGGATGATTCCGGTGAAGGCGACGGCGCTGGATCCGTCATCCGGCGGTGGCCAGGGCCTGGTTCTTTGCCCTGGATTCGTCGGCCAGCGTTTCCTTGAACCGCAGGAGGGCCCTCCGAAGCCGCGAATCCGCCGTTGCGAGAATCTGAATGGCCAACAGGCCGGCGTTGCGGGCCGCATTGATGCCGACTGTCGCAACCGGAACCCCGGGCGGCATTTGAACGATGGAGAACAGGGAATCCATTCCGTCGAGCGCCTTGCCGAGGATGGGCACCCCGATAACCGGAAGGGTGGTGAACGCCGCGGTGACGCCCGGCAGATGAGCGGCGCCGCCGGCACCGGCGATGATCACGCGCAACCCGCGTTTGGAGGCGCTGGTGGCATAGGCCTCAAGGTCGCGCGGCGTCCGATGGGCGGAAATCACCCGGGTCTCGCAGCCCACCTGGAATTCTTTGCAGACATCGGCCGCCGCTTTCATGATCGGCCAGTCGGAATCGCTTCCCATCAGGATGCCGACGAGTATTTTCGGGGTTTCCATGGCGCAGAGAAAAGCAGACAGTTCTTGCGCTGTAAAGGTCTTAGCGCATCATGAGTGCGTCAGGCATGACGACCGCCAACAAAGTCACCATCGTCCGCATTCTCCTGATCCCGTTCTTCGTGGTGGAGGTGCTGTATTACATGAAGACGGGGAACGACATTCACCGGATGTTCGCGATCGTGGCGTTTGCCACAGCGTCGATCTGCGACGGTGTGGACGGTTACATTGCGCGCCGGTTCAACCAGAAGAGCGAACTGGGCGCCATCCTGGACCCGCTGGCGGACAAGCTGTTGCTGGTCTCGGCCGTGGTGCTGCTGAGCCTGGAGGCGTCGCACCTGGGCAGCATTCCGCTGTGGCTGACGGTCACGATCATCGGGCGCGACCTGGTGCTGTTGATCGGGCTGGTGGTGATCCAGATGACCGTGGGCAAGGTCAAGGTCCGTCCCCGGATGCTCGGAAAGACGGCGACGGTGCTTCAAATGCTCTGCGTGTTGAGCATCCTGTTCAAGTGCGACCGTGCGCTTGGGGAAGGGGTGTTCCTGATGGGCGCGGCTGTCGCGGCGTTCTGCACCGGGGGATCGGGGCTGCTGTACGTGCTGGACGGAATGAAGCAGCTCAGCGCGCATCCGACCAGCTCGCCGGCGGCGGAACAATAACGACCGGTCAGTGCTGGTGGCCGTGATCGTGGCCGCAACCGCAGCCGTCTCCGCACCCGTCGTCAAAGTCCTCCTGGGTCGGCAAACGGCCGAGTTCGAGCGTCCGGGCGACGAATTGATTGATCGACCGGTGCACGTTTTGCAATTGCTCCTGGGCATCGAGGAAACCGCGCGCAACCGGGTTGTTGAGGAACGCGTCGCGTTCGCGCTCGAATGAGGCGATTTCCTCCTGCGTGAGCGGCAGTGCGAGTTGTTGCTTTTCCTGCAGGGCCTGGCCTTTGGCCATCAGGCTTTCGTACTGGCTCCGGGCCTGGGTATCGGAGGCGAAGCGGTCGATGCGTTCGCGCGCGGATTTCAGGTCCGGCTGATCCAGGATGGCCTGGCAAAGTTCCCTTGTCTTTTGCGTGATGATGCTTTGATCGCTGGTCATGTGTTCAGTGCGACTCGACGTGTTATTCCGGCGGGTCAGCGCCCCAAGTAATCACAAGTGCCCCGCGAAAGCAAACCGGGAGTGGACAAAAGGATTGAGTTCAACGGCCGATCCTTTCACATTCAAAGGCCGTTGGGGTGGGACAAACTGAGCATATGGCGATTCTGGAAATCAAACCGGCGGGCTCGTGCAAGTACGACCTGATTGCATTGGGAGAAATCATGTTGCGACTGGATCCGGGTGAAGGCCGGATCCGCACCGCGCGCGAGTTTCGCGTCTGGGAAGGCGGCGGCGAGTACAATGTGGCGCGCGGTTTGAGGCGGTGCTTCGGGATGAAGACCGCCGTCTGCACCGCGTTTGCCGACAACGACGTGGGCCGTCTGATCGAGGATTTCATTTTCCAGGGGGGTGTGGACACGGAATTCATTCGATGGGTTCCGTATGACGGGGTGGGGCGCGTCACGCGGAACGGATTGAATTTCACAGAGCGGGGTTTTGGCGTGCGGGGCGCCGTTGGCATACCGGACCGCGGAAACACCGCCGCCAGCCAGTTGAGGCCGGGGGACTTCGACTGGGACCACATCTTCGGGAAGGTGGGGGTCCGGTGGCTGCACACGGGCGGCATTTTCGCCGCGTTGAGCGACACGACGCACCGGCTTGTCGTCGAGGCGGTGCAGGTCGCCAAGCGCCACGGCGTGATTGTTTCCTACGATCTCAATTACCGGCCCTCCTTGTGGAAAAGCATCGGGGGCCCGCAGCGGGCTCAGGAGGTCAACCGAGAGATCGCCCGATACGTCGATGTGATGATCGGCAACGAGGAGGACTTCACGGCGTGCCTCGGGTTCACAGTGGAAGGGATGGACGAGCACATCAGCCGGATCGACGTGACGGCTTTCAAGCGGATGATAGAGAAGGCGGTGAAGGAGTTTCCGAATTTCAAAGTGACCGCCACGACGCTGCGCGTGGTGCGGTCGGCGACGCGCAACGATTGGGGCGCGATCTGCTGGGCCGACGGGCGGTTCTACGAGGCGCCCAACCGGGAGAACATGGAGATCCTCGATCGTGTCGGCGGAGGGGACAGCTTTGCGAGCGGGCTCATCTACGGCTTCATGAAGTTCAACGACCCGCAGAAGGCGGTGGAATACGGCGCGGCGCACGGTGCGCTGGCGATGACGACGCCGGGCGACACGTCGATGGCCTCGTTGAAGGAAGTGGAAGCGCTGGTGAAGGGCGGCAGCGCGCGCGTGCAGCGATAGACGTTCCTACGAACGGTCGGCCTGTGCCGGTTCGATCGCCGGTTCTTTCATTGTTTCCTGTGAGGCGGAGTCGAGCGGGTGTTCTTCCTTGTGCCAGTGCTCGGAGACTTTTCCGTCCCAGCACGCCGGGTTCAGCGGGTACACATCGGGATCGAAGATGACGTGGTAGAAGTGCCAGACCAGGATGGCGAGGCAGGCGAGGATGGCTTCGTAGTAATGAATTGCCAGCGCCACGTCCACGATCCAGCGGGGCAGGAACTGCGTCACGCCCATCTTGAACCAGATCATCAGGCCGGTAACGCCCATGATGATGGTGCCCCAGGCGACGGCCCAGTACTCCATTTTTTCGGTGTAGCCAAATCGGCCCATCTTCGGCCGTTCGCGGCTCAATCCGAGGAGGTAGCGTGCGGCGCCCCGGATGTCGGCAAGATCCTTCTTTGACGGAAAGAGATCGCGGAACAGGCGCCGCCCGTCGCGGGAAGCGATCACGTAAACGACGTGATAGAGCCCGACCAACAACAGCACGACGCCCGCGATGCGGTGGGTCCACCGGCGGAGCGGTTCGCTGGATCCCATCAGCCGGGCCAGCCAGGAATCGGGCCATTTCAAGGCGAAGCCGGTGACGGCGAGAACGACGAAGCTGATCGCCAGCACGGCGTGCTGCCAGCGTTGAGAGCGATCCATCCGCAACACGGTCCTTTCGCCGGCGCGCAGATGGGCAACCATTTTTCTCCAGAACAACAGGCCGTTGTGCAGCACCATGACGCCAATCACTCCGAAGATCAGCACCAGATAGATCCGCCGCACCCACCAGATGGCCTGGGTTGAAATGTCTGAACCGGCCTGGCCGGCCTGGAGATCCACATGGACTTTGCCGGCGGCGAACTTCTCGCTCGCGCCCGGATGACACTGGCCGCAGGTCTGGACCAGTCGCGACGGGTGAATGGTGGATTCCGGATCGGACGAGGGCAGGATTTTGTGGTAGCCGTGACAGCTCCCGCAGTTGGCCGCCAGGGTGGAACCGTATTGCGCCGCCAGTCCGTGGTAACTATCGAAGAACGTCTTCACGCGATCGCTCGGAAGATTGAACTTGGTGTTGAGCCGCTCCGACGCGTGGCAGTTGCTGCAGATTTCCTGCGAGATATGAAGGCCCGACTCGGTCTTGAGCGTGCGGATTTCGTGCTCGGAATGGCAATCGGTGCAGGTGGGCGCTTCGCGCACGCCCCGCGCCGCGGCCTTGCCATGAACGCTGGCCTCGACGTCGGCCGCCTCGGCGTTGTGGCAGGCGCCGCAGGTGGCCGCCTGCTTCGAAAAATGCAGCGGCGAAGCAGGATCGGTATGAGGAAGCACGTCGTGAGTGCCGTGGCAATCGGTGCAGGTCGGAGCGGTCGGATCACCGGCTTTCAGCGCCACACCATGAACACTCGCGCCGTAGCTGTCGGTCTGCCGCTGATGACAGGCGGCGCAATCGACCCGTTGCGCGGCTTTTCCGTCGTCCGGATGCGCCATGGTGATGTCCGAGTGACAACTGATGCACGAGTTGGTGGCGTGCACCGACGCGGCGAGGCGGGCTTTGTCCACGAACAACGAAATCTCCCGTCCGGCGGCGTCTGTTTTCGAAAGGCTCGGTTCGGAATGACAATCCAGGCAGGTGTTGTCGGGAATGAGCGTGGGGGCCGCGAGGCTGGATGCTGTGAAGAATGGAAGCATCCATGCGAGCGCCAGCGGGATGAAGTCGCGTTTCATGCCCATACGGCACCTAGCATCCCGCAACCGAAATACGCGGCTTAACGCGGGTTGGTCTTTGCTTGGCATTTTTTGCAGCATGAGAGGATACACGCGCGAGGGTTCGGTGCCCTCGGATCCTCGCATTGTGCCATTGGTTCCACGCGCTGCGACCGTCGATACGGCTCAATGCCCAAGGCGCGACGCCATGGCGTAGATGATCAGGATCAACAGCAGCACGCCGAGCCCGAAGAAGAAGTAGCCGAACGAACGGGCGATGTTCTTCCAACGATACCATTCGTCGCGGACGCGGTGCTGATCGAGCCGGCCCTCGGCAACCAGCCGGTCGTACCACCGCCGCCGTTCGTGCAGCATTTCGGCCTTCGACACGCGGCCCGAGAAAATCACGGTGTCCATCGGGAATTTCTCGATGCGGAAGTGCGTGTTGAAGAAGTGAATGGAGAAAATGAACCCGGCGGCCAGCAATGCCTCGTCGGAGTGGACGATCAAGGCGACATTGATGATCCAGCCGGGCAGAAACCGGGTGAAGAACGAGGGGAACCACATGATCAGGCCCGATGAGCCGATGATGAACACGCCCCAGAACACTGCGAAATAGTCGAACTTCTCCCAGTAGGTCCATCGATCGAACTGCGGTTTGGGGCCCTTGCCGAAGAACCATTTGTTGTGCGCGACGAAGTCCTTCCAGTCCTGCCACGTCGGCATCATCGAGTCCGGACCGAACAACACCTTCCACAGGCGCTTGATCTCGAACCGGCCGGTCTCCGGGTTCAGGACGGACCGCCGGCCCTTCCAGGCCTTGCCGATGAGCGAGGCGAGGTGCAGTCCGAAGTAGAGGAAGGTGACAAGGGCGCCGAATCGGTGCAGGGCGCGGGCCGATTCCGCTCCGCCGATCAGGTTGAACAGCGCCTTTGCCCAGTCCGTGTAATAGAACTTCAGCGGCATGCCGGTGATGACCAGAAGGAGGAAGCTGGTGACCACGAGGAAGTGGAGGAATCGCTCGAAGGGCAGGAAGCGCGTGAACCATTCGTCGTCCGCCTGTGTTCGGATCTTCGCCTCGCGGAACTTCTTCGAGTCGTGAAGGTACAGGTAAACCGTGCGCGCCAGCCACGCGACGGTGTGCAGGCCGAAGAATGCGAACACGCTCACCAGCAGCGCGGTCATGGCGACAAACACGAAGTGCAGGACGGGGTAGTTTTCCTTGTCCAACGGGTTGGCGTGCGGCTTGTATTCGGTGAAACCCATGTTGGCGTCCGGGTGACACTGGCGGCACGTCGCGAGAATGTTGTCCCGGGACAGGCGGGATTCCGGGTTGGACGGCGGCAGGACGTCGTGATGCCCGTGGCAGTCGTAGCAGGCGGCGACGTCGGGCGCGACATTCGGCTTGCCAAGCGCCATGGCTTTGCCGTGGTAGGTGTCGCGGTAGTGCTTCAGCCGGTCCTCGTGGCATTTGCCGCAGCGCTGGTCGCTGACCATTTTGAAATGGCCGTTCTGTGGGGTCTCGACTTCATGAGCCGTGTGGCAGTCGCTGCACGTGGCGGCGCGCTGGTCCCCGCCGGCAAGGACGCGTCCGTGCACGCTCTTGTCGAAGATTTCCTGGACGCCGACGTGGCATTTGCCGCAGGTCTTCGCGATGTTGGCGTGGTGAATCGGCGAGTTGCGGTCCACGCCGCGCTTGATGTCATGCACGCCGTGGCAATCGTTGCAAGACGGAGCCACGATCAACCCCATCTTCAACAGAGCCCGTCCGTGGATGCTGTCCATGTAATGCGCCGCCGCGTCCGGGTGTTTCATCCGGTATTCCTCCGTGAGTCCCGGATTGCTGTGGCAACGGGCGCAGGTCTGGGGAAGATTCAGCTTGAACGTGGGGGAACGGGCGTCGCTTGAAGGGAGGATGTCGTGCGTGCCGTGGCAGTCCCAACAGGCGGCGGCGCCTGAGGCTCCGAGCGTGTGACTGACGCCGTGGATGCTGGCAGCGTATTGCTTGGCCTCGTCTTCGTGGCAGCTTGAGCAGTTGGCCGGCGGCAGGTCGTTTTCATGAACCAGTTCCGTGATGCCTTCGTGGCAGTCCACACAGTTCAATCCGGAATGCACCGAGGCGGCGAAACTGTTCGTCGGAAAGAGCAGGGGCACCTCCTGTCCGTTCACCGTCCGGGTCGTGGACGGATCGGAATGGCACAGCAGACAGTCGGCATTGCTGAACGACTCGGCTGCGGACGCCGTCACGAGGCCGAATGCGGCCAGGCAGGCCATCCATGTCGGGATCCGATGCAGAAGAACGGTCCGCAGGCGTGTGTCTTGCATGAATGGATTGGGCCGGCCTACGGCCCGCCGGTGTGGCAGTCGCTGCACTTGAACCCTTCCGGAATCTCGTCGGCCGGATGCACGAAGACGTGTCCCTCGGCGCTGATGTTGTCGAGCAGCTTGCCCGTGCCCTGTGCGAGGACAACGTGGCAGGTGTTGCAATCGCTGAACACGATCCGGCGGCTTCCGTCCGCCGTGGTGTGTTCGTCGTCATGGCAACGCGCGCAGCCCGGCCAGTCCTTGTGCCCGATGTTTTCCGGATAGGCGCGCCAGTTGGCCTTCATCTCGGGGAAGAAATTGTCGTTATAGATCTTCTGCACCGCCGCGATGGTCTTCTTCAGTTGCGGATGGTTCGGGTATTGGGCGCTCAGGTGCGTCGCGATGGCCTTCATGGCCTCGTCGCGATTGGCGTAAGGCTGCACCAGCGCGTGAACGGCGTTGGTCTTGATCCAGGGCAGGGTCGGGTCGATGTCGCCCAGTTGCATGGCGATGCTGACCGCGTCGTTGGGAGTCTTGTATCGGTGCGCGGGCCGGTTGTGGCAGTCCATGCAATCCATGGTGCGGATGGTGTAGCCGCTGATGTCGTTGGTGAACCCGGGCGAGCGGTATTCGGTGACGACGCCCTGCCGGTCGGTCATGCGAACCCAGGGAATGATCTGGCGGGCTTCGTCGGTGGCGATGTATTCGACCTTGTTGGCGACGTTCATGTGCCAGTGGATGCCGCCGACGGGTCCGCGCGTGGGATCGGCGCCGCCCACTTTGAGCACGAGTTTCAGCGCGTGATGGGTGTTGGTTTCGTCGGAGAGGTAGTAGTGATAGGTCTTGACCTTGTCGCCGACGAACTTCTGGGGCCAATGGCATTGCTCGCAGGTGTCCTGCGCCGGGCGCAGGTTCTTGATCGGAGTGGGAACCGGGCGCGGGTATTTGTTCACGGCGGTTGCATAAACCTGATAGGCGCCGGAGAGCTTGGATTTGACGAACCAGGTGGCGCCGGGGCCGATATGGCATTCGACGCAGGAGACGCGCGCATGCGGTCCGTTCTGGTAGGTGACCATCTCGGGTTCCATCACGGTATGGCAGACTTCGCCGCAGAATTGAACCGACTCGGTGAAGTGATAGGTCTGGTAGCTGCCGATTGCCGAGATGAGAAGGAAGAGAATGCTGCCCAGAATGAAGAACCCGAGGATCTTGCGGTCGCGCGCGCGGGACAGGTCGATGCGCAGGGCAGGGAGGGCTCGGGTTCTTGCCAGGCGCCGGCTGGCGAACCACATGCCAAGCCCGGTCAACACCATGCCCGCTATGAAGAACCCGGGCGCAACGATATAGGTCAGAATGCCGACATACGGATTCGAGAAGTGCGCCATCGAATCGATGACGCACAGGAGGAGGAAGGAGAAGAGGCTGGCGATGGCCAGCACCATGCCGGCCAGACTGATCCAGTTTCGCAACAGCCGCATGCGGGGCGATGATTCGCTCGTATTTTCCGTGCTCATGACAGGCGCTGGGGGTTTTCGGGCAACACACTTCCGCAAGGGGCGGGCGTGCGCGCGCCCGCCCGACCCTGTCAACCGACTGGAATCGGCGCCCTGGCGGACCCTATTTCTTCTTGAAGGTCCGCATGTAGGCCACGACGGCCTTGATATCGTCGTCGCTAAGGCCTTCGGAAGGCTTCATCACCTGCCGACCTTCCTTGTCCTTGTAGCCTTCCTTGACGGCCTTGAACGCAGCTTCGTCCGTCAGCGCCTCCTGCACCTTGGGATCGGTGTAGTCCTTGGCGCCGAACTTCTTGCCCATCGCCGTCTGTCCTTTGCCGTCGGCGCCGTGGCACCGGGCGCAGGACTTCGTGTAGATCTCTTTGCCATCAGCGGCGGACGCACTCAAGGCGCCGGCGAGGCCGAATATTGCTGTGAGGAGGACTAGTTTCTTCATGTGTTCTCGTTGTTGCTGGCGCGCTGTCTCATGTTGCGCTGCGCCGTTCGCCCGCAAGAGTCTCCCAGCGTCTTTGAGCTCACTACCCCTGTTTTGGCCAATGATCGCCTTTTTTTGGCTGGTGCGTCGCAACGCGCGAAGCAGTCTGCCCGCGGGGGATTGCAGGGGTGTCCCGTTCGGGCGTCCGTGTGGAACCGTGCCGGCGGTTCGTCGCAGGGAGATCGGTCCGATCCCACTGCGGGCGGACTTGTGACGAGGTTCCCGGGTTTCACCGGATGAGTTGGACGCGAGCGCGCGATGAGACGCTCAACGCAGGGATGCATCCGGCGAAGGGTCGGATTTGATTCTTGCGTTCCAGGGGGCGCGGAGCAAACCGCAAATGACCGCGACGTGTAAACGCGACACTGCATTCAACCGCGCGAGAGGAGGCGGTTTCGTCGTTCCTGCAAAAAAAGCCAAACATTTAGCAAGGTCAGTGTAGTTGCCGCCGGCACGCGAGCCTACGGTCCAGACAGTTATTGTGGACGAGAAAAGTCAACATCCCGCAGTGGCTTCTCAAGCGGTAGAGACCAGGAGACGCTTCGTTGCACGACCCACGGCTGCGCCGGAAACGGCGTTCGGTTGTCCCCGCGACTTTCTGGACAACCGGTTTGTGTACGTCGTCGTGTCAGCTCGCGCGCGCGGTCTGTCGGTGGGCGTGAACATGAACCCCGACATGAAGTGCAACTTCAACTGCGTGTACTGCGAAGTGCATCGGGACCAAAGCGCGCCGCGCGAGACGGAGCTGGACGTGGAGGTGATGGCGGCGGAGCTGAAGAAGACGCTGGAGTTTGTGTTGAGCGGGCGGTTGCGTGAACGTCCGTGGTATCACACGTTGCCGGACGAGTTGTTGACCCTCCGGCATGTGGCGTTCAGCGGGGACGGCGAGCCGACGTTCGCTCCGCGCTTTGTCGAGGCGTTGCAATCGGTGGTGCACGTGCGCGCGCTCGGCGGGTTCCCGTTCTTCAAGCTGGTGCTGATCACGAATTCCACCGGGCTGGATCAGCCTGCCGTTCAGGAAGGGCTTCGGTATCTCACCAGGTCGGACGAAGTCTGGGCGAAGCTCGATGGCGGCACGCAGGCCTATCTGAACAAGGTGGACCGCGCGGATGTGCCCATTCAGAAGATCCTGCAGAACATACTGATGCTCGCGCGCCAGCGTCCGGTCGTGATCCAGAGCCTGTTTCCCGCGATCAATGGCGAAGAGCCGCCGCTCGAGGAGGTCGAGCAGTACGCCCTGCGCCTCAAGGAACTGCGAGAGGGCGGCGCGCAGATTCCGCTGGTTCAGATTTATTCCGCCACACGGCCCACGCCGAATTCCTCGTGCGGTCATTTGCCGCTGAAATCGCTGTCGCGCATTGCGCAGACCGTGCGGCAGGTGGCCGGGCTGAAAGCGGAAGTGTTCTAACCTCCGGCCGACAAGGCCAACTCTCTCCTCCGGCCTGCGGGTTCCAAGTCGCAGGCCGGTTCCCCCCTTCAATTCAGATTGCGTGGATCAGGCAGGTTGAAGTGCCGCACCAGGTGCACCAGGTCTTCGAAGCAGGGGGGCTTGACGAAGAATGAGTTGGCTCCACCGGCGAGAGCGCGGCTCCTGTCTTCCCGCGAGAGCGAGGCGGTGAAGACGAGCACCGGCACGTGCGCCAGCGCATGCTGCGACCGGATCCACGCCAGCAACTCGAAACCGGACAGCTTCGGCAGCTTCAGATCCAGTACGATCACCTGCGGCAGCGGATAGCGGGCACGATCGGCAAACAAGCCTTCCCCTGCGAGATACGCGCGCGCGGCTTCGCCATCGGCAATGCGCTGGAGGAGGATGGGCAGGGCGGCACGCTGGCACGCTTTCTCGAACAGTAGCGCATCATTGTCGTCATCCTCCACGTGAAGAATGGCCAGCGGCTTCAGATGTTGTCTTGCCACGAGCCTAGGAGTACAGGCCCTGCGGAGAAATCAAGTAGGTGTTGACCCGACAACGTGTCTCGTTCGGTCGCGAACAAATCGGACCGCGTGCCGGGCGGCCCGCGGGATCCGCGACCCGCGCGGAAGGATTGCGACGCGTTCGCGCGAGGCATGCAGCGGTCGGGGACTGGGGGTTTTTCAGGAGCCTTCTGAGGTTATCACCCACTGACGCCTTGCCGAGCGGGGCCTGTACGCTGGCCGAGGTTTGACCGCAACAGTCGAAGACTGTCGAACTCGTGCATGAGCGAACAATTTGAATTCGATTCGAGCGCCGGCGCCCTGCAACCGCGCGACCACATCTACACCCCGGCGGCGGGTGGCCCCGGCCAGGCCAACGGGTCGGCGAACACGGAACGGAACGGGCACGTGCGTTCGCCGGCGTTCGGCGTGTGGACGGTTCTGGATATCCTTGCCTCCAGGTGGCATTGGCTCGTGATCGGCGGAATCCTGGGAAGCGCGGCGTTCTTCGTGCTGGGGTTGTACGTGATCAAGCCGAAGTTCACCGCCCTGGCTCAATTGCTCCGCTACGAGACGCACAGCGCCAGCGAGGACGTGACGGGCCCGGCGGTGACGCCGGAGACCTTTGCGGCATTGCTGCGCGCGCCGGAACTGATGCGCCGCGTCAGCGATGAACTCGAGCCGTCCATTCCGCCGGATCGGCTGGTGAAGCACATCAAGGTGGATCCGCAACCGGATTCGCAGGAGGTCAGGGTGTTCGCGGCGGCGACGACCCCGCAGCAGGCGGTGGACATCGCGAACCTGTTCACGACGCAGGCGGTGGCATACACACGCGAATTGCAGGCCCGGCAGGCGGAGAAGCTGGCGAAGGATTACCTCAGGAAGCAGGTCGAGATGATGGATCGCGACATCAGCGACCTCGAGGCGCGATTTCGCGCAGTGCCGGGTTCGGGGAACGTGACCAGCCGCCTGGCCCAGGTCAGCGGCCATATCGATGCATTGAACCAGACGCTCGCGGTCGAGCAGTCGCCGCTGATGACCGCCCGGATGGTTCAACAACTGGATGAAGCGCTGATCAAGCTCCAGGGCGAACTGCGCGAACTGAACGCCAGGTACACCGAGCTGCACCCGGACGTTCAACGGAAGATGGCCGAGATCGAGGCCGTCCAGTCGCAGCGGAAATCCTATTCGACGAATCTGGCGGCGCTTTCCGCGACCGGTGTTTCCACGCTTGCCATGGGCGCGGACGGCCGGGCCATCGATCCGATGGTGGAAATCATCGGGGCGAAGCTCAACTCGCTGGAGTATGTGCGCATCGACATGCTGAACCGCCAGCGGGAAGCCGAGCTGTACGCCCAGGATCCGCCCGGCATGGCGCGCATTCACGCTCCGGCCACCTTGAAAACTGTCAGCCCGAACCATCGCGAGTTGAAGATCGGGATCGTCAGTGTGTTTGGCGGGTTCCTGGGAATGCTGTGCGCGCTTGGCCTGGTCCTGCTGACCGAGGCGGTGGACAGCCGGCTCAAGAGCGCCGACGACCTGAAGCGAGTCGCGCGGCTGCCGGTTCTGAGCACGCTTGGCGATTTGAATGAAATGCACGAGGAAGCCCAGACGCAATGGGCGTTCCGCACCTGGACGATGCTCCAGGGCCGCCTGAGCCGTTCACAAAACCACGGCCTGGTCTGCGGCATCACCTCGTCCACGGAAGGCGAAGGCCGCTCCACGTGGATCAGCCTCCTTGCGGAAGCCGCCAGCCTGAGCGGCTTTCGGGTCCTGACGATTGCCACCCAGCCATCGGCAACCCCGGCGGACTCCTCTGAACAACTCGCAGAAGGATCCGTGGACCCCCCCGAAACCATGAACGCCGTTGAGAACAATCATGCGCTCACCTCCAACGTGCTGGCGTTCCCGGCCAGGGTAACCGAGCAGTTGACAGGTCCGAACTCCCAGCCGGTCGTGCACATCCCGATGCCCGGATGGGTCTGGAATCTCGAGCGACGCAAACAGTGGCGCGCGGCGCTGAATCATTGGTGCAAGATCGACAACCTCGTCATCTTCGTCGAACTGCCGCCGGCGTGCATTCCCGAAGCCGTGCTGCTGGGTTCAAACCTTCCGAACCTGCTATGGCTGGCCGACAGCGGCACAGCCGACGCGGAAGAAACGCGCATCCAGTTGCAAACGCTGCGCGATGCCCGGTGCAACCTCGTCGGCGCCGTGTTGAACCGCGAGCAGGGCCGGTCTTTGCGCAGCCGTTTCCCGCGATGGATTGGTTGCGCCGCGCTGGTGCTCGCGCTCGGAGCCGCGGGCGGGCGCGCCCAGGAAACCGCGCCGTTGCCGATTGAACCGCCGCCCGGCGAACCCGCTGCGCCCCTCGCCGCAACGGCGGACGCGCGAACGAACCGGTTCTTCTCGATCACCGGTCCCGAACAGCGCGCTGATTGGCAGAAGCATCTCACACTCGGCGCCGGGGATATTCTGACGTTTGCGCTGTACGGCGAGCCGCTTCTGACGCGAACCGAAGTGGTGATCGCCCCCGACGGGCGCGTGAGTTATCTCGAAGCGCAGGACGTCATGGCCGCGGGGTTGACGGTGGACGAACTGCGGGAACGCATCGACCAGGAATTATCGAAGTACCGGAAGGCCGCCCGCACGATGATCACGCCCGTTGCGTATCGCAGCAAGAAGTACTATGTCCTGGGGAAGGTGGTCCAACGCGGCGCTTACGTGCTGGACCAGCCGATCACGGTCATCGAAGCGCTGGCGCGGGCCAAAGGACTGGAGACCGGGATCCTCGAGAACAACACCGTGGATCTGGCGGACCTTTCCCGGAGTTTCCTGATGCGCGACGGAAAGAAGATGCCCATTGATTTCGAGCGCCTGTTCCAGCAGGGCGACCTTTCCCAGAACGTTCAGATCGAGCCGGGCGATTATCTCTACTTCCCGTCGGCGGATGTGCAGCAGGTGTACGTGCTGGGAGAAGTATCGCTGCCCGGTCCGGTCACCCACCGGCCCGACAGCTCTGTGCTGACCGTCATTTCGGCCAGGGGCGGGTTCAATCAGAAGGCATTCCGCTCGCGCGTGCTGGTGGTGCGCGGCTCGCTGAATCAACCCGAAGCATTCATCGTGGACACCATGGCGGTCACTGCGGGGCGGCTTCCCGATTTCAAACTCCAGCCCAGGGACATCGTTTACGTCAGCCACCGCCCGTTCTACCGGGTTGAGGACCTGCTGGACCTGGCGACGACGGCCTTCATCCAGGCGGTGGTGACCAGTTGGGTGGGCGAGGACATCGTTGAACCCTGAGCGAACCGACCTATGAGAAACCTGATGCGACACCTGCTTGCGGGTGCGGTGGGTCTGGCAGTCTTCTGCGGCTGCCGCACACAGTCTCCCTATTTTTCCGACTTCGACCGGCCTCCGGCCATGGGTCAGGAGCCGCAGATGGTGACATTGACGAATCGCATGGATCCCGTGTTGCTGGAGCCGCCCACGAACCTGTTTACGCTGGGGCCGGGGGACCGGCTGGACATCGAGCTCGTGGACGAACCGACGTCACGGGTGACGACCGTGGTGGGGCCGGATGGCCGGATCTATTTCAATTTGTTGCCCGGGGTCGATGTCTGGGGCCTGACGCTGGGAGAGGCGAAGACGGCTTTGGAAACCAATCTTCAGCAGTACATTCGGGGCACGCCGAGGGTGAACCTGACCTTGCGCGAGGTGGCCAGCAAGCGCGTCTGGTTGCTGGGACGGTTCCAGGAACCCGGCGTGTATAACCTCGCGGCGCCAACGACCCTGTTGGAAGCCGTCGCGATGGCTGGCGGCGCATTGACGTTCTCCGGCATGCGGGACGTTACCGGCGGACCGTTGGCCGAGGAACTGGCCGACCTGGATCGCAGCTTCATCATTCGCAACGGAAAGCTCCTTCCCGTGGATTTCGATCGTTTGCTGAACAAGGGAGACCTTACGCAGAACATCTACCTTCAACCGGATGATTTCGTGTACTTCGCCCCGGCACACGCCCGGGAAATCTATGTTCTCGGCGCGGTCGTCCAGCCCCGGCCGGTTCCCTACACGGAAGGGATGACCGTGGCGGCCGCTGTTGCCGGTGCCTATGGCACGGTTCGCGACGCCTACCTCTACCATGTGGTGGTGGTCCGGGGGGCCCTGACGCAGCCGGAGGTGACCATCATCAACCTGAAGGACGTCACTCATGGCAAAGTCGCGGATATCGCCCTGAAGCCGAACGACATCGTGTATGTGCCGTTCTCGCCGTATCGATATCTGCGGCGATACGCGGAAATTGCTCTGAACACGTTTGTTAGCTCGGTTGCCATCAATGCCGGCACCTCCCTTGCCGCCCGGCGGCAAGCCGGTCCCGGCGGCGTGGTTATCCCGGTAGGCAGCGGCATTCAGATTATTCCGCCACCGGCGCCCCCGATTCGATAAGCAAAAGGGGGGGTGGTAGATCGTACGGACCCCATGGAGAGGGGGCCTAGGTAAAAATCGGGATTGACGCCAAATAGGCTTTGTTTGAGACTTGATCCGCTCAAGAAACCGAACGCACCAAAGCCCTTTAGACGTCGTGCCCTTTTGTATGCGCGCTCACCCTCAAACCTGGATGGTTCGTGCCTCCTGCTCATGCGTTCTCGCGAGCGCATGCCTGATGTTCAACACTGCGACGGATGTGTTCGCGCAGGGAATTCCGGGGCCGCTCGGGTTGAAACCGGAAACCGTCCACTGGGTGTACGGTCCCACTGAGGTGGATCTGGGAGGTCATGCTGTGCTCAGCGTTCCCTCAGGATACCGGTTCGCCAGCGCCGACCAGGCCCGCACGCTCATGCGGCTGATGAACAATCCCATTCCGAAGGCTCTGGCGGGTGTGATCAAACCGGCCGGCAGCGACGAATGGATGATCGTGTTTGAATACACGGAAACCGGTTACATTCCGACCCGGGCGGACGCAAAGCTGGACGCCAAATCCATCCTCAAGAGGCTGCGCAAGCAGGTGGTCGCGCAGCAGAAAGAAGCGGGACAGGACGAAGCGCTCGAGGTGGATTGGCAGATGCAGCCGGAGTACGACCCCTCCACGCAGCGTCTCGAATGGGCCATTGTTGTCAAGTCGCCGGCCGGAGACTGTCGTGACTCTTTGAGAATGTCCTCTTTCTGACTCGATGAAAATGTCCCCTTTGGGAGGCAGTTGCGGTAGCAACTGCCTCTGAATGGAGACGTTATTGATGAGTCAGAAGGAACGGAGTC
>Ga0116168_1000393_pt1 | contig 43528 bp, 46 predicted proteins | sample AD_UKC129_MetaG_FD_89795 | JGI IMG/M metagenome (GOLD analysis project Ga0116168, IMG submission 89795) | Active sludge microbial communities of municipal wastewater-treating anaerobic digesters from Canada - AD_UKC129_MetaG | ecosystem: Engineered > Bioreactor > Anaerobic > Digestate | place...
ACATCCGCATCTGATAGTGCTTCGTCTAATCTGTCGAATTGGATTGCGTATCCTCCAAGTTCCTCTGCGAGTTTAACCGCCCTGTCATATGTTCTGTTGGCGACTACTATGGCTTTTAATTGTTTCTCTGCTAGGGCTCTTGCAACTAGTGCGCCCATTTCCCCCGCTCCGATGACGAGGACTTTTTTACATTTTAGGTCTCCTTGTACGGATTCTGCGAGTTCTACGGCGGCGGAGCCTATGGAGATTGATCCTTTGTTTATTTGGGTTTTGTTACGGATTAGTTGGCCTACGTGCACGGCCTTGTTGAAGATCATGTCGAGGATGGGACCACATGATCCCCTTTTTAGTGCGGCTATCCTGGCTTCTTTTATTTGGCCCAGTATCTGGTCTTCGCCTATTATCATTGATTCTAATCCTGCTGCTAACCTTAGGAGGTGTTTGAGTGCGTTTTGGCCTTTTTCTGTGATTATGTTTGGGTGGTTTATGTTCTGTGGGGGTGCTTTGACTACTAGGTAGTGTTCTATCCTGTTACATGTTTTGATGGGGATGTGCTCTTTTGTATCCTCTTTTAGTTCATCTAAGATTTTTTCGAGTATTTTATCTGCTTTTTCTATCCCTTTAATGTCTGCTATTTTATGGTCGACTCTAATATTCAGTATCAGCTAGGATACCCCCACATGCTCTAGGAGGGAGTCTACATATTTTTTAGCCCCCTCCAGGTTCCTATTTTTTAGGTGGGCTTGGATTTTATCGTCTTTGCTTAGATTGTAGAGTATTCTGCGTCTTGTTTTTTGATCTTGGATGGTCTTTTTAAGTTTGCGACGTGCATAATCTTGTAATCTTATCTGGAGGATGTCATCTTCGGTTATAAGGTTTTTTATCTTGTCTCGTATGACACGGGCCATTATCGGACTTTTACCATGGGTTGATATTGCTATCTCCACGTCATCAGTTGAGAATGTGATTGGGACGATCAGATTCCCGTCTTGGGGTTTGTCGGCTCTGTTTAGGAGTTTGCCTGATGCGAGGGATGCTGCTTTTTCGTTTAGTGTGGGGTCTCCACTCGCGGTTACGATGATGTCCGCCCATTTGATCAGTTTTTCCATTTCCTCTAATGGTTTGTATATGATGCCAATCTTCTTGAGATGGGGTTGTATGTTATCTCCACAGATCGTTACTTTGGCTCCGGCTTCTCGGAACCTTATAGCCCTCCTAGTGGCCACTTCCCCCGAACCTAATATGAATACTTTTTTGCCATCCAGTTTGAAGAATAAGGGTGTCCATGGCATTTTTCATCCCTGTTCGAGGGTTTTCATTCTGAGTATTTTCATGGCTGTTCTAAGGTCGTTTTTGGCTTGTATTAGGGCTTTTCTCGCATCATCCATGGGTACGTTGAAGGCTTCTGCGAGGGCTTTTATGTCCCTTTTATCGATTATCTCGGCTCTTCCAACTAGTTTTTTGGCTAGTTCTTTCTTGAGTTCCATGTATTCGTCGACTGTCATGTTTATTCTTTTCATGACCATGTCCCTGAAGGGGCAGGGTTTGGATGGTTTACAGCACCAGACTAGGGACCCGAAACAGGTGCCTTCGCCTTCACCTAGTCTGGTCTTCTTGGCGAATTCTTCTTTTATTGCTATGTATTCTTCAGGTGTTAACCCTGCATCCTCTAGGGCATATAGTATGGGGCATGGTTTGATTGGGGGACAGCAGAATGCTAGTGCTCTTTTGTCTCCGCCTCTGCAAACGTGTGAAGGTGCATCGTCCCATCCCAAGGGCAATCCTCCTAATAGAATAAGGGGAGTGTATTATTCTTCTGTTAACATTTTCTCTTTTTCTGGTGGTGTGAGTTCTGTGACTATCTCTTTTGGATCTCCTGTCTTGATTATTTTACCGGCCCTCATTAGGGATGCTCTATCGCATACGTCTAGTACGAAATCCATGTCGTGTGATATTACTAGGAATGTCTGGTTTAGTTCTTCTCTTGCCCTTATTATGGAATCTGCAACATGCACCCTTGTTATGGGGTCCATTGTACCTGTGGGTTCATCTAGTATGACTATCTTGGGTTCTCTGATCAGTACCTGGGCTAGCGCGACTCTGTGGCGTTCACCACCACTTAATTCATCTGGGAATTTTTCTAGTAAGCTTTCGGCGTAGGATTCGTCGAATCCCACAGCCTTTAAGACATAGACTGCTTTCATTTTAGCGAATTCCGCGGGTAATTCTAAACTTATGGCCTCTGTGAGGTTGCCTAGAACTGTCCTGTGAGGGTATAGGCTGTATTCTTGGTGTAATATGCCAAGGTATGGTGTTACTCTTCCACGGCCGAGGGGTCCTTTCTCTGTCATGTCGATCCAATCGTCTCCGAGTCTGACGCATACTTCTCCGCTGCTGGGTTCTGTTAGTCCGAAGAGTATCCTTGATAGGGTTGTTTTGCCTGCGCCGCTTAGGCCCACTACACCGAATATTTCACCTTCGTATACTGTTAGGTCTACGCCGTCAACTGCTTTCACTACTCCGCGTTCTATGGAGTAATAGTGTTTTTTAACATTTCGCATGATTATGAGTGGCTCTGCAACTTCATATTCCTTAACTCTTTCGGGGGCGGGTACTTGTTCCATGAATTTGGCCACTATATCCTCTGGGTCTCCTTCTTCGACTATTTCTCCTTTGTCAATCCATATTAGGTGATCTGAGAGGTCTTTTATGACCTCTGGCCAGTGTGATGTTATGACCATTGTTATGCCTTTTTCCTTCACGCCTTTGATGAGGGCGTCGTGTACGAGTTCTGCTGTTTTAGGGTCGAGTGTCCCTGTGGGTTCATCTGCTAGGAAGACCATGGGGTCCTTTGCAAGTTGTCTTGCGAGGACAACTCTCTGTTTTTCACCCCCACTAAGGTCCCTGGCGACGTGGGTTACCCTGTGGGTCATCTGGGTCATCTCTAGTAGTTCGAGGGCTTTGTAGATTTTTTCTTCGTAGTCGCCTTCTGGTATTGCTCTTGTTATGTTTTCGATTACGGTGTCGTCTTCGTATAATGCGAAGGTTCTCTGTAGCATTATTGCGCTTCGTCTTCTGATGGCGTTGAATGTTTTCTTGTCGGTGTTCCAAAAGTCAATATCTTTTAATTCTAGTGTGGCGCCACATTTACATTTTTCACCTTCATATGATGGGGGTTCGACGTGTAGACATTCTGGGCAGATTGCAACGGTGTATATGATCCTTCCTTTATTTGGTTTATATTCTTTCATGCCACGGAGCATGTTAATGAGCACTGATTTCCCAGCACCACTTCTACCTAGAATACCGAGCACCGTGCCTTCCTCTATCTTTATACTAAGATTTTTAATGGCGTCTATTCCCTTGAAGGTTTTAGTAACATTTTCTAGTGTTATAAAAGCCATGAAATCACCCTTTTTCATGTGGATCGGATAGGTAAATATGATAACCTAAATTATATTAAATATTAAACTTTATATTAAAAGTTTCTAGGATCCAATTTTTTTGGTCATAATAATGATAGGTTAAATGGTAATTTTCCGTTCATAGCGGCCCTTGCAATGGATATACCATCTGCACCCGCTTTTAACATTCTCCTAGCAGACTCTAAATCCCTTATGGAATTATTACCTATCAAAGCAGCTCTTTCTATCATTTTACTCACCCTATTTACTAATTTAAGATCTGCAGAATTAAAACCTGGTTTCATAGCATCTAAATGGATATAATCTACTCCACTCTCATCTAAAACCTTGGCGACCTTTGATTCATCAACTCCTGGTATGTTACCCCTTATCTTAACTGAAACTTTTGAATTCGATCTTCTCACAACTTCTCTTGTGAAATCTTCCAATCTTTCAAGGTCCATTAAGAGTGTCTGGCCGCAGCCAATACTTGTAAGTTCCATCTGGCGGCAATGGGCGTTTATCTCCACAACATCGACTTCTTTTATTCTTGAAATTTCTATAATTGGATCGGGTGAGACGGCCCTTAAATTGACAGATACCATAACATTTGCCTTGTCTTTTATTAGGGAAGCTTCCTCTTGGATTATGGATGGTAATTCATCAGCGCTAAAATCGAATTCTAATCTTCCCCTTTCTATTATCTTCTTGGCGGCCATTACTGTTGGTTTATCGGCGTTATAGCCGCCTAGGGTGACCATGTTAAAACCATATGGGATGAGTTTGAGGCAGAATCTTGCATTGGAAATACCTGCCATGGGGGCTAATACTTTAAGGATCATTGATCATTCCTTCATGAGATGTACTAGATCGTAGGTGAAACCGCCTCTTATCTCTTCAAGTGCAAGGTCTGCTAAATTAGCTGCCTTTTCGGCTGTTGGAGCTTTACCTATACCCGCTTTTAATGCGATGTTTATTTCGTCTTTTATCTCATTTATGATCTTGAGCAATCCTTCTGGTGCTAGGCCGTTACAGGGGGACATGAAATTGTCTCCGCCTATAAAAAATAGTAGCGATCCTTTTTTGATTAATTTCTTCATTAAAAAGTGTTGTACTCGATTAACCACGAAGGATGTGTCATAGGCTGGCATGGTATCGGTGAGTGTTTCTGTTATCCCATTGATGTCGATGTGGGCTATTTGTACAAAACCTTCATCATCGGCTAAAGCGTCGATTGCAAGCACTTCTTTCCTGTCCTCGGATTGTGCGCCACCATGACTCTGGAGGGCCCTTGTAGCTTTCCTCTGCGCATCATAGGGTGTCTGTGCTGTTCCAACCCCCATACTCACGGTTATCGGGTATCTGTTACCTATGGACTCTTGTATTCTTAGATGGTCTTCCATGTCCATGCCGTTACTTATGGCGAGCATGTTATCGAATCTCATGAAAAAAACTAGTCCTTGTTTTGCGGCGAATTGTCTTTGGAGGTCAGCGTAAAGTTCGGCTTGTAATATTTGGAGGTCTGATTCTCGTCTGGGGGTGGGGGTTACAGTCCATGGTCCATAATTATCTATTTGGATTAAGGTCATTTGAATCATACTATTTCACCTAAAATTATTCTAGCCAACCGTATTTTGTCTTTGAGATTTTCCATCTTGGTGTTTGTTATCGTAACCTCTTTTATTAGTTTTTCTATTTTTTCCTCTAAATGGGAATCCTTTTCATCAATGACAAATTTGTCTAAAAAGTCTGCATAAATTTGGCAAACCCCCATAGAAGACACCTCGTAGCCTAAAGCTTCCATGAATTTCGCGGCGGGGCCGCTGAATGGCATTCCCCCGGCAATGGGGGATACGGCGGTTACGGAAACTTGCTCCAAGGCTTTTTTAACACCTTTTGTTGAGATTATTGGGCCAATGGAAGTCACTGGATTAGATGGTCCTATGATAACCATCTCTGAATCCTTTATAGCCTCTATAACACCAGGTGCTGGCCTGACAATATTATAGTGTATGTCGAACACTTCTGGTTCGGATTTTTCTTTGATGAGGAATTGGTGGAAGCTCATCGGCCCCTTCTCCGTGAATATTTTTATTTCTGAGGGCTCGTCACTCATTGGTATTACCTTTGATCTTATACCGAGGCTCTTCCTTTGGATATCTACAGCTTCTGAGAGACTATGATCTTCTAATAGTAGTGTTTTCTGGATTTTGAATGCACGGTCTTTGTCGCCTATCCTTAGAAGTTCTGGGCATCCCAGTTTTTTTAACATTTCATGTGTGATGAATGTATCATCCTTTATACCGTACCAGGTGTCCTCGTTTATAATATCTGCTAGAGTGTAGAGGACTGTGTCAATGTCGGGTGTGACATATAAGCCTGAGAAATAGTCATCTTCCACCGTATTAACTATTACAGTGATCTGGGATGGGTTGATAATCTCTTTCATCCCCTGGAGGAGCTTAGGAGTCCCCGTACCCCCAGATAATACAGTTATCATTTAAGTCTCCCCATTTAACGGAAAACATCCAATTCCTTTGGCCTTAGGAGGTCTTTGGATGTGCCTTCAGCCTTGAGATGGTTATGTGGATAGCCTTTTATTATGACGATTGGTATTCCTTCGTTTGCTTGCCCCATTACCATGGAGGCTGCTGATGCTATCTCATCGGCAACTGCAATCTTTGTTGTTTTCAGGCTCTTACCATAGAGGTCTGTTTCCCCCCTCCTATCCCAGATTGGGCTCATGCCCGAAACGCCCACAGCAACCCCTACAGCACCTTCCCTGAAAGGACGTCCCTGGGTATCGGCTATTATAACAATTATATCCTTCCCTAATTTGTCAATTAATGAGGATCTTATGTTTTCTGCTGTGGCATCCGGATCCTCTGGTAGGGGCGTTGCCATCCCCTCTTCAACATTTGATTCATCTATACCAGCATTTGCGCATATAAAACCATGTTTTGTCTCCGAGATTATGAAATCGTGTCCAACTTTTATTATATCCTTTGATTCTCTTAATATTGCCTCAACTAACCTCGGGTCTTTACCTGTCTGCTCGGCTAATCTTTTAGCCGCTGGTGTGGGTTTTATCCCTTTAAGGTTTATTTTATTCCCTTCGGCCTTGGATACTATGGTCTCTGCGATAACAATAATATCTCCATCTTCGATCTTTTTATCTTCCCTCTTGGAGGCTTCAATAATGATATTTGCTAGATCGTCACCCTCTTTTATAAGGGGGATTGTGGAAAGTCCTATGATTTTTATCTCCAATTGGGGCACCTTAATGTTATATGATTGGTTAAATTGTGCTAAGTTCCCATTCAACTGTCCTTTTAAAAGCCGCTGCCGCGGTTACTGGGTGTGTGAACTTGGAGAATTCTCCCCCACCCATTATATGGGCGGCTGCTTCATCCGCATTCTCCGCCTCGAATTTGACTTTTCGGGGTGTTATATGCTCATATGTGGATATGTAATATGCGCTCCCACTTGGCACTCTCTGTACTTGGATGTTATGGGATGTTACTATCCCTATATAGCCTTCACCATCATCTTTTATGGCTGCTGCTATCCTTGGGGTGTTGAGTTCATCCTTTTCATAGTCCATTGTAAGTAGGGATAATGTTATAGCATCTTTCATGTTCATGCCCAGGTTTATCTTATCAGCTATCACATCTGTATGTGAACCATTGGATACTATTGCTGTGTCCCCTACTATCCTTATGCAATTGTATGCGATATAAGGGTTCTTGAAGACATCGGTTTCATGACCTTCTTTGGGGATGATGGCGATTCTGTCCTCGAATTTTTTAGCAATCCTATTGGGGAATGATCTGCTCGACACCCTATAAGCGGCGAATACACCATCTTCGCTGCTTCCAACAGCTAATATTCTACCAAGATACATTATTTATCACCTTTACTAGGCTGGACTCTTAACGGCTTTATCCACCGGGAAACCTGGTGGTGTTTGTATGATTATGAGACCCTCCCTTGGTCTTATTGTTATTTCACCCTCGTCTAATACGCGTGTGTGGACTGCGATTGCACTATTTTTTATGTACTCTGATTTGTCCACGTTATTAACTATAACCTTTTTCAAGCCGGCGACGGGGATTAGATAATATTCTGAGGGGCCTAAAGTCTCTCCAGGTTCGGGTTTGCCAGAGGATGAGGATGTTCCTTCGTTGATTCCTTGAAAGCTGCTCGTTACAACGAGGAAGATGAGTAAGGTGAATAATATGTCTATAAATGGGACGAGGTTGAAGCGTGGATTAGCCCTTCTAATCTTCCTTTTATATCTTTCAACGTCAATGGGCAATATTATTCCACCGATTTTATTGTTTTAGTCTGCTTTCTATTATATCTGCGCTCTTGTTACATTTTTCGAGTATTATGTTGTTTATACTCTTTTCTAGCATGCTGGGTTTGAAGGCTACTTGCATGTTTGCTTCGGGTTCGTTGATGAGTTTCACGTTAACTATGCCCTCTGATTCTCTGAGGGCTTCCATCACGGCTTCGAGGTTTCCTTCTACTTTGATTTTCATAACCGCGTAATTCCAGTTCGTCATCTTTTTTATAAGTTCTATTTTATCTATTTCGGCTTCTATTTTGCTTGTTAGGTATGAGTAGAATGGTAGTAGTAGTATTGCGACTGTGAGCCCGGCTATGGTCGTGATAAGGGCTATGTAGATTCCTTGTGCCATTGAGGTGGGGTCTGCGTTAACTCCAAGGACCTTGAATGTGTGCCATATTCCTATGACTGTGCCTATAAGACCTAGGAGTGGTGTGATTTCGATTATTGTCTTGAGGGTGCCGAGGCCGCGGGTCATGTTACTCATTTCGACGATGAAAACTCTTTCCATGGCATCTTCGACTTCTGCTTTGTTCCTGTAGCCTATTTTAAGGGCTTCTGAGATTATCTTGGAGATTGGGTTTTGGTATTGTCCTATGGCTCTGAGGGCTTCTAGGGCTCCTCCTTTTTCCATGGAATCGTTGACGATCCCTATGATCTCCGGGGTGCTGATACGTGATATTTTGCGGAGATAATACATTTTTTCTATGGAGAGGGCTAGTCCATATATTCCTATGATTGCGATGGCGTATGTGATTATACCCCCGCTTCTGAACATTTCTAGTATTGTTGTGATGGAATTTATTATTGGTTCTGTGATCATCTTTTAGAAGCCCCCACTTTTTTGCATGTTTTTTATTGTGGCCCATGATTTTCTTATGAAGTCTGGTAGTCTTTTTGTGTCTAGTTTGGATAGGAATTTTTTTGTGAGGGGGTCGTTGGGGTATCCTGAGCCGAATTCTATTTTATATTCCTTTTTTATTTTTTCTATTTCTTGTTCTCTTTGATCTTTGGCTATTATGGATGCTGCTGAGACTATTGGATATTTTGTGTCGGCACCGTGTTCTGCTTTGATGCTTATTTTATATTTTATCAGTTTTTTTATTTCTTTTTCGAATCGTTGGGGTTTTATGTCGACTGAGTCTATTATTGCATGGTCTGGCCGGGCTTTATTGATGATATCTGCCATGGCTCTTTTTTCTATTTCGTTGAGGTTCACACCCTCTTGGCGTAGTTTGTCTATGGTTGGAGCGTCTATTCTTGTTATATAATATTTGCTGATTTTTTTTATCTTTTTGGCGAGGTATGTGCGTTTTCTTGGTGTGAGTTTTTTGGAGTCTTTAACTTGGAGTTTTTCGAGGATTTTTATTTTTTCTTTTGGTAGCATGACCCCTGCTATGATTAGGGGTCCTATCACGGGTCCTCTGCCTGCTTCGTCGATTCCGAGTATTTTCATTGGATCAGCTAATTATTTCATGGCTTTTAGTCTTACTTCTGGTTCTAGTGCTCTTGGTTCGGCTGCGACGATGGCTGCGCCCTTGGCCACTACGGTCATGGGGTCTTCTGATACTTTGGCTGGTATGCCCACTTCTTCGTAGATTCTTTCTTTAAGTCCTCTTAGGAGGGATGTGCCCCCGACTAGTATTGTCCTATTGTATACTCCTGATATGAGTTCGGGTGATAATCTTTCAAGGACTTTTGAGAGGGCGTCTATTACCTTTGTGATGACGGGTTCTGCCGCGTCAGCGACCAGTTTTGAATCTATTTCAACCTCTTTTGGCTTGTTTGTTTCCATGCATTTTCCTATTACTGTGGTTTTCTCGTTTTCAATTTCTGTTTTTGAGTGGACCATGCCAACTTCGATTTTGGCCTTTTCGGCTTCGTGTAGTCCTATTTCGACGTTGTGTTTTTCTTTAACTAGTTCTACTATGTTTTCATCTATGTCGTCGCCACCGACTCGTACTGTTTCAATGTCTGTTATCCCCCCGAGTGATATGACGACAATGTCGCTTGATCCTGCGCCGATGTCAATTACCATGGTACCTGAGGCTTCTGCTATTGGTAATCCTGCGCCTATTGCCGCTGCGAGGCCCTCGCTTATAACTAGGACGTATTTTACACCTGCTCTCTTGCCGATTTCTTCAACTGCATTCCTTTCAACTTCTGATGCGTTACCTGGGATGCCTATAACTATCCTGTCGATCTCTGATATGTCACCTGCACTCATTTCTATTGCGTGGATTATAAGCGCTTCTGCTTGTGCCACGCTCTCCACAACACCCTTTCTAAGTGGTCTGACAGCCACTATATCTTCTGGTGTTCTGCCTAGCATTTTTTTCGCTTCTTCACCTACTGCTAGGACATAGGATGGGTCGTCCTTTTTCACAGCGACTACTGATGGTATTTTATAAATGTCAAATTTATCCCCTGATGGCTTGGCTATCACGGTATTCAGAGTCCCTAGGTCTATACCAAGGGTGTTTGTGACCGTTTTGCTCTCCGTTTTTTCTCCTTTTTCCTTTTTTCTAAATGAAAACATTTTAATCCTCCTTTAGAATGTCTTTGAAGTCCACAATAAATATATTATTGTGGGCTGAGATTTCTTTTATCTTTTCAGCGTCGTCTTCCTTGGAGACTGATATTAGTAGTGTTGTTAAGACAACATCTGTAACTTTAAATAATGGGTCAATAATATCCTTTATAAACTTTGGCAATTTTTCAGTTAAATAAACATCTGCTTCTATAAAACCTGTTGTTTTATCCTCAAGGATTAACTTGAGGTTGGCTTTCTTCTTTTCTGCTTCGCCGACAAATTTTTTGATCAGGTTCTCTGGTGCTACGAGAAGTAGGAGGTGGGGTTCGTTTTTAACATAATATGGTGCTATCTTTAAAAATGCTCCACCATTCTCTTTGCATATTATTGATAGATCTCGTATCTTGGCCTCATCACCATAAAGCATCATCAAATCAAATTTTTTCCTGACAAACGCCTCTTTAACCGATACATGTTCTCTGAAGAGTATTTTAACCTTATCCTTTGATGCTATGGCCTCATAGGCTACGCTGTTAATCGTATCCTCGTTACCCGCAGCGACACACCATATCTTTCCTGAACTGGTGCTTGATACTTGCGCTGCTTGTCGAAGAGCCTTGATCTTGCTTTCTATCATTATCATCACATCACAACTGATCTAGAGAAGCTGCGAACTACCCCCTAGCTATCGGATGGGGATTTCCTGCTTCAATGATGAAGCCTTACTGGTATACTATAGGGTTTCCTCATGGGCCTGGGAACTGTCCCAGCCCCGTATATTTATAACTTTTTTCCATGGCTTATATTATTTTTCGGCTTCCATCTCCCTGGGGGCTTCCGCTGATAAACTTAGACTATTATGGGGTGTAGAGATTAATATCTAACAGACTTTATATATATTTTTATCAGTTCCAGAGGATTCGTCAAAATCTTTTGGGGATGATTATCAAAAGGCTTTTTTCTGATCTAGGATGTCTATTCTAGGGTTTATCCGCGAGTTGCACCCTTTTCTCGTTTTTCATTGACCGCTTAGCATCCCCTTGGGGGGTTATTTTTTTTGAAGATGTCTTCCAGTTATACTTGTTTGTTCGCTGGATATAATCTTCTAGGAGCACAGAGAATGTTTAGGGTAATGAATCGGGTAACCGCGGATAATACACCGGGATAAATTTTAATATTCCTTAGAATCCGATTGATAACCTTTCTGAGGTCATTAATGGATTGTTGGATAAACTGGGGATAGTTTCAATGCTTTTCTCCCCATTATAATTTCTCCTATTCTGATGTTTGGGTTTTTCTTTGTCCTATCCCCCACTTTTGATGGTGAAACATGGGGGCTCCTGTATCCCTTTTTTTTAACCATCTTATGCACCAACTGCGGAGAATAGTCCCTGCTATGTGTTAATGTTCTCATCCTACGATCTCTATCCTGTTTAACTTTTTCGGCGGGAACCCCCTGGGGGATGAAAGCCGAAAAACATTTTATAGTTATGAGATACATAGGTTGATAGACATGCGATATGCTCTCCAGTATCACTATATTTGTATGTTGGGGGAGCAAAGAGTGCTCGGTTACAAGTTTCGTCTTTACCCGTCTAAAACTATTGAAACTTACTTGAACACTTTGATCTTTGCAGGTGGCTCTACAACCGCCCACTCCAAGAACAAGGCTAAAACAGAAGGCCGAGAACTAACCCCGTGTGATACGCAAAAACTGATAGTATGGGGAGAATCTTGAACTTAAGAAAGTTTACAGTAAAGTCTTGCAAATGGTAAACCGTCAACTCTGGAACAACATCAGGGCCCTCTCCAGTTGAAAAAGAATGGTAAAAAAGTGGGAAGATTACGCTACAAAGGAAAATAGTACCCATAAATTATAATCAATCAGGGTCCGCGCTTGAAGGAAACAAGTTAATCCTCTCTAAAATCGGGGCAGTGAGCATCAAAATACACAGACAAATCAAGGGAAAGATAAAAAGAGTAATAATAAAGCGAGAAAGCCCTGGAAAGTGGTTTGATATCCTCGAATCGGGGCTGGGACGGTCCTTTGAGCCTGTGGAGACGAGACCTCTACTCAGCATCCCTGCTTTAGCTGGGCAAGTCTCATCGGTGAAGCAGGAAGCCCCTCCCATCGGGGAGGGGTAGTTCACCAGTGACGTTCCAGAAAAAAGACTGGTGATCTGATGTTTGTGAAAGGGGTCTTGAAAAAACTTGGCATACTTTTAACATTTTCCATTATCCTCTTTCTCTTGGGATATTATATTATAACATTTTTCATCCTATCATTTTTGGCCTTTATAATACAATTTTTCAGGGACCCGCAGCGGAAAACGCCAAACTCTAAGGGTATAATAGTGGCTGCCGCTGATGGGAGGATCTTATCCGGTAAGATAGATAGGATAGAAGTTATAGACTCCTCTTATCCTCTATTGGATAAGATCACAGATGATGATGAGGCCATTCTTATAAGCACGTTCATGTCCCCTTTTGATGTGCATGTTAACAGGGCCCCCATCACAGGTAGGATCATTCACACCAGCTATTATCCTGGGAAATTTAAAATAGCGAAGGGTAAAATTTTAACAGAAAATGAGAAAAATTTAATGGTCATCGAAGGAGAATATGGTAGGGTGGGGGTCATTCAGATAGCAGGTTTTATAGCTAGGAGGATAATCCAGTATGTGAATGTGGGTGAAAGAGTGAAAATTGGCACTCGGATAGGTATGATCCGTTTCGGGTCGCGAGTAGATCTTATAATACCCAAGGATTGTGAGATTCTAGTTGATATCGGATCAAAGCCCAAGGCGGGGGAGACAATAGTAGCAAGATTCCCCTCTACCATAGAAAAGGAAAAGAGGTTTATAGGCGATGAGAGGATATGAATATGGGATACGATATTATATAGGGGTTCCCGACCTGTTTTCGATTATAAACGCTTCTCTCGGATTCTTATCAATAATAATGATATTAGAGGGTGGCATGAGGGTTGCTTGTCAGTTAATGTTATTGGCGGTTATTTTTGATTCCGTTGATGGGTGGATTGCCCGTAGAATAAAAAGAAGAGATGAAGGTTTCGGGAGGAATGTTGATTCCCTCTCAGATATTATCTCCTTTGGTTTGGCCCCGGCACTCTTCATATATTCTACAACAACTTTTCGATACATTAATATAGGGGTTAGTCTCCTAATAATGACATGTGGGATATTAAGGCTTTCAAGATTCAATGTAGTTGCGAATGTAAAAAAAGATGCCTTCATTGGCTTACCAATACCAGTAATGGCGGTCGTTGTTTCCTCACTGTACCTTAGTGGTATTTTCAATGAACACATCATCCTGATAATATCAACTATCATATCATTTATGATGATAAGTTCCATAGAATATCCGAAGATTAACGCAAAAAACGGGGCGATAGTAGTTATACTATTGATACTCACCATACTTACAGGGCCAAAACTTAAGATATTCGCCACAGCACTCCTCCTCCTAGTCATGGCCTACATATTAATCCCATTTATCATAAAAGGGTTAAAAAGGGATATAAGATGATAGATAAAATAAAAGGGGATAATAATAAGCCCCCAGATCTTCGAAAAAGGAGAGACGACAAAGATGTCATGAAAAGAGTGAAGGGGCTCGTGGACAAGCTTACAGGCGCCAGGAAGAAACCAGAGAAAAAACCAGAGAAAAGGTCCATGCCAAGACCGCGCCTAAGAGTAGGGAAAAAGGAAGAAAAACCTAGATTAAAGCTGCCCAAGAGGCCTCCAGAGAGAAAACCCGGTTTAACACCACCACCAAAAAAGCCTCCTAGTAGGGGTATACGTCCAAAGATTCCGGAAGAAGATCAACGCACCCTTGTAGGAGCCATGGTCTTTGGTATAATAATAATAATTATTGTTGCAAGCGGATATTATTTTCTCGTATATCAACCATACCAGGAAACGCTCCAGGCTGCTAAAGGTCAGAAATTGGCTGAAGTGGATGCATACTTTAAGGGGCCGCTTGCTACAGACCCGCAAAAGCAGGCGATCCTCGCCGAGATAGACAGCGGACAGACACCAGAGGAAGTATTGGCAGTTGATGTGATCGGACCTGCAACTAAATCCTGGCGCAGATACCATACCCAGGAGATCAACACTAAAAAGGATAGATTCAATAGGGTCATGATCGTGTATAATACCACAGAGAATGGGAACCAGTCAGCGTCGAAGAGGGTTATAATGAGGGCGTCTGATGCGCAGAAAATAGTGAATGAGGCGGATGCAACGGTACTCGCTAATATGATGGTCCAAACTCCTGATACTGTTGCAGTTCCCATTATGATATCAAGATTACAGGCTGCTGGTGGACTTATAGGTGTCGGTAGCATGGTGGACGTATACCTTAACGTAAACCAGACGGGTAACAATACTACTACCTCCCAGGAGACCACGCCTAGGATAAGTGGGGCTACAGTACTCGCGATCCTCAGGGCGAAGGATAGTGGTTCTGTTGATGCCAGTATCTTAAGGTCACAGAATATTTCCGTGAATACCATGAGCTCTGGGATGTCTATGGAGAGGAAGTCAGCTACTGATGTTGAACAGCTTCTCAGGGCAGCTGCGGCGGGTGGTTTGAGCGAAGAGGATATCAGGGCGATTCTACAGAATTATGGTATAAGATTATCTGATTATGAGAGGGCTGCGAACCTTGGGGAACTTGACGCCACCTACCTTGTAATATTAGAGGTGCCGAGGGATGATGTGCCATTCCTGATACAGAACATGAACAATATAATATTGACTGTCCCGACACAGAACGCGCCTGAATGGATGATCCGCGAATTGCATCGAATTTACGGATAAAAAAGGATAATAATATTTGGGGGTTTTAAATGAGTAGATTAGGATACATATTAGTTGGATTAATTACAATTTTTTTATTTTCGACGCTCGCCGCGCCTGAAACCAACTTCGCACAACAAAACAAAACAGGTGGGGAAACTTGGTTAACCATACCAAAGCAAGTTTAAAAATGGACAGCCTCTGGGTGGTCATAACCGTGACAATTAAGAACAAGGCCGATAGGCCTTATTATTTCAAGATAGGGCAAGCATACCATGACCATCTTGATGATACGATAAAATGGATTATTGATTGGACTGATCCACCAGCAGTTAAAATGGCCAAATCAAGATTCCCAGAACTTGGCGGAGACTATGGATGGGAAATAGACCCGGGACAGACAAGGACGGTCTCATTCAAACTAAAGGCGGTTGGCCCCTTTGGTGACGAACTTTCTTATATTACTCGAGCTGGTGAAGACCAAACTTATTATTGGCCTCTTGTGAGTGAACCAGGCCTTGACACTTCATGGTTTTTGCCTAATGAGCTTGAAACGTTAAACCCTGATCTTAAGATCGTGAAGTGGACTGGGAAATTTGGGTTCAGCCTTTATAATGTTGATAATGAGCCGGTTTATGGTATAGTACGGGCACCTATTGTACCATCAAATTCAAAACTTACATACAGTGATCCGAAGGCTACATTTATTGACTATGAGTCGGTTCCAGGGGCCAATGTGGCAGCATGGGATGTTGCAATACCCGGAAGAAGTTACTCAAATTTTGTATACACTTATGAGTGGCCTGCAGGAGCTGGTGAAGGTTACAGTTATTATGGCACGCCCCTTAAGTCCAATTTTAGCGCTGCTGCTGGTGAGTATGCTGGTAACAGGACGGTCCCTGGTAGGGAGACCGGGGCTCCTTGGGGGCCATTGTTAATAGGTGCTCTTGTTACAGTGGCTGCTATAGCATATACAAGATTACATTAAAATTTCCCCCATTATTTCAATTTTGGTGAGGCTATTGCGGGTATCAACATTTTTGGTAATAGTTGGCATGTTCATATTGTCCCTTTATGCTCTTATAGAGGTGAGTTTTTATGCTTCTGAGGTTAACATAAAACAGGAGGAGCCTAATGTACCTATTGTAGAGATTCCTTCTATTAATCTCACCAAAGAGGTTAATAATAAGTCTGTTTTTTATGGGGTTTATCATGAGCCGATGTCTTTTAAGCCCGGGAATGGTACGGTCATCCTTTTTGGTCATAGGACCATGTATGGGTCCCCGTTTTACAAATTGGATAAATTGAAGAAGGGTGATAAGGTTTATCTAAATTGGCCAGGGATTGGTTTGGCAGAGTATACTGTGAACAGGTCTTTTATTGTTCCCGCTTCGTATCAGATATCAATATTTCAGGGGGATAAGTTGTTTCTTATAACCTGTCATCCTATCGGTTCTATGAGTGAAAGATTGATAGTGGAATGCGATCTTGTTAAGATTCGCCCATTCCAGAAGAATTTGAAGGTTGAGAATCCTAAGAAGTATTATGCGCTCATTATTATCGGCGCTTTCTTTGGTGGGGGGCTCCTGGTTACTAGAATTTACCCTGTGAGGGAAAAGAGGAGGTTCATACTCATGGCCACGGTAGCTTTAACCCTCTTTCTCCTTTTTGGTTATTTTTTCCCAACACCGCCAGAGTTTATAGCTGAGAAGCTTGAAGAATTAAATAATATAATGGGATTCTGTGGGGGGTATCTATGAGTAGTTTAGATGAATATTTTAAGTGTCTTTCTGATAGGGAGAGGGCTATTTTTGAGGGTGCTATAAGTATGGGTGCTCTTTTCCATCAATTCACAGGCACCCCAGTCAATCAGGACACCCTAGAATCGCTTAAAGCAGCTATCGAATCTTCTATAAGACTCCAACCGAGTATAGAGGATGTTAAGGTTGAAATACACCTAGATTATGACGAAAATGAGTTTGGGTATGTCTCCCTTGAGGGTAGAATGCTAGATGTTAAGATAACTTCAAGGTTCAAGAATGTTAAGGCCATTATACGGATGAAATACATTGATGAACTCAAATATCCACTCATCTATGTGGAGAGTGTGAAAGAAGAATAATAAGAGACTAATAGACTGGGAGGATTATACCACCCCCTCATAGGAGGTGTTATATCAGCCACACCCCCCACATGTGGGGTGAACTACCCCTCCCTAATGGGATGGGCTTCCTGCTTCAACGACGCTTGGTCTCCACAGGCGTGAATTCAGGTCGTCCCAAACCCTACCCATCCTCCCTACAGTTTTACAGGGCTATGGATGAGGACACCGCATCCCAACCTCCTAGTGGAGGACAAAATGTATTAAATATATAAAACTTTTCGGCTTTCATCCCCCAATACGGGGAGTTCCCGCCGGTAAAGTTAAATGTCAAATAATAATTATAAGGGTATAGGATAAAAGGGATTTTGGGAAGATGTCCTATGATACGTATAGATCCTGAACTTTGCAAAGGATGTAACATATGCATAGAGTTTTGCCCCGAGAAAGTCTATGAAGAATCTGATACATTAAATAAAAGGGGAGTTTACGTCCCAGTACCTGAACATGAGGATAGGTGTAAAAAATGCAAGATCTGTATTTTATTCTGCCCAGATCAAGCCATAGCGGTGGATGAAAATGGTTGAAGAATACTTCATACAGGGGAATCAGGCATGTGCAAGGGGGGCTATAAAAGCCGGGTGCAGATTCTTCGCCGGTTACCCCATCACCCCATCAACCGAGATAGCCGAGGAGATGGCCCTGCTCTTACCAAGAGAGGGCGGCGTTTTCATACAAATGGAGGATGAGATAGGGGCGCTAGGAGCCGTGATAGGAGCTGCCTGGAGCGGTCTAAAGGGTATGACAGCCACTTCAGGTCCTGGATTTTCACTCATGCAAGAACATATAGGCTATGCTGCCATGACAGAAACACCCCTAGTAGTTATAGATGTGCAGAGGGGTTCCCCCTCCACAGGCCAACCCACAATGGCCTCCCAGAGCGACATGATGCAAGCCCGCTGGGGATCCCATGGTGACTATGAAATCATAGCCTTAGCACCCTCATCAGTCCAAGAATGCTTCGATTTCACCATAGAAGCATTTAACCTCTCAGAAGAGTATAGGATACCCGTAATGGTGATGGCTGATGAAATCGTGGGCCACATGCGAGAAAAGATAAGAATCCCAGAAAAGGTGGAGATTATAAAGAGGAAAAGGCCCAAAGGAGATCCTGAAGAGTTCATACCATTCAGAGCAGATGCTAATGGGACAACACCAATGCCACCATTCGGTGAAGGTTACAATATCCCAGTCACAGGACTCACACACGACGAAAAAGGATACCCGGATGCTTCAAACCCCGAGGGCCATGAAAAGCTCGTGAAAAGATTATGTGACAAGATACTAAACCACCGAAAGGACATAGTTAGGGTGAAAAACTCCCACACCGAAGACTCTGAGATCATAACCATATCCTATGGAGCCCCTAGTCGCTCCGTTGCAACAGCCGTAAAGGATCTGAGAAAAAAAGGCCAAAGAGTAGGTTATATGAAGATAGACACGCCATGGCCCTTCCCAGATGATGAAGTGAGAAAAGTCGCCGAGACAGCTGATAAATTACTCGTCGTGGAAATGAACCTTGGACAGATCTTCTATGAAGTTCAAAGAGCGGCTGATGGCATGGCAGAAGTCGAACTCCTCCCAAAGTTGGGTGGAGAAATACATAACCCAGATGAGATAAAAGCCAAGATAGAATCCATGATCTAGGAGGACCCTGATGACATTGGAAAATCCATTCCTAAAATACCTGAGAAAGGATAGACTCCCACATATTTTCTGCGCAGGATGTGGGAATGGCATAGTAATGAACACATTCTTCAAAGGCATGGAACTTGCAAATATCGACTTTGAAAATATAGTCCTAGTATCTGGTATCGGTTGCTCATCAAGGATCCCAGGTTATGTGAAATGCGACTCACTACACACAACACATGGAAGGCCGATAGCATTCGCCACAGGACTCAAACTAGGAAACCCCAAACTTGACGTTGTAGTCTTCACAGGCGACGGGGACGCGGCGGCCATCGGGGGCAACCACCTCATCCATGGCGCCAGGAGAAACATAGACCTTACAGTAATCTGTATAAACAATAATATTTATGGGATGACAGGTGGCCAGATAAGTCCAACCTCCCCACGTGGAAGCTATGGTAGTACAGCACCCTATGGTGCCCTTGAAACACCCTTTGATTTGGCCGAGCTTGTGAAGGCTGCTGGGGCCAGTTATGTTGCCAGGTGGACAGCCGCACATCCATTACAACTCGCAAATTCCATTAGAAGAGGTCTTGAAAATAAAGGATTTTCTTTTATAGAAGTGTTATCACAGTGTCCAACATATTTCGGCCGTAAAAATCGTATGAGATCCCCTGTTGAGATGCTAAATTGGATGAAGGATAATAGTATAAATAGGAGGAAAGCCTTGAGGATGGAGCCAAGGGAACTGGAGGGTAAAATAATCGTGGGGGATTTTGTAAAAGAGGAGAAGGAAGAATTAACCACCATAACCTATGATCTCATCGAGGAAAAGTGTGGTGAAAGGTTCAAATCAATAAAATCAGCTTATAAGGGATGATTAGAGTGAGAAGAGAGATTAGGATCGCAGGCTTCGGGGGTCAGGGTGTGGTGCTTGCCGGGATAGTGATAGGGAAAGCCGCGAGTTTATATGATAAACTCCATGCCGTGCAAACACAATCATATGGTCCAGAGGCAAGGGGTGGCGCATCCAGATCCGAGGTAGTTATAAGTGACAATGAGATAGACTATCCAAAGGTCCGCGAACCTGACATATTCGTGGCAATGTCACATGAAGCCCTCATAACCTACCTGGATGATCTGAAAACTGGAGCCACACTCATAGTCGACCCCGACATGATCAAAGAAGAAGAGATAAAAGATTTCATCAAGAAAAAAAAGATAAAATATTATAGAGCCCCGGCTACTAGAACAGCAAAGGAGGAGATAGGCATCCCAATAGTCGCTAACATGGTGATGATAGGAGCCTTCACACGGGCCACTAGGGTGATCAGCGACCAGGCGGCTAAAAAGGCTATAGAGGATAGTGTGCCGCCCGGAACCGAGAAGAAAAACCTTGAAGCGTTCGAAGCCGGGAAAAGAATACTAGAAGTGGGGGATCCCAGATGAAGTTATATGAATATAATGCTAAGGAACTCTTCAAAAAGGAGGGCATACCCACACCAGATGGGGGTGTGGCCAACACACCCGAAGATGTTGAGAAAATAGCTAAAAGATTGGGGAAGCCAGTAGCTATAAAATCACAGATCCTCACAGGGGGCAGGGGCAAGGCTGGTGGGATAAGATTCGCTGAAAACCCGGAAAACGCCTACAAGGTGAGTGGAGAGCTTTTATCCTCCCTGATTAGGGGGGAGAAGGTGGAGAAGGTCCTTGTAGAGGAGAAGATCCCCATTGAAAAAGAATTCTATATTGGTATTATAGTTGACAGGACAATGAAAAAACCCCTTATAATGGCAAGTAGCGAAGGCGGTGTTGAAATAGAAGAACTTGCCCGCGAACATCCAGAAAAGATCATTAAATATTATGTGGATCCCCTCGGGGAATTCTTACCCTATGAGGCCAGGGAGATCGCCAGGAAAATGGGCATGGAGGGCAAACTCATAAGCCAGGTAGGTGGCATAATCTGGAGACTTTATAATCTCTTCAGAAAATATGATGCACTCCTCGCAGAGATAAATCCACTTGTCCTCTCCGGGGGCAACCTGGTTGCGGTTGATGCCAAGCTAGAAATAGATGATGATTCAATCTTCAGACACCCTGAATTCAGGGAACAGGAGGAATACGAGGCTAGTGAATTCGCCTTTGTTAAATTGGATGGTAACATAGCGGTTATAGGGAATGGTGCGGGACTCACATTAACAGCAATGGACCTTATAAAATTACAAGGTGGAGAACCCGCAACCTTCCTCGATATAGGGGGTGGCGCTTCCCCAGAAATCATAAAAAAGGCGATTGAACGTGTAATATCATATCCCAGGGTTGATGTTGTCTTCCTAAACGTGCTCGGTGGTATAACAAGAGCAGATGATGTGGCAAAGGGTGTTGTAGAAGCTCTGAAGGATGCTGAGAGGGATGTGCCCCTCGTAATAAGACTTACAGGTACGAACGAAGAGGAAGGGCAGAGAATCCTCAAAGAGGCCGGGATACCATTCGAAACATCACTTGAAAAGGCCGCTGCAAAGGCTGTTGAAATTGCAAGGAGACTATGATATCCTCCTTTTAACATTTATAGAATGTGCCATTACAAAAGCCGATAATATAATATAAGTAAGGAGTGCTGACGAGTTAAATGAACGATTAAACAAGAAAAGGCCAATGATGCTCTGCGTCAGAAAAGCTGAAAGAGAGCCGATAAGCAGGGCCTCCCTTCCAAGATATCTTCTACTCCCATTCAATCTCTTCTCTCTGTATATTCTAAGAACGTGAAGGCCTGTGATAGTTACTATGAGTACCCATGATAAGAGGAACAAGAGACCGAAATATCCAGCGTCAAAGGCTACTGCAAATATACCAGGTAGCATATAATCTATATAATCCTTTTTATAGATAAGCACGCCATAAAAGATATGATATGGTAATCCTAACTGGTGGATTAGCGTCACTGGGAGTGTTATATAACCATCAGCCCCGCCTAGACATTCTGACCTCCAATAGCAGGAGCCTACCATATGACCCCAAAATGTTGTTCTTGTAAGGACTAACTTCAAACTGGGGATAGTATAATTTTCTAGTCTGGTAATCCTGAGAAGTGGGCTTAAAACTGGCATGTCAAGTATCCTTGCTAAGGATTCCATGAGTGCGAATCCACCTATAAGGGCTGATACGAATCCCATGATGGATTTTCTTGTTATCCGCGCAGTCCTTTTGAAACTTTTTGACATTATATAATATCCTATCGCACCTCCAAGGAACCATAGAAGGAGGAATGAACGGTGCATCAAACCCCCTGCAATTGCTATGACGAAGAATAGGATGTAATTTAATGTTTTGATAGAAGTTGAACGTATACCCGCCTCTGATAAGAGATTTGACGCTGCCAGTACACTAACCCATGATAGGACTGCGAATGGGCCGAAGGGGTGTGTGAACTCCTGGTGTGTGAATAAAGGTAGAATTAATAGGAGGGTGTCGATGGAGAATAAAAGGGCGAATAATGTTATGACAAGAGTGCCTAGAAAGAGGACTAGGCTCAGGGAAACTCCCACTAGATTGAATAAGATTATTACACCGGCATGGATTATTATGGCAACTTCTATGATGAATTGGAGGTTGTTCTTTGCTATTAACATGTTAATCTCTCAGAACCCCTTTTATGTGGATAGTAAACTTATTAGGTAATCATAGCGGCTTTGTAACCATGAATATAATTGATCTTCTAGTCTAGGACCGTGTGTCTCCTTTTCCAATCTCTTTTTGATGTTGGTGGTTAGTCCATGTACTTTCTGTGAATTCGCGATTACTTGTGATATATCCTCTATTTGGGTGCTTGTGAGGTTAATATCTAGTTTATCCGCGGTGTTGCTGACTATCTGTTTTATCTTATGGGTATCATTTATATTTTCAAATTCTGTCCTATTTTTGACTTCACTGATTAGTTGGGCGATGCTATCACCACTTTCACCGGTCTCATTTACTAGTCTGGTTTGGAGGTGTATTTCTTTAAGGGATGCCATTTTAACTTCATCTGGTATTTTAGCCCCTATGAGGGTCTCATATGATCTGAATATGCCTAGGAGAGTTGCTTCTCCAGATGCTGGTAATGGTGAGGACACCACCACATAGCCCCTTTCTATACCAGCGGATTTTAAACTGTTTGCATACATTTGAGGCGTTACATTTTTTATTTTACTCTGATCAACGATTATTGTAAGATTATCATGGTCTAGGTCAACCATTGCACATGAAAATATTTGACCCTGATTATATACTTCGCCTGTAACATTCTCTGATATCCTGTTAACATCCTGGGCCCTTATAACCTCTATATTAACATCTTTTATACTTTTATCTGTTTTTGATTGGAAATAATCCATCATAGCCTTTTTATATTCTGGATTTTTATAGGTGGTTTCTCCTATTGTAATTGAAAGCCCTGAAGCTCCATAGACAAATAGTATTGAGAGTATTAGGGCCAATAGGATGTATCTCATTGGGATTCCCCCACACTTAGCCTAGGAGTACTACTCTGCTCTCCTTTGATTTGTCGATTATATTCATGTTGGTTAGTTTGGCTATTTTGTCTGCGAATTCATAAACTTCGAAGAATAATGGCATGTTTTCCATTTCTAATCTTTTTCGTGAATATCCTAGGTACATGTAGGCTTTAACTTCCACGAAGTCTGGTTGGGCTTTTTTTATGAGGGTGGCGTAGCCCCTTGGGTTTGTCATGTTTTTTCCATTAACTGCTGTTATCCTTAAAACTTTTCGACAGTTGAAACTTGGGAGTAGTTCTAATGATCTGTTCAGGTGCTCCCATGCATTTTCTGTTTGTGGTCGGCAAAGTTTTTTGTGGATTTTTTCGGAGGGTGCGTCTAGTGAAATGTAGAGTTGGGTGGGTTCTTCTGAAAGATTTTCAAGTGCCTTGTAGTTGATGCCGTTGGTAACTAGGAATGTTGTGAATTTCCTTTTATGGAATTCCTTGATGAGTTCATTTATCATCGGATATAGTAGTGGTTCCCCTGCTAATGATATGGCTGCATTATTGGGTTCTTGTGCTTCAAGGAGTTTTTTCTTGTTAGCTTTTTCGTTGCCGAAGAATCCGCAGAGGAGGTTCCTCTGTGCGTTGATACAGTCATCTATTATATCCGCTGGTTCGTCATAGTCCCCGTCCCATTCTGTTCTCGTGTATTTAAGGTCTCTCCAACAGAAAAGACATTTTTGTTGGCAGAAGAATATGCTCGGGGACATTTGCAAGCACCTGTGGCTTTTAATACCATAGAATTTTTGCTTGTAGCATGTTCCCTCATCTAATATGCTCTTTTTTGTCCACAGGCAAGTTTTCACTGCTGTATGGGCATGTTCACCAACGAATCTGTACCCCATCCTTTCCAGTCTTTTGAGTTTCTCGAATTTTGAAATGAACACAGCCACCCACCTATACTCACACAATAAACCCACTAGGAGTTATACCCTCTCCTCCCTTGTTATCAGGGATTGATAGTCATATGATTGTGCCAATACTTATGATATTGAAATATTAATATATTCTTGTAGGGGGTCATAAAGTAGATAAATAGGAGGGCTTATTTAATAGTTTTTATAAAGAGTGATTACACCCCCTATTAAATTTGGGGGTAGAAGTATTTGGAGGCTTATCATTGAAGTATGATACTCCCATTGTAATATTGAATTTTAAAACTTATATTGAAGCTACTGGTGAGAATGCTGTGAATTTAGCCCGTGCTTGTGAAGGAGTGGCTGATGAAACTGGTGTTAATATTGTGGTCGCGCCACAGCATATGGACCTTTTTAGGGTGGCTGAAAGGGTTAAAATACCAGTGGTCGCGCAACATATCGACCCTATAGATGCCGGTGGACACACTGGTAGCATACTCCTAGAATGTGCGGAGGAAGCCGGGGCTACGGGAACCCTTATAAATCATTCAGAGAAGAGGATGAAACTTGCAGATGTCCAAAGAGTAATAGAGAGGGTTAAAGCGGCTGGCCTTGTTAGCATAGTCTGCACAAATAATGTGGATACGAGCGCGGCTGCGGCTGCGATGGGCCCTGATTTCGTGGCGGTGGAGCCTCCAGAACTTATAGGATCTGGCATCCCGGTGTCTAAGGCAGAACCTGAAGTGGTCGCTGGGACTGTGGATGCTGTTAAGAAAATAAACCCTAATGTTAAAGTGCTCTGTGGGGCTGGGATATCTACAGGTGAAGATTTTAAAGCGGCTATTGATCTTGGATCAGAGGGAGTGCTCTTAGCTTCCGGTGTCATATTAGCTGATAACCCCCGTGAAGCTCTCTTGGACCTGGTAAGTAGAATATAAATTAATCTGGGGGTGGACATTGAATGTCAGTAGATTTCAAGACCATAGACGACCTTGAATTGAATGGTAAAACCGTGCTTTTAAGGATTGATATAAACTCGCCTGTAGATCCGCACACCGGGAGAATACTTGATGATACACGTCTCAGACTTCACTCAGAGACCATAGATGAGCTTGCGAGCATGGATGCGAAGGTGGTTATATTAGCCCACCAAAGCAGGCCAGGTAAAAAGGATTTCACAACCCTGGAAAGGCATGCGGAGGTTCTATCGGATGTCCTGGGGCGTCCTGTAAAGTATGTGGAGGATATTTTTGGATGCGCTGCCAGGGAGGAAATTTCAAAGATGAAAAAGGGGGATATAATACTCTTGGAGAACGTCCGTTTTTATTCAGAGGAAGTCCTGAAAAGGGAGCCTAGAATCCAAGCAAAAACTCATCTTGTCAGAAAATTATCCCCACTTATCGATTATTATATTAATGATGCGTTTGCCGCAGCCCATAGATCCCAACCCTCACTTGTAGGTTTCGCGGTGAAATTACCCTCCGCCGCTGGGAGGGTTATGGAAAGAGAATTAAAGATCCTATATAGTGCGCTTGAAAATGTTAAAAGGCCTTGTGTTTATGTTCTCGGGGGTGTTAAAGTCGATGACTCCATAAAAGTCATAGAGAACGTCCTGGGAAAGGATAGTGCTGATTATATATTGACCGCGGGTCTTGTGGCTAACGTGTTCCTGAAAGCGGCTAAGATAGATATAGGTAAATGTAATGAGAAACTGATAAAAAAGAGAGGCTACAAGAACCTTATAAAAGTGGCTAAGAAGCTTATGAAAAAATTCAGGGATAAAATACTCATACCAGTTGACGTGGCAGTATGCAAAGATGATAAAAGGTTGGATGTGCCCATAGAGGATATCCCGGATCTTCCCATTTATGATATTGGCCTGGAAACCATAAAGGTTTATGCAGAGAAGATAAGGAACGCTAAGATGATAGTTGCAAATGGTCCTGCGGGGGTTTTCGAGAACCCGGAGTTTAGTATAGGCACCGAGGACTTGCTTAATGCCATATCATCATCATCAGGTTTTTCCATAGTCGGCGGCGGCCATTTAGCCGCTGCAGCGGTTCAAATGGGCCTCCAAGATGGTATAGATCATATAAGTAGTGGGGGCGGGGCTGCTATAAGTTTATTGGCTGGTGAGGAATTACCAGCCGTTAAGGTGCTCTGTAATCCCCCGAATATTTAAATTTATATCATATTATCTCACATAAGTATATATAGTGAAGATTTTTATATTGCGTGTTTACCGTAAAATATTTAAATATTAATAGCCTAATATGATGAATGCCTCGGTAGCTCAGTCTGGTGGAGCGCGAGACTTGTAATCTCGTGGTCGCGGGTTCAATTCCCGTCCGGGGCTTCATATAATCCCAATGGGACCATAGGGTAGCCTGGTCGATCCTTTGGGCTTTGGGAGCCTGAGACCCCGGTTCAAATCCGGGTGGTCCCATATACTATTGTACCCGCCTTAGCTCAATTTGGCAGAGCATCGGACTGTAGATCCGAGGGTTGCCGGTTCAAGTCCGGCAGGCGGGATTTTTCCCCACCTCCCCCCACAAATATTTTATAATGGGAAAATATTTATAAGTCGTAATAGAAAATATATAACATTCAACGTTTCTAGGGAGTAGATATAATCACACTCCGAGTTAGTGTGCCTAGGGTCTCATCAAAAATGTTTAATCTGAATAGAATGGAGGGTAAAATATTTAAGGGAGTGAGATGGATAGATTGGGATAATCTCATTTTAGAAGACTGCCCTGGTGGTGTAGGGGCTATCATGCGGGCCTGTCGAGCCCGCGACTCGGGTTCAATTCCCGGCCAGGGCGTCCCCATAGGGCCCGTAGCTCAGTCTGGAAGAGCGCTTGGCTTTTAACCAAGTGGTCGCGGGTTCAATTCCCGTCGGGCCCGTTCCCCTGATTTTAGGCCATATTTTTCATGTGGAGGATGAATTGTGAAGAAGGATATATTAAAACATCAACTGGTACCGGAACATGTTATTTTATCCGAAGAGGAGGCCGAGAAAATCCTCGAGGAGATGAAAATCCACGCCGAACAACTACCTAGGATAAGGACTGACGACCCTGTAGTGAAGGCTATAGGGGCGAAAGAGGGGGATATACTGAAGATAATAAGGGAAAGTCCAACCGCGGGCAGATTTGTAACATATAGGATAGTTCAAGATTGATCAAGATTATATTTTTTTGGAGGAAGTCCATGAGAGAAAGTGCATGGGAATTGGTAGATGCGTTTTTTGACAAATACAATCTGGTAGACCACCACCTTGAATCCTACAACGATTTTGTAAATAACAGGATACAGGAGATAATAGATACTAGCGAGCCCATCGAATTCGAAGAGGGAAAATATAGAGTGGAGACTGGAGCCCTTGAGATAGAGAAACCCTTCATCAAGGAAGCTGACGGATCCACCACTAAAATATTCCCAATGGAGGCCAGGCTTAGAAACTTAACCTATTCAGCGCATATGAGCCTTGAAATGCGACTTTTAAAAGAGGGTGCTCCAGAGCCAGATTTCGAGAAAGTCTACATTGGAGAATTACCAGTGATGTTAAAATCGGAAATATGTCATCTCCACGGGCTCAATGAGAAGGAACTCATAGAGAAAGGGGAAGATCCACAAGACCCTGGAGGATACTTCATAGTCAACGGATCCGAGAGATCACTCGTAACCACAGAAGAGATAGCCCCAAACAAGATCATCCTAGAAAGGATGGGTGAAATCGAAGAGAACAGGGCCAGGGCTATTGTAACATCGATAAAAAGCGGTTTCAGGGCTCGTATATCGGTTGAATATAAAAAGCCCAGGAGGAAAGGGGTGTACCTCCGTATATCATTCCCATACGTCCCGGGAGAAATACCCCTCGTAATATTATTAAGGGCCCTTGGATTGGCCACAGACGAGGAAATCATAACAAGCATCTCTGATGACTTGAACTATCAGATGGTGGCCACCGATGATATAGAAGTTTCCTCTGATAAACTCAAAATAGACTATGAGAAATTAGAGAAATTGGAAGAGGAAGAACGTAGAGAATACCTGATATTAAGCGCCATCAAATATATTGGTAACAGGGTCGCCAAGGGTATGACAGAAGATTACAGGATAAGAAGAGCAGAAGATGTGATAGACCGTTACTTGTTACCCCATATTGGCACAGAACCCGAAAAGAGGATTGATAAAGCAATTTACCTCGCTGAGATGACTGAAATGTTATTACAGGTCATATCCGGTGAAAGAGAACCCCACGACAAGGACCATTACACCAACAAGAGATTAAGAGTCTCGGGGGATCTTATGGAGGATCTTTTCAGGGTAGCGTTCACAAGTTTAACAAGGGACATGACCTACCAGTTAGAAAGGAGCCTTGCAAGGGGCAAGGAGCCCTCAGTGAAACAAGCAGTCCGTTCAGACGTCCTCACAGAGAATATAAAACATGCGATCGCCACAGGAAACTGGGTGGGTGGCAGAGCAGGTATAAGCCAGTTGCTCGACCGTACAAGTTACATGGGCACGCTATCACACCTTCGAAGGGTAGTATCCCCATTAAGCCGGAGCCAGCCACACTTCGAAGCCAGGGACCTCCACCCAACACAATTCGGGAAAATATGCCCAAATGAAACCCCAGAAGGTCCCAACTGTGGCCTGGTAAAAAACCTTGCATTAATGGTTAAAATCTCAGAGGGCGCGGAGCCAGACGAGATAAAAGATGTGATCAAAAAAATGGGGATCATAAACTAGAATGGGGGGTCCATTAAATGGCCAAGATTTATATTAACGGAGAACTTATAGGCACTTGTGATGAGCCTGAAGAGTTTGTTGAGGAGATGAGGGAAAAGAGGAGGCAAGGAGAAGTCTCCCATGAGATGAACATCACATATTATCCTGAGAATAATGAAATTTACATTTTCACAGACCCTGGGAGAGCTAGAAGACCCCTCATAATAGTAAAAGATGGTAAACCACTCCTCACAGAAGAACACCTAGAACTTTTAAGAGAAGGTGAAATCGGATGGGACGACCTTGTAAAAGAGGGTGTGGTAGAATACTTAGACGCAGAGGAGGAGGAAAACGCTTATATTGCAATCTCAGAGGATGAACTGACAAAGGAGCACACACACCTTGAAATAGACCCTTCAACGATGCTCGGCATATGCGCCGGTATCATACCCTTCGCAAACCATAATTCATCACCAAGGAATACAATGGAAGCGGGCATGACCAAACAGGCCTTGGGCTTTTACGCGTCCAATTATAAGCTTAGGACAGATACGAGGGCGCATTTACTTCACTATCCACAGGAGCCCATAGTGAAAACCAGGATAATAGATGTTATAGGATATGATAATAGGCCCTCAGGGCAAAATTTCGTAGTTGCGGTGATGTCCTATGAGGGCTACAATATGGAGGATGCTCTCATCCTAAATAGGGCCTCACTTGAAAGGGGACTTGCAAGGTCAACATTCTTCAGATCCTATGAAGCTTCTGAGAGGAAATATCCTGGAGGCCAGGAGGATCGTTTCGAAATACCTGAGAAGGGTGTGAGGGGTTATCGTTCAGAGAGTGCTTACAGGCATCTTGACGAGGATGGGATAGTGAACCCTGAATCAAAGGTCTTCTCTGGTGATGTTCTAATCGGTAAAACATCCCCTCCACGTTTCCTCGAAGAGATAGATGAGTTCGGTACTGTTGCGGAGAGGAGGAGGGAGACCTCAGTCACCGTGAGACATGGTGAAAAGGGCGTGGTTGATGCTGTTCTCCTCACAGAAACTGTTGAGGGTAATAGGCTGGTTAAGATACGTTTAAGGGATCAGAGACAACCCGAGTTAGGTGATAAGTTCGCTTCAAGGCACGGGCAGAAGGGTGTTGTTGGGCTCATAGTACCTGAGGAGGACATGCCATTCACAGAGGATGGGATAATACCTGATCTTATCATAAACCCCCATGCGATACCCTCTAGGATGTCTGTTGGACAGGTGCTGGAGATGATGGCTGGTAAAGCAGCTTGCATGGATGCTAGGAGGGTTGATGGGACACCATTCACTGGTGAAAAAGAGGAGGATATAAAGGAGGCCCTCAAGGCCAATGGGTTCGAAACTGCCGGGGTTGAAGCATTATATGATGGTGTTACAGGTGAAAAACTTCAAGCAGAGATATTCATAGGAGTGGCATATTATCAGAAACTCCATCATATGACAACCGATAAGGTATATGCACGATCAAGGGGTCCTGTACAGGTACTTACAAGACAACCAACAGAAGGCCGGGCCAGAGAAGGTGGTCTGAGATTTGGTGAAATGGAAAGGGACTGCCTAATAGCCCATGGCGCGGCATTAACGCTCAAGGAGAGGCTGTTGGATGAATCGGATAAGTATGAGGCTCTTGTCTGTTCTGAGTGTGGTATGTTGGCTATATACGATCGTATAAGGGGTAAAACATATTGTCCAATCTGTGAAGATTCGGAATCATTCCCAGTTGAGATATCCTATGCATTCAAACTATTATTAGACGAGCTTAAAAGCCTCTGCATATTCCCAAAGCTCATCCTAGAAGATAAGGCATAAAAAAAGATGGAAGGGGAGAGACCAAACTTGAAAGGCATTCTTAAAAAGATTTCCAAGATAAACTTTGGGCTGCTTTCACCAGATGAGATAAGGAAAATGTCAGTAGCTCAGATCATAACACCCGACACATATGACGAGGACGGGTATCCTATCGAAAATGGTCTGATGGACCGACGCCTTGGCGTCATAGACCCCGGACTGAGATGTAAAACATGCGGCGCCAAGGGAGGGGACTGTCCAGGTCACTTCGGCCACATAAACTTGGCAAGGCCGGTAATACACGTCGGATTCGCTGATACTATACATAAGATCCTTAGATCCACATGCAGAAAATGTGGAAGGATACTCCTAGGCGATGATGAGATAGAATATTATACGCTCTTATTCAATGAAGCTATGGAGAGGGAGGAGAACCTCACAGATATTATAAAGGAAGTTTATGATGTTGCAAGGCGTGAAAGATGCCCACACTGTGATGAAGACCAGGGAGACATCAAAATAGACAAACCAGTATCCATAGTAGAAAAAGATCACAAATTAACAGTCGATGAAACCATAGAACTTCTAGAAGATATAATTGAAATGTTAGATGAAGGTTACACGCTCGAATCACCCGAACTAATAGAATTACTAGAAAGAAGGTACAGATTAACATCAACGGAGATTAAAAGGTTAACTAGAGAACTTGAAGAGAGCCTAGAGAGGATCAGAGTATCCCTAGAGGAAGTTAAGAATTTCAGGAGAATCTTTGAAAAAACCGGTAGAAAATCAACATTCGACGAGATCATAGAATCCCTGGAAAAGTTAAACGAAGAGTCAGAGGAAGGGTCAGATAACCCGGTAACTGGATTGGAGAACCTCAAGGAAAAGACGGAAATATTAGAAGAATTTGGTAAAACCTTGAAAGATGAACCAGAAATCGGGGACGAGATTGGAAAACTTCTTAAAGTAATTAGGGAAGTTGAAGAGAACCCGGAGAAAATATCAGATCTTAAGGTGGAGTTAAAGGAGATAATGAGGCCCATGGAAGTTTTGGAGGAGATTAGGGGTCTTAGGGAGCTCCTTGACGTGATCGATTATAAGTTGACTCCAAGCGAAGTTAGGGAAAGGCTGGAAAGAATAACTGATGAGGACTCCCTGCTACTTGGGGTGAACCCTGAGGTTGCAAGGCCAGAATGGATGGTTCTAACGGTATTACCTGTTCCTCCTGTAACTGTAAGGCCTTCAATCACCCTAGAGACTGGTGAACGTTCAGAGGATGATCTCACACACAAGCTCGTTGACATACTAAGGATTAATCAACGCCTTAAGGAGAACATGGAAGCTGGAGCGCCCCAACTTATCGTTGAAGACCTATGGGAACTTTTACAATACCATGTGACAACATACTTTGATAATGAAGCATCAGGCGTGCCACCAGCAAGGCACAGGTCGGGAAGACCCCTCAAAACATTAGCTCAACGATTAAAGGGCAAGGAAGGACGATTCAGGGGCAATCTTTCAGGGAAAAGGGTTAACTTCTCTGCACGTACAGTAATATCCCCTGATCCTAATATAAGCATTAATGAGGTGGGCGTGCCTGAGATAATAGCCAAGGAGGTCACAGTACCAGTACATGTGACCGAATGGAACATAGATGAGGTCAAAGAGTATATTAAAAATGGACCGGATAAACATCCAGGAGCAAATTATGTTATAAGACCAGATAACCGCAAGATAAGGATCTATGAGGAGACAAAGGAGGCCATACTCGAAAAAATAGAACCAGGCTACATCGTCGAAAGACACCTCAAAGACGGCGACATAGTATTATTTAATAGGCAACCATCATTGCATAGAATGTCAATGATGGCACATGAAGTCCGCGTACTACCATACAAGACATTCCTTTTAAACCTTTGTGTCTGCCCACCATATAACGCCGACTTTGACGGGGACGAGATGAACTTGCACGTTCTGCAGACAGAAGAAGCCCGCGCAGAAGCCAAGACACTCATGCGCGTACAAGAACACATACTCTCACCAAGATTCGGCGGACCCATAATCGGGGGCATACACGACCACATTTCAGGAGCATACCTCCTAACAAGAAAAGGTACAGAATTTGAGGAAGGAGACGCATTCCAACTCTTGAAAAGGGCGGGAATATCATTACCCGACAGAAAAGGGAGAAAATGGACTGGAAAAGAGATATTCAGCATGGTACTTCCTGATGATCTTAACATAACATACAAGGCAGAAATCTGTAGAAAATGTGAAGATTGCCTCAAAGAAGAATGCGAATATGATGCATATGTTGTAATAGAAGACGGACAACTAAAATCTGGGGTAATAGACGAGAAAGCGTATGGTGCCTTCTCAGGCAAAATACTGGATCATATTGTGAAGGAATACGGTACTGATAAAGCCCGCGAATTCCTAGATACGGCTACAAGATTGGCCATAGCCGCCATAATGAAAGTAGGATTCACAACAAGCATCAGAGACGAGGAAATACCAGAAGAAGCCAAAGAAAGGATAGAAGCCCACTTAAAGAATGCTGAAAAAAGGGTTGACAGACTAATCGAAGCCTATGAAAACAAAGAACTTGAACCATTACCTGGTAGAACACTTGAGGAAACCCTTGAAATGAAGATAATGCAAGTTCTGGGAGAGGCCAGGGACAAGTCAGGGGAAATCGCAGAAGAATATCTTGACATGGAAGAAAACCATGCAGTTATAATGGCCCTCACCGGTGCAAGGGGGTCCATGCTCAACTTGACACAGATAACAGCATGTGTAGGCCAGCAATCCGTGCGTAGAAGCAGGATCACAAGAGGATACACTAAGAGAACCCTACCACACTTCAAAAAGGGTGAATTAGGTGCTAAGGCGAGGGGCTTCGTACATTCAAGTTACAAGGAAGGCCTAGACCCCTTGGAGTTTTTCTTCCATGCAATGGGTGGGAGAGAAGGTCTTGTTGACACTGCTATCAGAACAGCCCAGAGCGGTTACATGCAAAGAAGACTTGTAAACGCTCTCCAAGACTTGACGGTGACGGACGATGGTATGGTAATCGACAATAGGGGGATTGTGGTCCAGAGACTTTATGGGGAAGATGGTGTCGACCCGGCAAAAAGCGATTATGGTGAAATAGTGGACCTTGAAAAACTAGTGGATGAGATTAGAGCGGGTAAATAAAATCCCAGTGTGGGTGATTTTGTGGAAACATTAGAGAAGGTTAAAAAAATCGTGGAAAAAAAGGACTTTGAATTCCCAGAAAAACTTATATCAGAGATGGCTAGGGTGGCCGAGGATAAACAGTTGGATGATGATGAACTCAGCGAATTGATAGAAAAGGCTCATCGAGCATATGAGAGGGCTAAAGTAGAGGAGGGGGAGGCTGTAGGTACTGTTGCAGCGCAGTCTGTGGGCGAACCCGGTACTCAGATGACAATGCGTACCTTCCACTATGCTGGGGTGGCTGAGCTTAATGTTACACTTGGCCTCCCAAGGCTTATAGAGATTGTTGATGCCCGTAAAAAGATTTCAACACCTACAATGGACATATACTTTGAGGAGGATAAGAGGGATGATGAAGAATTTGTGAGAAAAATTGCTAACGAGATTGGTAAAAGCACCCTGAATGATGTCCTGAAAAATTTCAATATCAATTATGCTGAGATGAACATTGTTGTTGAATTGGACGAGGAAAAAATCAAGGAAAAGCGGCTTAATTATGAGGATATAATACAACGTGTAAAAAAAGCTTTTAAGGAAGTAGAAATAAATGATAATATACTAATATTTGAACTTGAACCTTCAAAGCGTACCATAAGGGATCTTAGACTTCTAGCTGATAAAGTACGCAATCACCAAATAAGTGGAGTTAAAAACATAGGTAAAGTGGTTGTCAGAAAAGAAGAAGATGAATGGGTAATACATACTGAAGGTTCGAACCTTGGAGCTGTTCCCAAAATAGATGGTGTTGACAAAGTCAGGACAATGACAAATGACATACATGAGATAGAGAAGGTTCTAGGGATAGAAGCAGCGAGGAACGCTATAATACACGAGGCAAAGAAGACAATGGAAGAACAGGGACTGACAGTGGATATAAGACACATCATGCTAGTAGCTGATATGATGACGGCAGATGGTACGGTGAAATCCATTGGAAGACATGGTGTCAGCGGCGAGAAGGCGAGCGTCCTTGCAAGAGCATCCTTCGAAGAAACAGGAAAACACCTTCTAAGAGCCAGTATAAGGGGAGAAGTAGATAACCTCAACGGTATCATAGAGAATATCATCATAGGCCAACCCATACCATTAGGCACGGGCTCCGTGAGCATTATAATGAAACAAGAGGATAGGGGGAAGTAAATGGACATAGATAGAGGGATAAGAGTAGCTGTGGATACAGGTAACGTTATATTAGGCTCGAAGAAATCCATCCAAAACCTGAAACTAGGTAAAGGCAAACTGGTAATAATAGCTGAAAACGCCCCAGAGGATATAAAAGATGATGTGGAATATTATGCTAAACTTTCCAATATTCCCGTCTATGTTTATAATGGGAGTAGCGTTGAATTAGGCTCAGTATGTGGTAAACCCTTCACTGTCACTACTCTCCTCATACAAGATCCTGGTGACTCAACAATACTAGAAATAGTGGGGTAGATTCCGTGAATATAAAATTCACTACAAACGAGATAAGATACATTGCACTCTTTGAAAGCATGACAGGTGCAATGGTGAAAGATTGTATAGTGGATGATAAAAATGGGAAGATAACATTCCTTGTTAAAAAGGGGGACATTGGCCTCGCGATTGGGAGAAGAGGCAGTAACGTGGCCAAGGTCCAGAAGGCCGTTGACAAGGGAGTTGAAGTGATTGAGCACTCCGATGATCCGGTTGAATTCATAGCTAACCTATTCGCCCCCATAAAACTGAGGAGCATAAGAATACTCCAAAGAGACAACGGAGAGAAAATAGCCACTATAGAAGTAAACCCAAAGGATAGAAGGGCAGTGATAGGTAGAGGGGGCCAGAATATTGAAAGGGCCAGGATATTAGCAAAGAGGCAGCATAACATAAATAATATCATAATTAAATAATCTTTCGGGAGGGAATCACACTTGCCAGGACTTTTCGCAGCAAAAAAACTCAAAAAGGACAGACAAAAGTTTAGATGGAAGGACCCGCAATATAAGAGAAGAGCATTACGCTTAGATGTTAAAGCAGACCCCCTTGAAGGAGCGCCACAAGCAAGGGGTATAGTAATAGAAAAGGTTGGTATAGAGGCAAAACAGCCAAACTCAGCTATAAGAAAATGTGTAAGGGTCCAGTTGATCAAGAACGGTAAACAGATAACCGCATTCGCCCCTGGAGATGGTGCGATCGGTTTCATCGACGAACACGATGAAGTAATCGTGGAGGGTATAGGAGGCCCAGCAGGGAGGGCGATGGGTGACATTCCAGGCGTCCGCTGGAAGGTCACCAAGGTCAATAATGTATCACTCCAGGAAATGGTTAAAGGTAAGATAGAGAAACCAGTGAGGTAATATTTATGAGTTTAGTCTTTGACAAATGGGAGATAAAAGAGGTGAAAGTCGAGGACAGGGGACTGGCCAAATACATTTCCCTGGAAGAGGTGCTCGTCCCACATACAATGGGAAGACACGTGAAAAGACAATTCGCAAAATCAAAGGTTTCAATAATTGAAAGACTAATAAACAAGGTTATGAGAACAGAAAAGAACACTGGGAAAAAGAATAAGGCATACAAGATCGTTAAAAGGGCATTCGAGATAATAAACCAGCGGACAAAGAAGAACCCGATAGAAGTCCTAGTTAAGGCCATAGAGAACACATCCCCACGTGAGGAGACAACAAGGATAAAATATGGGGGTATAGCTTATCAAGTCGCTGTTGACGTATCCCCACAAAGGAGACTCGATTTATCCTTGAACTTCCTCACAAAGGGTGCCATGCAAGCAGCCTTCAAAACCAAAAAATCAATAGAAGAATGCCTGGCCCAGGAGATCATATTAGCCTCAGAGTATGATACAAGGAGCTTCGCAATCCAAAAGAAAGAAGAAAAAGAGAGAATAGCCAGATCAGCGCATTAAGGTGATTTTAGTGAGTAGACGTGCTAAGATGATTAGCAAGATCAAGGAATTAATGTACAAACCAGATTACATCCGCAACATAGGCATAGTCGCCCATATAGACCATGGAAAAACAACACTATCAGACAACCTACTAGCCGGTGCAGGGATGATATCAGCAGAACTAGCAGGCGACCAACTATTCCTAGATTTTGATGAACAAGAACAGGCAAGGGGGATAACCATCGACGCGGCTAACGTATCCATGGTCCACCCTTACAATGGCAAAGAATACCTCATAAACCTTATAGACACCCCAGGACACGTAGACTTTGGAGGGGATGTTACGAGGGCTATGAGAGCCGTTGACGGGGCGGTGGTCGTGGTCTGCGCAGTCGAAGGCGTGATGCCCCAGACAGAAACAGTACTAAGACAAGCCCTCAAAGAACACGTGAAACCTGTACTCTTCATAAACAAGGTAGATCGTCTAATAAACGAACTAAAACTCAAACCAGAAGAACTCCAGGAAAGATTCATAAAGATAATAAGCCAAGTCAACAAGCTAATCAAGAGCATGGCACCCAAAGAATTCAAAGAAAAATGGCAGGTGAGGGTAGAAGACGGGAGCGTGGCCTTCGGATCAGCCTACTACAACTGGGCGATAAACGTCCCTATAATGCAGGAGACTGGCATAACCTTCAAGGACATATACCAATACTGTAAAGAAGACAGGCAAAAAGAACTAGCCCAGAAAGTCCCCCTACACAAGGTACTCCTTGGGATGGTTGTGGAACACCTTCCAAGCCCATCAGAAGCCCAAACCTACAGAGTACCTATAATATGGCAAGGAGACCTGGAAAGTGAAGAAGGCCAGTCAATGCTCAAAACAGACCCTAATGGGCCACTAGCAGTCATGGTAACAGATGTTAGGATAGATAAGCACGCTGGTGAAGTGGCGACTGGCCGTATATTCGGGGGGACCATCAAAAAGGGTGATGGGATATTCCTCGTAGGATCCCATGGAACCTCCAGGGTTCAACAGGTTGGAGTCTACATGGGCCCGGAGAGGATAAACACTGATACTGTCCCGGCTGGTAACATTGTCGCTATAACCGGCGCCAGGAACGTTGTTGCAGGCGAAACTGTATGCGATACCGAGAGGAAGATAGAAGCATTTGAGAGCCTGGAACACATTTCAGAGCCTGTTGTCACAGTAGCTGTTGAAGCGAAGAATACCAAGGATCTTCCAAAACTTATAGAGGTTCTGAGGCAGATAGCGAAAGAAGACCCTACAGTAAAGGTTGAGATAAACGAGGAAACAGGTGAACACCTCGTCTCTGGTATGGGTGAATTACACCTTGAGATAATCGCTTATAGGATAAACGAAAAGGGTGTTGAAATAGAAACTTCAGAGCCCATTGTAGTCTACAGGGAGACTGTCATGGACACCGCAGGACCGGTTGAGGGCAAATCACCCAACAAACATAACAGATTCTATATAACCATAGAACCATTGGAAGAGTCAGTATTCAAGGCCATACAGGAGGGTCAGATCAAAGAGGGTAGGATAAAAGGGAAAGAGATGGCGAATAAATTCATAGAAGCCGGCCTAGGCAAAGAAGAGGCTAGAAGAGTGTGGGATGTGTATGAGAAGAACCTCTTCATAAACATGACCAGGGGTATACAATACCTTGATGAGATAAAAGAACTCATATTAGACGGTTTCGAAAGTGCGGTGGATAATGGTCCAATTGCAAAGGAAAAGGTGATGGGGGTTAAAGTAAAGTTAATGGATGCTAAAATCCACGAGGACGCCGTCCATAGGGGCCCTGCACAGGTTCTCCCAGCGGTTAGGAGGGCTATATACGCGGCTATGATGATGGCCGAGCCCAAGATCCTCGAACCAATACAGAAGGTTTTCATAAACGTCCCCCAAGAGTACATGGGTAATGCTACAAGGGAAATCCAGAACAGGCGCGGTCAAATCCTAGATATGAGCCAAGAGGGTGATATGGTGACGGTGGAGGCTAAGGTTCCAGTGGCTGAAATGTTCGGATTCGCAGGTGACATTAGATCAGCCACAGAGGGTAGATGCCTCTGGTCTACCGAAAATGCAGGATTTGAAAAATTACCAGATGAACTTCAAAAGACGATCATAAGAGAGATAAGAACCAGGAAAGGACTATCACCTGAACCATATGGTGCTGACCATTACCTCAGCTAAAAAAAGTACATAAACATTATATAATAAGATAATAAATATAGGAGATTTAACCCAATCATAGATAAGGTCAAACTTCAGATCATCACAGAATATTGGAGGTAATATTATGGCTAAAGCAAAAGAACACATAAACTTGGCATTTATTGGACACGTAGACCATGGGAAATCCACACTTGTAGGTCACCTTCTCCTACAAGCAGGAGTCATCAGCGAACAGCAACTAGCTGAAGGAGAAGACAAATTCAGATATGTTATGGATAGACTGGCAGAGGAAAGGGAAAGAGGACTGACAATAGACCTCGCACATACAAAGTTCGAGACAAAAAAATATGAATTCACCATCGTGGATTGTCCAGGACACCGCGACTTCGTTAAGAACATGATAACAGGAGCATCCCAAGCAGATGCTGCTGTGCTGGTCGTGGCAGCAGATGATGGTGTGATGCCACAGACAAAGGAACACGTATTCCTCGCAAGGACGCTCGGCATAGACCAGTTAATCGTCGCAATAAACAAGATGGACCTGGTAGATTACAGTGAAGACAGATACGAGGAAGTTAAAGATGAGGTGAGCGAACTCATCAAGACGGTAGGTTACAAGCCTAAGGAAGTTCCATTCGTCGCAGTCTCAGCATTCGTAGGAGACAACATAACCCAGAAGAGTGATAAAACACCATGGTACAAGGGCCCCACAATAGTCGAGGCATTAGACCAACTAAAACCACCAGAAAAGCCAGTGGACTTACCATTAAGGATACCAATCCAGGACGTGTACTCTATTACAGGAGTGGGCACAGTACCTGTTGGTAGAGTCGAAACAGGAGTCCTAAAGACAGGTGACAATGTCATATTCGAGCCACCAGGTGTGGGTGGTGAAGTCAAATCCATTGAAATGCACCATGAACGTATAGAAAAAGCCGAACCAGGCGACAACATAGGATTTAATGTGAGAGGTGTTGGAAAGAATGATATAAGAAGGGGTGACGTCGCAGGGCACCCTGACACGCCACCAACAGTCGCCAAACAATTCACAGCCCAGGTAGTTGTACTACAACACCCAGGGGTCATAACAGTAGGATACACACCAGTATTCCACTGCCACACAGCCCAGGTCGCATGCACCTTCACAGAACTCGTCCAGAAGATAAACCCAGCAACTGGTGAAGTGCAAGAAGAAAACCCAGACTACCTCAAAACTGGAGACGCTGCCGTGGTCAAGATACAACCAACCAAGCCACTCGTAATAGAAAAGATCAAGGACATCCCACACATGGGAAGATTCGCCATAAGGGACATGGGACAGACAGGCGCAGCTGGAATGTGCATAGACCTAGTACCAGCAAAATAAACCCCCCCACAATATTATATTTTTTTTTTTGGAGGATGTAAATGCAGAAGGCACGGATCAAACTCACAGGAACCGACCCGAAAAAATTGGAATACGTCTGTGAACAGATAAAGAAGATAGCAGAGAGAACTGGAGTTGACATATCAGGTCCCATACCCCTCCCCACCAAGAGACTCATAGTACCAACCCGCAAATCTCCAGATGGTGAGGGAACCGCTACCTGGGAAAAGTGGGAGATGAGAATCCATAAGAGGCTTGTGGGGATAGAAGCCGATGAAAGGGCCATGCGCCAGATTATGAAGGTGAATGTACCAGATAATGTTAGTATAGAAATAGAACTTAAGGGCTGAGAAAAGCCCCACAAAGATCTTGTGACCTCTCTTTTTTCATGTGCCGGGATAGCCTAGCCAGGTAAGGCGCGGGACTTGAGATCCCGTGGAGCTTCGCTCCTCCTGGGTTCAAATCCCAGTCCCGGCGTCAAAAAACCTAAGCCCCTCTTGGGTGTTTTCTCATGATAAAAACTAAAATGGTACCTGATGAGCTTATAGCTGTTATAAGTTATACTGGCTGTTTTAAGAGGACCAGTAAGCTGCTCAGGGAACTTGAGGAATGGCTTAAGGCGAATAATGCCAAGATTGGGGGTTCTGGTTTTGTGATATTCTATACTGGCCCCCTTAAAGAGGAGGGAAGATATGATGTGGGGTTCCCCTTGGAGGAGGAGGTTGAGGGTGATGATCGTGTGAATATTGTGAGGATCCCTGGGCATAGGGTTTTATACACATTCTATGAGGGTTCTGGGAGGAGGGCTGCCTATGAGTCCCTTATAGGCTTTGTTGAGGAGAATAATATAGATGTTATAGGCTCGCCCAGGGAGGTTTATCATGGGGATGCTGTGGAGATACAGTTTCCTATAATCTAGGGCTGGTATTTTTTTATGATGTCCTTGAAGGTGTTGATTATGTATTCTATCTGTTCCATGGTCATGGAATATACGCTGCATTTGAACCATCGTGTCTGACCCCTCTTTATACCAACTATCCTCCTCCTTTTAAGCTCCTCATATAGGAAGAATCCCCTCCTTGGATGTGAACGTGCTATATTATCAAATATGGGTGTTTCGAATCTTACCAGGTCGTGTTCTTTCGGTTTAACCCCTAATTGTATTATTTCACCCAGTTTTTCCATTTCTTTTACGAAGTGTCTTGTTTTTTTAACTTCTTCATCCCATCTTTGGACTCTCTCTTTCACGTGTGGGAATGATGCCATGAGTGTTGCGATTGGAGCGCCCCTACTTGTACACCCTAGCATTTCTATTTCCTTTTTTTCGTGGCGTTCGGATCTTTTAAGTACGGTGTCTTCCCATTCGCTGGTCATCCCAAGGACTCCTATGGGCCCGGAGGCTGCCATGCTCTTGTGTCCGCTGCCAACGATGAAATCGGCCCCTATATCCTTGGCGTCTATTGGCATTCGACCCATGGAGTATGCGCAGTTTAGTAGTAGTGGGACGCCTAGTTTTTTGCAGGTGGATGCTATGGCCTTTGCGTTTGTGAGGTTTCCGTAGTCTCCATCGACGTGTGTTAAGACTGCTAGTTTGATCTCGGTCTTGTCGATGGCATCCTCTAATGTTTGTTTGTAGGTTTCTGGTTTTATTTCAAATGTTGGGTGTCCATTGTTTGGTGTTTCGATGATTTTGAGGTGGTTTCTTTCGGCTGCTAGGTGTGTGGTATAGTGTGCGTTCCCGTCTACTATTATTGTGTCTCCCTTGTTGCAGAGGGCGTGCATTACTGCGAATTTTCCCTCTCTCGCACCATGGACTGTTCTTACAAGGTCAATGTTTATGAAATCTGCCAGGTCGTCGAGGAATCTGTTGATGTCTGGTTTTTTTATCTGGTCTAGTCGTCCTTCACAATAATCGCATATGCTGTAACCGTCTGAAAATTCGTAGAGTGCTTCACGGGCCTCTGCTGGGAGGACACCCCCCCTTTGTAGGGGGTTTAAGTTTAGATTTTCCCTTTCAAGGGTTCTTGTAAGCCCGTAATCGTCACATTCCATTATTCTCCCCCTATTATACTCTTTAGTTTCTTGTATATTATTTCACGGTTTTTTGGGTTGATTTCGAATATTTGCACGTCTCCCCTATCCTTTATGTTCTGGATTAGTCTCCTGTGGAAGGCCGCTATCACGGTTTTGTCGCTTGAGAGGGCTTCTTCTACTTTAATCATGAATTGGGGGTCTTTAAGTTCCATTGGCGCGACCTCATCTATTATGATATAATCTGCGGATCTTATGGCCCTTTCTATGCCTGGTGTGCCCACTTTTTTGATCGTTTCAAGGTTAACACCATATGATCCTACTCTCGGCCCTGGGGCTCCTCTTTTCGCTAGTATACCCCTTTCACCGGTCATTATATCTATTATCTCGAATCCGGTCCTTTTTTTGCCTTCTCTTATCTCTGGTGTGAATATTCCACCTATCCTAGCCCCTTTCTCTTCCAGGTGATTTTTTATCCTCTTGATTAGTGTTGTTTTACCGGTTCCTGGTTTTCCTGTTATTATGATATTCAATTTCATCCCCCTGCCTATAGTAGGGTGGTGAGGCCTAGTTCCCTTGCATATTCTCTTGCCTGGTGGATTTCTTCTCTTGTGGGATATCTGTCTATTCCTGGGTATTCTAGGGCATGGTATACTGGCCTGTATTGTCCCATTATATTGATTGGCGTGTCTTTGCCTAGTTTGTCGGCTATCCATGATAGTATGGGTATTGTGCAACATTCGATGTGTCCTGGGAGTATTAGGTGTCTTATTATCATATTGGCTGATTTTTTGGCTAGTAGGTGGTTCCTTGTGGCTATTTCCCAGTAGTTGTCCGCATCTGCTAGTTTCTTGGCGCATTTGTTGTTCCCGAATTTGAAATCTGTCAGGTATAGGTCTGTGATGCCGTCTAGTAGGTTCATGGCTTCCTTTGACATGTAGAAGTTGCTGTTCCATAT
>Ga0116168_1000396_pt1 | contig 43194 bp, 28 predicted proteins | sample AD_UKC129_MetaG_FD_89795 | JGI IMG/M metagenome (GOLD analysis project Ga0116168, IMG submission 89795) | Active sludge microbial communities of municipal wastewater-treating anaerobic digesters from Canada - AD_UKC129_MetaG | ecosystem: Engineered > Bioreactor > Anaerobic > Digestate | place...
CGGAAAAGATGTTGAGTATGTAGAAAATCAGATTGAGCCCCAAAATATAAATAAAGTTTTTTGTAAAAGTAGTGAAGCTATGTCAGAGCTTCCAGATAATAGCGTCCATTTGATGGTTACTTCGCCGCCCTACAATGTTGGTAAAGAATATGACGAGAATTTATCTCTTAAAGAATATAGAGAATTACTAAAACGCGTATTCAAAGAGACATACAGAGTTTTAGTCCCCGGCGGTAGATCTTGTATAAATGTTGCGAATTTAGGTAGAAAGCCCTATATACCGCTTCATAGCTATATTATTGAAGACATGCAGTCTATAGGTTTTTTGATGAGGGGGGAAATCCTATGGGATAAAGGAAGTAGTGCCAGCCCTTCAACCGCCTGGGGGACATACTTAAAAGCTAACAATCCGGTGTTGCGGGATATTCACGAATATATTCTTGTTTTTTGTAAAGATACCTTTACTAGATTAAATCCGCAAAAGAGAAAAAGCACTATTTCAAAAGAGGAATTTTTAGAGTTTACAAAAAGCGTTTGGAAATTCGCCGCAGAGCGAGCTTCAAAAGTGGGCCACCCTGCGCCTTTTCCAGTCGAATTACCATATCGTTTAATTCAGCTTTACACATTTGAGGATGAAATTGTTTTAGATCCATTTGTTGGCAGTGGGACAACTTGTATCGCGGCGTTAAAAACAAAAAGAAAATATGTTGCTTATGATATTGATAAAAAATATTGTGATTTAGCAGAAAAAAGAATAAAAGAATTTTTACAAGAACAAACCACATTATTTTCTGAAAAGAATTTGCCGCCAAGCGAGGCACAGCCTCGCAATCCCGCAGGGCGGGATTAGAAAAACTTGAAATCGTCCTTTCCGCTTCCGCTTTTTGGCGAGGCGGGCGGAAGGGGGGTTCGGGGGGAATTCCGCCCGCCGAGCCCATTAATAAAATCGGTTCGGATTTTTTCAAATACACACCACAGACTGATATTTGTCTCAATACAGAATCCATTTTATCGGATTGGTAAACATTTGTATTAAATAAAGCGTGCCAACCAGAATTGCCATGTTCTAAAACTACATGATTAAATCCCCGTGGAACAAATAATTCATTATTGCTATCTATTATAAAAACTTTTTTCCCATTTCTTTCTCCCAACCGAATACGGGGAAGTGTTTTAAGATTTTGTTTCTCTATTTTCCCAGTAGAAAGCTGGGATAGATGGAGTTCGGAAGCAGTCTTTTTCTGTTCTTGTTCTATCAATGATAATTTCATATCTTTAAAAACTGCGGAACAAGATTGAATGTATATCACAGGATAAAGATGGGGAGGGAGATGAGTAACGGGGATAGTAGAGAAATTTTCATTGTTTACTGAAATTCCGTATGTTATTTTTCCTTTTTGTATAGATATTTTTACATCTTGGTCCTCTGAAACAGTAAAAAGCATTTTAGGGGAAAAACCAATAGGATTTGCTCTTATTTCGTTTCCTTTTAATATCCCTATTTCTACGGAAGTTTTAGGATTGTTCAAATTCATTTCGGCAAGTCCTAACCCGGCACGAAAGTCTTCATTGTATTTCTTCCTAATTCGAAAAGTAACTTCCCAGGTTAGAATGTTTATAGGTTGATTAAAGATGGGAAATGCATAGGTTATGCGATTTCCTTTGGGTTCTAATTGCAGTTCTTCTGAATTATTTATTGAGATATACCCATTTGTGGCTGTCCAGAGAGGGACAAGGTCCTTTGTTTGATATGAAACGGGGGCTTCTTCAGAATGCCCTTGTGGTAAACACATAAAAGAAAATAAAGTAGAGAGAATGAAGATATTTATAATTAAGCAGAAATAGTTGTTTCGGTTTTCTTTCACAAAGTATCCTTATAAAATGTATTAGAGAAAATTTATGCTGAACTATATTTATGTTTTACTTAGGATTTTAATGGCTTGCTGGAAAAAGATGGATTGGAGAGGTTTTATTGCCAATAATGCTTTACCGGGAGTTGTTTTTTCAAGAATAGATAATATACGAGCAAAGGCACGATAGGACAATTTTTCAGGATTTTCTAAAATTAAATCGGCGAGTTTTCCTCTTTCAATAGCCCGTTGAACCATGCGGTCAAAGGCCGTTTCAGGAGGGAATACTCGTTGAGGACGGGGTTTCATAGTAATGGCTCCCGATTTGCACACCGTCGCACATACTCCACACCCCAAGCATAGTGTCTCATCTACTTGGGCAGTTTTATGAGTATTTGTTCCATCTGTGTTTATCGGGCTTTTTATATCAATTGCATTGACAGGACAGACCTGGGAACATTTTCCACATCCTTTGCATTGCTCCGTATTAACCGACATTATCCAATTCGAAGTTTTGATAGCGTGTTTAATATTACATGTGCGTATTGCATTCAATAAAGAGCAACAACAGGAGCAGCAATTGCATAAAAAGGTAACCTGTTGTTGAACATTATCGCCTATCTGGACTAATTGTTGAGATTTGCATTCCTCCACAATTTTCAATGCATCTTTCGCTGTGATTGGCTTTGAGATTTGCATTTGTATCATGGCATCTGCACCACCATTTATAGATATACAGGTTTCCAAAGGTGCAGAGCATGCTTTACCAAGGTGGTGATTGTTATGACGACAGGCACACAATCCCAAACTCAAATTTGTAGCCGTTTCAATAATCTTTGAGACTCGTTCCCAATCCAATATCTCCGTGCTATCTGCTACTGCTATTTCTAATGTTTCCTCACGAATAAAAGTTCGAGCAAAAGGATAGTCCGTATCAAAAGCACTATATATAAATTCTTTATTCTTTTTTAAGTATTCATCAAAAAGTTTGGCTAATTCAGATATAGGCAAATTATCACGGGTACGCATCATGATAAATTCAAAAATACCACCTAACACTGGGGACAGTGAAAAGAAATGTTCATCTCCTTTTTTAACATCTACCACAAGTCCACGAAGGGCTAAATCACAAAGTTTATCCTCCAAAGCCATTTGTTCCATATCTAATTGTTTTGCTAATTTTTTTATTGATATAGGTCGTGTGGGTAAATGTCGGGCAAGTTGTGCTTCTTCTGGAGTAAATAAAATCTTTAAAATTTCTGTTAATATGGGCGATGGAGGGACTGTGGTTATAGAGTTATCCATTTGCTGTTGCAATAACCGATATTCCCGTTCTGGATTGACGATATGTCCCATAAGTTTGTCTCTAAATAAGGTGTAATTCTTTTTTGAATAAGTATAACTTATTTTTGAAATATAAAAAAAGATTTATGACTATATTTGTGTTCAGGTTCCCAGGAATATAATTAATAGGGTTTCTAACAAAATTGTTGCAATTAATGAGTAAAAAAATCAGGGGTATATAAAAATATACCCCTCCTAATTATTTCCTGCATATTTGAAAGTTTTTATTTCCCGTTTGTGGGAGGAGTAGGTGTAGTTTGTGCCGGTATCTGAAATGTTTCATCGGGAATATCAATACCTGTTTTAACATTTTTATATTTGAGAAGGAACATGGGTGTTTGGTCCTTGCCGATAATTTCCAATCTGCGGATAATTCCTAAATCGGGGTCCATCAGCACATGGGCAGAAGAAAAATCACCACCGGGTCCTTCTTTCGGTTCAAGTTTTAAGGCTACCATCTTTTTCCCATCCCATTCCGTTTCAGGTCCTACAGTGATATTCATCTTTTCCTTAACGGTATCAAACATTTTTTTCCCTCCGATAGGAATTGCCCCTTTAGTAATGTCGGGCGATGTTTTGATGGTATCAGTAACAGCAAGTAATTGATATGTAACGAAAAATTCTTTGCCATCGAAGATAACTGTGGCTTTTGCAACAGGAGTATTCATAAGTGCTGAATTTCCGGATTCTACTGCTGAAGCGGGGAAGGCAGAAAGTTTCTGGGCGAATTTATCATTATCACCATCACGCTTGATGAATAATTCCCCAATTCCCTTTAACTTCATACTATTGGTATTATTTATGGGGATATTAGCATCTGCTCCTACATCGGCTTTAATGGTTTTTTGTTTTTCCCATGCAGATATTAACTTTGCGGAAACTTCATCCAGAGACGCTTCTGCAAAGGTCCATATAGAGAAAGAACATAATAAAATAAGCGTTAAGCAGTGAATTTTGTTAAAGTTTTTTAACATTTTTTATTCTCCTTATAGGTTTAGTTTCCAATTGGGGTTATTTTTACCGTTGTCATATAGCCATTATGGTCACTTAATCGAATAGGTTTCCCTGTAGCACTTATTCCTTCTTGAAGTTCTACGGTTTCTAATACTTCAAATTGATAATAGGGACTTTTTCTTGCATAAATGTGGTCAATGCTTGAGTCAATATTTATTATCCGCACCAGATTAGCAATAACTACCAAACTGTCATGAGCATCTTCACCTCTTCGTGTGTTTAGGTCTCCGACCAAAATCACGGGGAACTCTGTCCAGCAGGATGTATTAATAAAATCTGCTAATTCTTTTGCCTGTGCTTCTTTTACAGCACGATAACGAGGGTTTCCGTAGCCTGCCTGTAAGTGTGTGTTATAAAAATCGAGGAAACCTACTCCGGGGATTTCAATTCGAGCCAGTCCCGAGCCTTTACCTGCCCACCAGTCCCCTTCCCAGAAACGATACCAGTCACCCGTAACTTTATAACGGTAAAAGAAATTTTCGCGAATAGGAAAGGCACTCATCGTAAATTTACCACTACCTAATAGACCACTCGGATAATATTGATAATATTTTAGTCTGCTTTTGGATGTAAGTTCTTTTATAAGAATATCACGGTCTTTCTTTATAAAAGATTCTTGAAAACCAACAATATCCGGGTCGAATTCCGCTAATTTTTGAGATAAGGCATACATTCGTTCAGGACGATATCTGCCTACAACCCAGGTATCTTGAATGTTGTAGGTTACGATTTTTAGTGTTATAGGTTGGGCAAGAGGTTTTCGTTCCGTATCTTTGTATATGCTTTGTCTGAAATCTTGGGGCATGGGATTGTGATAGGCACTATAATGTGCCAGAGCAAAGAATGTAATAACAGGAAATAAGATAGGGGCTAAAATGAAAAAACTCCAAAATAATAATTTTCGTTTTCTCCCTGTTAACATTGTAGTCTCCTTTTAATTTATTGTTTGTGCAAGAACCTGTATAAAATGTTCTGCTTTCCGATTAGTTATATAGGAGATTTGTTGTCTACAACTGGTGCCAGAAGCGACTACTTTTGTACTATTGGGTAATTTTTCTATCAATTCTTTTAGGTGTTTACCTACATCCATAGATAGTTCATAAGTATCTTTCATTATTCCGTAGGCACCTGCCATTCCACAACAGGCAGAAGGTAGTATTTGAACCTGCGCATTCGGAATGCGAGATAAAAGTCTTTTCATAGGTATGCTTCCACGAGTTGCTTTTGTATGACAATGAGTATGTACTGCAATCTGCATAGATTTATTTCGAGAAAAAGATAAAGCAGAAGAATCGCTATCCAGTAGATTTACCAGAAATTCTTCTAAAAGCATGGATTTTTCTGCAATCATTTCCGCTGATTCCAGTTTTAATTCTTTATAATCCTCATAAAACATGGTAAAGCATGAAGGTTCTAAAAATAGGATAGGTTCTTTTCTATCCTTTAAGATATTTAAATTTTGTTCACCTTTTTTTCGTGCATTTTCGAGGTTTCCGACACTGAATGACGGTCTACCACAACAACTTCTGTCAGGCAAAATCTCTACTCGAAATCCTGCGGATGTCAATACTTTTACGGCATCCTTCCCGATTTCGGGTTCATGGTAGCGTGTGAAGCAATCATCCCATAGTAAAATAGTTCCTCGTATTCCCTTAGGAGTTTTCCAACCGTTATAGGTTTTATAAAACCAGCGGTGGAAAGGTTCACGAGCATACAAGGGCAAAGGTCGCTTTGCTATAATTCCGGAGAAATGCTCCAAGATATTCCGCAACCACTTGTTATTTAGACTAAAATTTGCCAATGAAGGTGTCAAACTTGCTATTTTGCCAAATGTATCTATATTACTTAGCAGGAATTTTGTAAATCGGGGTAGGTATTTTGAGTTCAGAGCATGGAGCAATTCCGCTTTTAAGAGGGACATATTTACATTAGAGGGACATTCCACAGTGCAGGCACGGCAGGCAAGGCAATATTTTAGGGCTTGTTCAAGTTCCGAGGAATATAATATATTCGGATTATGTGCAGATTCCTCGATTATATGGCGGATAATATTGGCTCTACCTCGTGTGGAGAGAATTTCTTCGCCGCGAGCAATAAAAGTAGGACACATAGTAGGGGTTTCTTTTCGGCAGGCTCCACATCCATTACATTGTTCTAAATTACCAATAAAAGAGTTATCTTTTGCAGAAAAGGCTAAACAAGGTTCAAAGGGAAGGGTTAATTTCCGCCATCGCAGGTTTTCATCAAAACGGAAACGAGACACATCTGTTATTTTACCGGGGTTCATCAAGCATTGAGGGTCAAGGGTATGCTTGATTTGTGCCATGAGTCGGAAAAGATTCTCTCCGATTTGCTCTTTCATAAATTCGGAATGAGCCATTCCTACTCCATGTTCCCCGGTAAAAGTTCCCCGATATTTTCGAACCAGGGTAAAAACATCCTCCGCTAATTTGCGAAATTTTTTAATATCCGTAGGTTTATGCAAATCTAATACAGGGCGGACATGCAAAAGCCCCGCAGAAGCATGTCCATAAAAAGAAGCCTGCACCTCGTAGCGGTTCATAATTTCCGACAATTCCTGAACATACAAATGTAAATCTTCAGGACGAACCGCTGTATCCTCAACACCTGTGGCAGGTTTGGCAGAACCTTTCATTCCTGTGAGTAATGATAACCCTGCTTTACGGAATTCCCAGAGCATATTGCGTTGCTGAACATCTTTGCAGTAAAGGAAATTTTGCCCTAATTTTAGGTTTAGCACTTCATTGATAAGGTCCTGAGGGGGGTCGAAGAATTCCACAAAAAGCAACGATTTATATTGAGCACTATCCAGACCTAATAATTGACGAACAGGTTCAAAATTGCGTTGTCCCCGTGTTTGATTGAAAAGAATATCATCAATATGTTCAATGCTTGCAGGCTGGAAATTCATCAAAGGGACAATGGCATTCATGGCTTCTTCTATCGTATGAAACATAAAAACAATCGAAGTCCGCTGTCCGGGAATGGGAACGAGATTTAATTTGGCTCGTGTAATAATTCCTAAAGTCCCTTCACTTCCACCGAAGAGAGGAATGGGACAGGGGAGAATTTTACAGTAACGGTCTAATGCATATCCAGGCCAGCGCTTTTTTATACCATCGTGAAATAGGGCTTGTATCTCCGATATATGCGGTTTTACCAAATCTGCAATAATTTCTAATTTCTTCCATGTTTCAGGTGTATCTTTATCCAGGATTTGTCTTTCTCCGGTAGATGTAATTATTTCAATAGCATGAATATGGTCTATTGTAACTCCATAATGATGCACAAAAGCACCGGAGGAGTTATTCGCAATCATTCCGCCAATCGTCGCTCGGGAACTCGTTGCTACATCCGGACCAAACATCAATCCAACAGGTTTGACAAAATCATTCAGATTATCCAGTACTGTCCCCGCATCAACCCATATCGATTGTTCTTCTTTGTTAACTCTGGAAGTGTTTCGCATATAACGAGAAAGGTCAATAATCAAACCTTCGCCAATAGCACCACCCCCTAAACCCGAGCCGGCTCCTCTCGGTATGAGGGGTATACCTTCGTTAGCACATAGAACAACTAATTGCTGAACCTCATCAGTATTTCTTGGAAAAGCCACACCCGCAGGCATAAGTTCATATATAGAAGCATCTGTAGCATATAACCAGCGAGATAGTCGGTCTGTGCGTATATCTAATGTTGGATTTGTTTTTGCTATTTTTTCAAGTGATTTGTTCCAATCCATTGATTTTTTTCTCCAAAACCGAAATACATGAAATTAATGGTTATCTTTTATTTCTTTTGGAATTTGAAAATGAACATTTTCCGATGCAACACAAATTTCTTCGATTGTGCAGGTTTCAATAGAAGATAAAAACTGGATAACTCCCTGAACATGTTCCTCAGGAACAGATGCTCCAGAAGTGATTAAAACGGTTTTTACCCCTTCTAAAAACTTCGGTTGAATTTCTGTGGCATCGAGAACCAAATAGGCAATTTTACCTGCACTTTTGGCTATGTCTACAAGTCGGCGACTGTTTGCACTTTCCGAATCTCCTACAACAATTACAATATCTGCTTTTTCCGCTAAAGATAGCACGGCTTTTTGGCGGTTCGTTGTTGCATAACATATATTTCCGCGGGATGGAGATTGTAAATTAGGAAAACGCTGTTGGAGAATATCCACAATTTTTTTGCAATCCTCTACACTCAAAGTTGTTTGAGTTATATAAGCGATACGATTGGTTTCTGGAATTTCGATTGTTTCTGCATCGCGGACATTTTGAACTAAAAATACATTCCCTTTTGCCCAGCCCATTGTCCCGATAGTTTCATCATGCCCTGCATCTCCTATAAGTAATATCGTATAACCCTGTTCTGCGTATTTCTTTGCTAAACGATGAACACGCTCTACTAATGGGCAAGTAGCATCAATTATTTTTAAATTTCTTTTCCGTGCTTTTTCCCATTGTTCCGGTCCAACCCCATGGGCACTGAATAGTAAAATAGAATTTGTCGGAACATCTTCTATATTCCGCACAAAAATAGCCCCCTGTTTTTTTAGCATTTCTACAACATGAGTATTATGAACAATATGGTTCAGGACATATACCGGTTTTCCAAATAATTCCAGGGCGCGTTTGACGCAATGAATTGCCCTTTCAACACCCGCACAAAATCCACGAGGTTTTGCTAATATAATATGCATCTATTCTTCCCTAAACTATTTATAATTAAAACAAGTGCATTTATTATAATTATTCTCCAATAGGGATTTCTTAATTGAATAAGGTCTATATCGAAATCTAAATATTGAAAAAGGTTGTATCTTCAATCCCTATAACAGAAACATTCTTACTACCTAACCTATTTGCAATTCCTATTCCATCTCGGTAGGTAAGAAAGTAATAATGTCTCTTAAAAATATTTCTATTTAAATATTTTCCCTATTCCCATCTAATTGGGGGAGAGCACAGGAACCCTTAAATTCCGTTAACCAATGTTGAAATTTAAGAGGAATATTTTGCCTCTGAAGTTTCTTGTTTTCTCTCTCTGTAATAGAGATATTTTGATGATACCTTTGCCATAATTATCGAAAAAAACTTTCCTCATCTGTATCCGATGGCAATGTATTAAGAGAAACTACTTCATATAACTTTCCTTTTTCTACGAATAAGGCTTTCCTCCGTTTTGTATCGTGAATTATAAGTTTTTCCTCGGGGAACCTTCGTGAAAAATGCAAAGAAAGAGGACCTATTATATTGAAATCAGAAGTAAATGACGCATAGAGATACCCGCCTTCAATTTCTCGGAAACGAAGTAATCCCATCAATTTATGAATTTGTCTCTGGATACTTCTCGCTGTTTTTATTATTTTATAAATAACAGGGTTATTTATTTTTGCAATCGGTATTTTCTTGTTTTCATTGAAATGCTTTAAAAAAAGATGAATTTCTTCATATTTGCTTTCAAAGTCTGTTAAAAGATAGTAATTTAATATTTTTTGTATAGCAATCGGGGTTTTCTTAATCTCTTTTTCAATATCATCGCGGCTTATTTCTTGGGGAAACAATAGCCAGTCAGTTTTTTCTGGAGGCTGCTTTTCAGGCAAGTTGTTGTTCATGATTAAACAAATCTCCGACTTCTACATCATTAGGAAATTCTCGTTCTAAAAGTTTTTCAGGCAATAGAGGATGGTCTAAAGAAATGCTACCAAAATATCTTCCCTGTATAGTTATAAAATAAATAGCCCTTTTAACGACAACCCCTAATTTTTTCAGGATATCCATATTCAATGTCCCGGTTTTCCTTGCCTGTATAATCCTTCGGGCTGATGTAGGACCTATCCCAGGAACACGGAGCAACTGGAATATATCCGCTCGCATAATTTCCACAGGAAAAAACTGTAAATGTCTCAATGCCCAAGAGACTTTAGGGTCAAAACGCTCGTCAAGATTAGGATTTTTTTCTGTAAGAAGTTCATCTAATGAAAATTTGTAAAACCTAAGAAGCCAATCCGCTTGATATAAACGATGTTCGCGTCGCAAAGGTGGGTTCGTAAAAGAAGGTAAAATAGGGTCTTGATTTAATGGAACATAGGCAGAGTAATATACTCGCTTTAATTGAATATTTCTATACAGATATTCCGAAAGTCGTAAAATTTGCCAATCCGTTTCTGGGGTAGCACCGATAATCATCTGGGTGCTTTGACCGCTCTTGGCGTAAAAACCATTTCCCTGTGAGGAAGAAAGCAACTTTTCTCGAATTACATTTATTTTACGCATTGTAGCAATAATTTGTTTCAAATCTTTTTGTGGAGCAAGTAATTGCAAAGAGGATGTTGTTGGTAATTCCACATTAATACTTACCCTATCTGCCCACAAAATAGCCTCTTCGATGGCGTTTTCTTCGGCTCCCGGAAGTATCTTCATATGAATATATCCATTAAATCCATAGCGTTTCCTTAATATCTTTACCGTGTCTAACATAAGTTCCATAGTGCGATTAGCATTGTTAAATATTCCTGAACTCAAGAAAAGCCCCTCGATATAATTTCTGCGGTAAAATTCATAAGTTATATTTGCCAATTCCTCAGGAGCCACTGTTGTCCGTTTTATGTCATTTTTGCAACGATTAATACAATAGGCACAATTGTTATGGCAATAATTAGTTTGAAGTGTTTTTAGAAGGGAAATACATCTTCCATCTGATGACCAACTATGGCAAAGCCCCCCTGACAAAGTATTTCCCAGTTTTCCGGTTGATGATTTTCTTTCTACACCACTGGATGCACAAGAAACATCGTATTTTGCCCCACGAGTAAGTATATCCAATTTTTGTATTATGTCTGGAGACTTTTTTACTAACATAAAAATGAAACCACATTTGTAATAGTAGAACTATCATACCACAAAAATTAATATACTGCAAATTTTTTCACTATATAAATGATTTGTACAGTTTTTATGTATTTAAAAAAAGAATGGGGACAGCATCTACTGTCCCCATGGAATTCCTTGCGAGGGCGGAAAAAGTTAAATATTATTGATAACCAGCTGCTTGAGATATGATACCAATAACAACACCAACACTGGGCAATATAGGTTCTGTAGCATTTACATCCGGATTGGTTGTATCGTTAGAACCGATGTAACGAATAAACTCAACATGACCATCCATGTAAAGCACATTGCAACCGCCCGGAAGGTGATTGAAGAAATCAATGGCACCATAGGCAGAGAATTGGTCTAACATGATATAGACTTCACTCTGAGCATTATTTGATGCGGCTGGATTATTAATATCCGTAATCAAGAATCTTTCAATACCTTCACGAAGTCTGTATACTGTGCTACTTCCACCATTTCCTGTGCCTGCTGGAACAGAGATATCTCTGTCAGCAATTGCCATTAATTGAGTTGCAGCTGCTTGGTTAGGACTGCTAATGCAAGCACCTATAGGTGTAAGTGAGTCAGTGATTAATTTGCTGACGGCTTCTGCTAATTGAATTGGAACAGGGGAAGAACTACTGACTGCCTGACCACCCATTAATGAAATGAGACTATTCAATACGGAGTAGTTACTCAGTGGCGCTGTTCCTAATTCTTTATTACGGTCGAAGACCCAACCTAAATAAGCATAACTGGCATCAATGCGTTCTGGTTCACATGTTAAGTATGTGGTACCATCCTGTTTTTTCAGGTACTGTGCGGTATCCCGTGCATCCGACGGACAGATGGCAATGGAGGGATCTGTCAGATATTCAGGATAAATAGTATCTACGGCAGGTGCTGCTGCAATTGCAAATTTGTAATTTTCTGCTGGATTTTCGCACTTTGTTCTGACAACTTGCAACGGCGGAAATCTTTCACCTTTTGCTTCGTTGCAATACATCTTCAATACGACACCCCACTGTTTCAGGTTATTCTGACAGGAGGAACGACGTGCCGCTTCTCGTGCACGGGCAAGTGCCGGCAACAATATTGCGGCGAGAATACCAATAATGGCGATGACGACGAGTAGTTCAATGAGTGTGAAACCTTGTTTTTTCATAACCCTACTCCTTTCCTTTTTCTTCTGTTACCCGAGACATTTTTTATCTAAGCCCTCGCAAGTCGCCCGGATAACATTCGGGTTTAATTGTTTGTTAAATTATTAAAGAACACTTAATAACTACAATATTAATAATACATAGTTACAAGTCAAAAGTCAAATTTTTATCAAGCTTAAAATAAAAAATAAAGGCTATCTTAAATATTCCTGTTTTTCTTACAATCATAGATTGTTTTATTGCCTGTCTTATAAAATACCAGCAGAAAAGACTCAAAAATACAACTTTTTCGGAAAAACTATAAAATGGGGACAGCTTTTGCTGTCCCCATGAAATTTCTTGTGAGGGCTATAAATTAATTTGTTATTGATAACCACCTGCTTGAGCGATAACACCGATTACTACACCAAAACTCGGTAGAATGGGTTCCGTAGCATTGAGGTCTGGATTGGTTGTATCGTTAGAACCGATGTAACGGATAAACTCAACATGACCATCCATGTAAAGCACATTGCAACCGCCCGGAAGGTGATTGAAGAAATCTATAGCACCATAGGCAGAGAATTGGTCTACCATAATATAGACTTCACTCTGAGCGTTATTGGATGCGGCTGGATTATTAATATCCGTAATTAAGAATCTTTCAATACCTTCACGGAGGCGGTATATCGTACTGCTACCTCCATTGCCGAGAGGTACTGGAACCGAAATATCACTATCTACAATCCGTTTCAATTCTTGTGCTGCCGCAGCATTTCCTGGATTTAAACATGCTCCAATGTAAGTAAGTGAATCATTGAGCAGTTTATCTACTGCTGCAGCAAATTGTCTGGGAACAGGTGCACTGGGGTCCGGAGCCTGTCCCCCTAAAAGAGACATCAACGAATTCAATGTTGGATAACTACCCACATTACTAATTCCAGCCTCTTTGCAACGGTCTAATACCCAACCAACATAAGCATAACTGGCATCCAAGCGTTCTGGCTCATCAATCAACCAGGTAGTTCCGTCTTGTTTCTTTAAATACTGAGTGGTATCACGGGCATCTGATGGGCAAACGGCAATAGATGGGTCTGTGAGATACTCAGGATAAATGGTCTCAACAGCTGGAGCAGCAGCCAAAGCAACCTTATAAGGTTCTGAAGCTTGAGCACTTTTTACAATCTGTAACGGCGGAAATCTTTCACCTTTCGCCTCGTTACAATACATTTTGAAGACAGTTCCCCATTGTTTCAGATTATTCTGGCAGGAGGAACGACGTGCTGCTTCTCGCGCTCGAGCGAGTGCCGGCAGCAAAATTGCCGCAAGAATACCAATAATGGCAATGACGACGAGTAGTTCAATAAGTGTGAAACCCTGTTTTTTCATAACCCTTCTCCTTTCTTTTTTGTTATCCGAACTTTGTATGTATTAGCCCTCACAAGTAGCACGGATAACTTTAAGAATTGTTGTTATATTAAATTTTAAATTAACATTAACAACTATTATATTAATATAATACAAGATTAAACTAATAATGTCAAATACTTTTAGGGTATTTTTTTATATAAAAATTCTTTATTGTTTTGATTAAAAATCTACTATTTCATATCATTATATTGGCATAGTTCAAAAATAAAGTGTAGTTGATGGATATTTTCTATAGTAGCTTCTATTAAAATTCTATAAAATTCTATAAAAGTAAGAATAGCCCTTTTATAATTTCTTCTCCAAAGCAATTTCTACTGCTTTGTATGCCCCATCATAAATGCCAATCTTTTTAAGTAGTAGGATTTGTTCATTATACATTTTCAGCAAATCATCTTCCTCAACGAGCATGTTTAGCACCTGCAATGTAAAATCAAGCCCCACACATTCCGGGGTACTATCACCAATTTCACTGGCACGAATGGCGCCCCATGCCTCATGGCCGCCAACTCGTTCTAATAATAGTTTGGGTATCGGATAAAAGGCAAGTTCACTCGGTTTAGTCATTAATAAATCGCTTGGACGCATCAATAAATTTGTTGTATAAACAGCAGAATAGGTATTTTCGTGAAGGAAACCATGAAGTGTCCCTGTTATCTCGTTGTTTATTGCTTTCTTTACAAACTGCTTTGTTTCCTCCCACTGATTGTGCAAAATAAGCAAGTCCTCAAACTGTGGAATATTTTTCTTAAAGTATTCTAATGCATTTGCATGGTCTCCAAAATTCACAAATAGAATCAATTTCCCCTCTTTTATCCATTTCCATAAAAACTTCACAATATTTACGAGCAAATCTTGCTGTGCCCCGGCTCCTCCAATGGAAATTAAAAATCGACGAGGTTCTTTTTTATCCATACGGGATATACGATTTTGCACATCTTCCTCTAAGGGAGCCAATAATTCATGGTCAACATAGTGTCCAACTGCTTTTATTTGGTTTTGTGGAATTCCCTTCCCGATACCTGGTGGAATCATTCCTCGTAATGTTCGGAAACCAAAATATTCAGAAGGCCCCTGTACTATCTGCAACGCATGCGGTGAAAGATGAAAACCTAATGGACAATTATCTGGAATAAGATTTAACACTCGTTTTATCCCTGCAAAACTTGCACCCTGTGCATTAAAGGGATGTGTCGCCAAAACAGGAATATTAGAATCGAGTTGACGATATACATCCGATAATATTTCTGCAGTTGCCATCACGGGATAATTCTTTTCCAACCCTCGATACCATTTGCCCATCAAGGGGTCCCAAAAGAAACGGTTAAATAGCTTTGATTTTTGGGATATACGCGAACCCAGGGAATACCAATAATCCAGATAACGAATCATTCGTGCCCCGGCACTATTAAAATTCAATAAATCAAACCAATAAGGAATATAACCCGCGTAATTAACAGCGGAGGCTATTGCCATTCCAATGCGATAATGACCATATCCCATACGAATTGTTCCAATAGCCATACCTTTATTGGGGTCAAGAGGAACACCTTCTTTCTCGGAAAAAACATCATGCAAATTAATAAAAGGAGATAATATATCATTGGGTTTAGCAATTAGAGGGAACTCATCGGTACCTGTGTATCCAAACTTTTTGGCAAACTTCTTCTTTAATTTCTCTCCTTTCTTTATGGTTTTATCCGAAAGAGGTATTCCAAACAAGGTTTTATGACTCATTGCTTGTCTCCTTATAATACAAGATTGTCAAAAGTTTTATAAAAATTACCATAACAATTCATATTTTAGAAAATCAAATAAAACAAAAGAAATTATAATTTTTAGACTTTTCAAAATCTCATTGCTATAGGTAAAAGAAAAAATTTATTTTTTCCCTTGCAATTAAAACTCGTTTTTTGTTTTGATAGTCTGATATGATAGAAAAATCTTTTTATTGATATAGCAAAACCCAATCTATGGAGGTAATTTTTATGAAACGGAAAAGGCAAAAAAAGGAATCCATAAATCGAAGGGAATTCTTAAAAAGGACAGGGCTTGCTTCATTGGCAACCGTTGCATTCCCGTATATCATTCCGGGTAGAGCATTAGGACTTGATGGAGCAGTTCCTCCCAGTGAACGAATTACAATCGGTTGTATCGGTGTCGGCGGTATGGGAACATCCAATATGGAAGGTTTCCTTGACCAACCATCTGCACAAGTCGTAGCGGTATGTGATGTAGATGGAAAGCATCGTGAATCAGCAATGAAAAAAGTCAATGACCGTTATGGCAACCAGGACTGTGCAGGTTATAACGATTTCCGTGAATTAATTGCTCGGGAAGATATTGATGCGGTGTCGTTGGCATTACCAGACCAATGGCATGCAATCCCTGCAATCATGGCAGCAAAAGCAGGAAAGGATATTTATGGAGAAAAGCCATTAGCAGGCTCTATTAAGGAAGGTAGAGCCATTGTAGATGCCGTGGAACAATACGGCAGAATCTGGCAAACCGGTAGTTGGCAGAGGTCTCAGGAACATTTTCGTCAAGCATGCGAACTTGTTCGTAACGGATACATCGGCGAAGTGAAATATGTTGTTGTAGGTCTCCCTTCTAAAAATTCAATTAATAAAGGTAGCACGACTCCATCAGACCCACCTCCATGGTTCGATTATGATATGTGGTTAGGTCCCGCTCCGTATGCTCCTTATTGTGAAGCCCGTTGTCATTGGAATTTCCGCTGGATTAGTGATTATGCTGGGGGACAATTAACCGATTGGGCTGGACATCATTGTGATATAGCTCAATGGGGAATGGGAACGGAACTTACAGGCCCTGTCGAAATTATCCCAAGAGGTGGGCATTGGCCTAAAGCAGAAGATGGGCTTTTTGACACTGTAGAAGATTATGAATTCCTGTGCAAATTTAAAGAAGGTTTTGATATGTTAGTAACGGCACGGCAAAAAGGTGGCGTTTTATTTAAAGGTTCAGAAGGCTGGATACATGTAGACCGGGGTGCCTTCGATGCTTTCCCGCGGTCTCTGGTTCAAACGGAAATTAAACCGCATGAATTACATTTATACCGTTCTTCCAATCATATTGGAAACTTTTTAGAATGCGTCCGCACACGCAAAAAAACGATTACTCCTGCTGAAGTAGCACATCATTCTATCATGATTGGTCATCTGGGACTTATAGCCCTGAAATTAGGCAGACCCTTAAAATTTGACCCCGATTCAGAAACCTTTATAAATGATTCAGAAGCCAATCGTATGCTCTGCAGACCTATGCGTGAGCCGTGGCACCTAAATATATAGTAATTACTTATGAACCTTTTTTCATACATAGGAGAAATAATATGAGTTATAGAACAAAACAAATGATTATGGGAATACTCCTTGTAGCCCTTATGTTCACCTTTATCCCCATAAACCTTATTGCCGAACCTACCATAAAAGCCCTAATAGTAACAGGACAAAATAACCATCGCTGGGACATCAGTTCCCCCATTTTGAAAGATGCTCTGGAGAAAACGGGGCTATTTCAAGTAGATGTATTACAAGCACCTGCTCAGGGCGGTGATTTTTCCACCTTTCAGCCGGAATTCCAAAATTATCAGGTGGTCATTTTAGATTACAACGGAGACCCCTGGCCTGAGAAGGTAAAACAATCTTTTGTATCTTATGTCGAAAATGGTGGGGGCGTTGTTGTTTATCATGCCGCTAATAATGCCTTTCCTGAATGGCCTGAATTTAATAAGATTATCGGTCTTGGTGGTTGGGGCAACCGTGATGAACGCTGGGGTCCGTATGTCCGCTGGCGTGATGGTAAGGTGATAAAAGATAATACTCCGGGACCTGGCGGTAGCCATGGAACACAGCACACCTTCCAGGTTGTTATACGCGACCGCAACCATCCCATCACAAAAGGACTTCCTCCGATATGGCTCCATGCAAAAGATGAGTTGTACGACCGTCTACGCGGTCCAGCGGAAAACTTAACGGTTCTCGCAACTGCATATTCCAGTCCTGAAGAAAAAGGAACCGGCGAACATGAGCCTATTCTGTTCACCGTTCAATATGGCAAAGGCAGAATTTTCCAGACCGTTTTAGGACATCCTCAGGAGGATACTCCTGTTGCATTGCAATGTGCCGGCTTCCTTACTACATTCCTGCGTGGGGCTGAATGGTGTGCAACAGGTAAAGTAACCCAATCGGTCCCAGAAGATTTTCCAGGACCTAATGAGGTTCGTATCTGGGAAGAAAATCGTTATATTCCCCTTGCTGAGTTATTGGAACGGATAAAAGGATACAAAGCCTTAGATAGTCGTGCCGCAATAACTCAGATTAACGAGTACCTCCGTGTTATGACATCGGATAAAAGGTCTATGACAAGTGTTGAAAAGGAAATGATTAAGTTCCTGCTTTCCGATGCAACAACAGATGCTAAAAAATATGTATGCTCAAAATTAGGAGAATTAGGCACCCAGATATCTGTTCCCGTTTTAACCGATTTATTACAGGTTCCCGAGTTATTTGATTCAGCCCGTTTTGCTCTCGAAAAAATACCCGGAGAATTAGCGGCTCGTTCCTTACGAAATGCATTACAAACAACAGAAGGTAAAAATCGTATTGGAATCATGACTTCCCTTAGTTTACGAAAAGATTTAAAATCTATACCTGCTATAGCCGTATTCTTGAATAATAATGAACCAGATACGGTCATTGCGGCAGGTTCTGCTTTGTGCATGATGGAAGATGAAAGTGCTCTTTCTGCCTTATGGACGGCTCGCTCACAAGCCGTTGAATCAGCACGCTTGAAATTGACACAACAAGCATTTGCATGTGCTGATAAAATATTAGCAAAGAAAAAATCCGTGGATGCTTTATCGGTTATCCGCGATATAAGTGCAGATAACACATATCCCCCTTCACTTCGTATAGCATCACTTCGCAGTCTCTTAAAATATTCCGAAGAGGAAGGGGTTAAAGTTTTGGTTAAATCATTGAGTGACCCTGATTCCGCTTTTGTTCGTCTCGTTATTGGTGCTACACCTCTGATAAAAAATAAACAACTTCTTTTGAATGCTGTATGCAAAGAAATGGCATTTGCTTCGCCCGAAAATCAGGTTCAATTTATCAATCTGTTTGCTTCACAAAAAAGAAAGGATATACTACCGTATGTAGTTAACAGTCTCAATAGTGAGAATCCGTCAATTCGAGAAGCCAGCATAAATGCACTGGGCGTAATAGGTGGCAAGTCGGAAGTAGCATTACTTATTTCCAAAGCCCTTGGAGAGGGAACGGAAGCAGAATTAGCAAAGGCAAGTCTTGCTTCAATGCCCGGAGATGATGCAGGACAGGGAATGTTAGACATTTTAAAGAAATCGGATATTAATCCTACCTTGAAGAAAATTCTTTTACCTTTAGTTGCTGCAAGAAAAGTTCCCGGGAGTGAACCTATAATACTTCAATCCGCCGGGGATGCTGACCCCGAATGTAGAATATCGGCTATAAAAAGCCTGATAGAACAACCTAATCCAGAAATGCTCGATACCGTTTTGCAAATATTATCGGGAGCCAGTTCAGGAGAGGAACAGGAATTATTTGAAGAACTAATTATAAAGATTGCATTGCTGAAACCAGAAGAAACAGAAACACAATTAGCAAAAATTTCGTCCGTACTGGATTCCAATCCTGCATTACCCGTGCAAACGGTTTTACTTCGTGTACTTGCGCGCTCAGGTCATGCTAAAGGATGGGAAAAATTGAACACATATATAAATGCAAACACTCCCGCAGATAAATTGGGTATAGTGATGCAGGCGTTAAATAATTGGCCTGATGATACGCCCGTTCCTGTCCTGATTGAGTTTGCTCGTGCTAATCCAGAACTGCCCCAGAGAGATACTTTACTTGAAACATGTCTGAATTTAGCACAAAAATCAACAGCAACGGATGAAGAAATTGTACAACGGATTACTGCTTTATTAGAATTAAATCCTTCTGCAACAATAAAGAAAGCCGCATTGGAAAAAATAGCCCAGCGTAAAGTAGATAGTTCATTACCTTTGCTGCTCAAATATCTTCACGAATCCGAAGACGCCGTAAAAGAATCTTTGATTCGTTCTCTTTCCAACTGGCGAAATGCAGAGCCTTTAAATGCATTACTGGAACTTGCACGCACAACGGAGAACGAATCTATCCGTCGGCAGGCTCTTGCAGGTGTTATCCAATTATCGGATAATATCTGGAATATGACCTCTGAACAACGGATGCAATTGTTTAACGATGTAATCGCAATTAGCACAAAACCCGAAGTATTAAAAGGTGTCATAGGTGCCTTACAAAATACATCTTATCCGGAAGCATTGTCTATTGTAACTCAATACCTTGATAACGAACAGGTAAGAAATGAAGCAGAAGTTGCTGTGGTTAAACTTTCAAAAACGCTCATTGGTATTGCTCCAGATATCATTACCCCTGCTCTTGAAAAAGTTATTCATCAAGGACAGATGGAACTTATAAAACAAGAAGCACAAAAAACTCTGGATATAGTTCCCAAATTTGAAGATTTTATCACTACCTGGATGGTATCAGGTCCCTATGTAAATGATGAAATTAACCCAAACATGTTGTATGAGTTTGTTTTCGCTCCAGAGAAACCCGAAGAAGCTGAAAAGGCATTGTGGAAACCTGTTTCACCAGGAACAAATCCCAACAAACCTATGGTTGTTGAACTCCATAAAATCTTAGGTGGAGAAAATCGCGTCGCTTATTTAAGCACTTATGTATGGAGTGATACCGAACAAGATGTTAACCTGTTAATTGGCAGTGATGACGGTGCCCGTATCTGGGTAAATGGAACAAAAGTATTCGGGAAAAATACAAATCGTCCTTGTGTGCCTGATGATGATACAATAGGGATACACTTAAAACAGGGTTGGAACCATATACTTGCAAAAATCCGTCAGGGCAGTGGACAATGGGAATTCTGTGCTCGTATCCGTAAAACAGATGGTTCCCCATTTGAACCCAAACCCAAAACTTCCATATTGCCAAAGTAAAAAAATAAGAAATAACCTACATAACAAGCCCCAACATGTAAATGTTGGGGCTTGTTTTTTTAATAAAAATAAAAATATATTGACTTTTACAAAAATTTGTTGTATAATAACAATAGCTAAATACAATGTATTTCTTACAATTATTAACTAAACTTCAATTTTAAGGAGAATTTTATGAAAAAGCATGGTTTCACTCTCATCGAACTACTTGTCGTCATTGCTATCATCGGCATCCTTGCAGCCATACTTTTACCGGCTCTTGCTCGTGCCCGTGAAGCAGCACGCCGTTCCTCATGCCAGAATAACTTAAAACAGATAGGTCTCACATGTAAGATGTATTCTAATGAAGCAAAGGGTGAAAGATTTCCACCCTCCAAACTTTATAATTGCACCGAATTAAGTGGAGAATTTGTTCTTGACTGTATGGCAGTATATCCGGAATATTTAAATGACCCTGCGGTGTTATTATGTCCTTCTGCAACAACAGGGAATGACCCGGTAAAAGTATTTGATAAAGCAGACAATCTAGCCCAAGTTATTGGTGACCGAGCCGGGAATTTAGTACCCACAGCCGGTGTGCCTAATAAAGAATTTTATCCCTGCGAAGTAGATGATAGTAGCTGTTCTTATTTATATTTAGCATGGAATACATGGTTTCCGGGGATTATTGACCGACCCGATCCACCGGCAAACCCGGATGTAAATGTGATGATAGACTGGTTACTGGCGAACAATCCCCAAGTGGTTATTATGTTAGGTAATCTTTATCCCCGTTTAGGTGACCCGTCAAAAAACGACGAAGACTTCACATTCTTCGACGGGACGCAAAATCTTACTATGTATCGTTTGAGAGAAGGGATTGAACGCTTTATGATAACAGATATTAATAATCCTGCGGCAAGTGCCAAAGCCCAAAGTGAAATTCCTGTGTCCGGAGATTGGGTTAGCACAGATATAGGGCAGGAGTTCAATCATGTCCCTGGTGGTTGCAATTTCCTGTATATGGATGGTCATGTTGAATTTATTCGTTTCCCCGGTAAATGGCCTGTAAATCGCACTATGGCGGTTTTACAAAGTGAAGAAATTATGAATAGGTTATAATTTTATCATTAGCAACACAAAAAAGAGATGGGGTATTAACAAGAAAATACCTCATCTCTTTAATTTAATAAGACATACAAGTATACATTTTTTAAGAAGCATTATTAATATCCTCTCTAATGATATAGAGCAATTGAAATATAATAGATTACTGTCAGGGATAATGTAAATATAGAAGATATTAAATCAAATCTATAATTGCAACACCTTTGTTGTTGTAAAATAACCAATCTTTGTTTAATAAAAACCTCTTTTATCCAGAGATGTTAACAATCTCCAGTTAAAAATTTGTTTGTCATTCATGCATTCGTGACATGTAAATCCTGTTGAATGTTTTTTCACTGGAGTTAGAAGGTTTCATCTATGCTTCTACTTATGTAGCTGAAGCATCCTCGCTCTGGAATTTTTAAGTGGGTTATTTTTTTACCATAGAGAGCACAGAGAATTTACACAAAGTTCACAATGTAGAGATAAAACATGTTTTGCCCTCATCTCCTCCGTGTCCTTTGTGTAACATTTCCTTCATGACCTTTATGGTTTATTCTTTTTACTATCAAGAACCCAGATAGATTTTTTTCTAATTACTAATAAGGTTTTTAAGAGTAGCACAGGTGTTCTTACCTGTGCTACCAATATTAAAGAGCAAAACTGTTTTACAGAAATAGTTTTGTTTATCAAAAAAAATGTAGAGATGCGATATTTCGCATCTCTACATTCATAATCAATTTAACTTACAATTTATAAACCGGCACAATAGCCATCTTCGCTACCTTGGCATGGATGATAGCCACCTGAATTAAAGAACTGTATGAGTCGGAGCAATTCACTCAAAGAGATTGTCCAGTCCGCTGGAAGATAGTCGGATGCATGTGGCTGGCATGTCTTATCTCCTTCCAAACCGGGATTATAGCCATCTTCACCCTGTGGGTCGCAATGATAACCACCCGAATTGAAGAACTGAATTACACGGAGCAATTCAGATAAGTTTATTTGCCAATCTCCATTCTGGTCGGCAGTATGTGGAGGTTTTGGAACTTCACCTTCAACAATTCCTTCTGGGATACCTTCCGGTGTGCCTTCGGGAGTGCCCTCAGGTGTGCCTTCACCCTCTATAACACCTTCAGGAATGCCCTCAGGTGTGCCTTCACCCTCTATAACACCTTCGGGAGTGCCCTCAGGTGTGCCTTCACCCTCTATGACTCCTTCCGGTGTGCCTTCCGGAGGTAATTCACCGGGTCTGTCTTCAGTTATAAGGAGTTGATAGCCATTCTTTAATGGAACGGGACCCACAAGGAATATCGTATATACACCACCGGGCAAGAACTGGACACCTTCCTGTGTAACAATTATTTCTTCAGGCAAACCTGCCTTAGAAATAACAATATCCAATGTATCAGGAGCACTTATCCCATAATAAGATGTCGAGGAAAGAGCAGAAATATTGGAGAATAAGGGTGTCAACTCCGGTGGCCAACCACTGAAACTAAAATCTACACTGTAGCCATTTTTAACAGCGTTTACAAATCGTATATTAGCAAACCCTTCTGCAGGGGCGCGGTTATCATCTTCTAATGTGAATAATTCCAGACTATCTACCCAACCTGTCGCAACAAGAGTTACACTGCTATCTCCAAAAACATCCAATGCTGTAGAAATTACCGGAGTGTTGGAGCATGTATCGTAATCTCCTGTGCCCGGTAATATTCTCAAATTATATTCATTTGAAAGAACTTGCCTGTATTCTGAGGCAGAAGGATATTGAGCCAATACAAATATCGGCAATCCATTCATGCACACATCCAGAGATTGTGAATCAAAACTTGCGTTTACAAATCGTACTTGAGCTGTGCAATCTAATTGGGCTCTTAGTTCTCCATCGGGATAATCACTACTGGTAATCAGGACATACAGTTCCTTACCACTAATAAGTTGTGCTTCCTCTGGTGTTAAAACCCTTTCTATAGGGGAAACAGCACTACCTAAGTCTAAGACGAGTTCACCATTTTCTCCGACACCACCCGCATAAAGACCAGCAGAAATCGGATTGGCTACCGTATGTTCCACAGTTATCTTATAAGATATATTCTGTGTATCAAGATATAAGATAGTATCTACATATACCGTGCCACTCGAAATAGGCGGAACAGGAGGAACTACACGGTTATTTTGTAGATTAATATGGCAACCGCTCATCATAGTGCAGTAATCCGGACGAAGGTTTGGATTTAAAGCCGCTTCTGTATACCGGATTATCTCTGCCTTTTCTTGTTTCCATTTTTTCCCGGGATTTGAGAACAATTCAGGGCAATACTGAACTAAATCTGCACCTATTTCACCACGGTCTGTAATACCCGGTTGGTTGCTGGTGCAAATAATTAAATGTGGATTGGTTGATTCAGGCATAGATTCCAATTCAGCCTGGGTAATTCTGTACTTATAAGGTGAAGAAGTAAATGGACCCGGGAAATTGTAAATTAATGGGGCCTCATTATTCATACCATCAAAGATACCAATTTGAGTTATTTTGCTCAATGTAACTCCAGGAGTAATTTCAACATCCAGATAAAATTCCTCTGCTTCGGGGTCATTCCATAATCTAAAAACGAAGCTGCCTTTTTTGGTGCTATTACTACCCGTATCTACTCCATCCTTAGTAATAACATTACTTCCGGCACATTTTGCAATGAGTTCTCTACAATATTCTTTATCAAACCATTCATATTCACAGCGATTGCTGGCACCATCACCATCGGCGTCTGCATCTGGAAGTAAATCATTTAACCCCACATAATTTTCTTTCTTTAAGTAAGGATTATCAAATCCCATTTCTGTTCCAAATTGTTCACGCGTGGCTTTTCTTAGCTGTTCATCAAGAAGTGCAATCAATCCTGCAATAATACCGAAAGAACCTTCACCTTCTGCAAGGATAGACTTTGGTTCTAAATCACCCAATCGGACTGCAATTTCGCCATTAGGATATGCAATTGTTTTAACAATGATATAAAAATTGTTCCAGTAGGCATCATTTGGGAATATCTTGGTTGTATCAATCATAGCAAGTTGTTCGGGTGTAACTGTATATTCAATGGATAAATTGGTTTTCCCAAAATCAATAGACCACCAGGTTTCTGATGTAGATACATTTACTGCAGTGATTGAAGTTATTCCTTCAATATTCGTGATATCCATATTGAAAGTAATCCCTGTGATATTTGTTTTACCTTCATCTAAAGTCTGGGTCATCTTAACAAAGCCCTTTGCCGTAGATGGTGTCGGTGGATTAATTACCCCTCCATTCATATAACCTTCAAACTGATTAGGGGTAGGTTGAGAATAAATCGTATAGTCCCCATCACCTAAAGTCAGATAAGCAAGAAAGATTTCCAAAAGACCGGGGATTAAACCGGGTAATACCGCAGAAAGGGTTGGACCCATATCTGTCTGGAATTGGGTTAAATTGTGAGTCCATGCATTGTAAACCTCTTCATGAGTTAATACACCATTATCAAATGTATCATCATTGCCTATTCTCTGAATAAGTCCAAATTCATTGGCAATATCCAGAATTCCATTCCCACTTAGATTACCAATAAATTCTACTGCAGGGATTTCCTCAGAGGGTTGTAGTTCATCCCCAGCCCCAGTAGAAACTCGTAATCGCACATTACTTCCAGCAATTACCCGCTTATTTGCTCTGGGGTCTGTGCGAATAACCTGTCCCTCCGGTACAGAAGGATGAGGTGTATAGAAAGTATCTACAACATTGAAGCCCCATGCCTTCAAGACAGTGCGAGCTTGTTCCTCTGTTAAACCCGCTACATTAGGTATCGGTATTGTTCGCAAATCTGCATATATCTTTCCGTTCAAATCCATGCTATTCGGTTGAAACATATCCAGAAAATACTGAAATTCCCCAAGGTCTACACCTTCCAGAAGTGAATTTTCAAGTACTTTCTGAAGACTGTCGCAGAAGTCCAGATTAAGGGACTCCGCTCCCGCAAATAACGGGAAAACTATTAAACCAATCGCAACCAGAAAACTTACACATTTCACTTTCAACATATAACCATCCTCCAGTTATTGTTTTTTTAGATTGTTATATTATTAGTATACTTTTATCACAGCCAAAAAACAAATTCAATGTTTCCTATTTCTTTATCATCTCAAATGTCATATATAATAATTTTAACATATTTTTATAAATAATACTAACTATTTATTAGGGCGTTTATTTTATGGGAATTGGAGGTACCTAATATGAGTAGAACTAAAAAAAATATTACCCAAAGCTGTCCCAAACATCTATTAACATTTATCATTAGTTTATTTCTTTTATTGTTTAATGCCCAAGAAATACATGGTTTAGATACGGGCACCGTAATTAAATATAAATTTTCGTTTCCATCAGAAAGGGTTTGGTTGGGTCCTTATTTATGGGCAAACCGACTTCAAGATTGGCGTTGTTCCACAGAAGGAATTAAAAGTGTAACAAAAGATACAAAACATGATTATCGCACCGTTCATATACTCAGTCATCGTATTGGTAAAGAAGAAGGAAATTTTCAGTTAAATGTAAAAGTAAAGCCCTTATTTGCTACATCAGAGGTTTTTGATAGTTTTGCAGGTTTTTTGATAGGTGCTGGAGGGGATATGGATTTTCAATCATCTGCCTTAGTTCACCATAGCCCAGGAGTGAATGGGGGAATTATGGGTGGAATGGATGAAAATGGCAGAGCCATATTTCGCGACTTTACCAAGAAAAATGCCCCTGTAATCGGCACGGGAAAAGTGCCGTCAAAATTTTGCCCTGCCTACCGAATTCAACTTCAAGGAAACCAGAAAGGAGAATGGATTTACCTCTGGTTGTATGTTTTTAATGCAGAGACCAACGAATTATTATCCGATGTTTCCCTTGAAAAAATGAATGTAAAACAAATAGAAGGGAATATCGCTCTGGTATCGCATCCGGGAGAAGGTTCCCTACCTGCTAATTTCCTATTTCAAAATATGGAAATGAAAGGAAGCAAAGTTACAGAGCTTAGTTCTGAAGAGAAAGAAGTGGGTCCTATCATAGGTGCTCTCTATACATTAAGTCGAGGCAATTTGTATCTCTCCACTCAATTATTTCCGTTGGGAGTAGGGGAAGGGGAAGAGGTCAGTCTGGAAGTAGAACGGGGTATGAAATGGTTTGAGATTGCACGAACAAAGACAGACCGAACAGCATGGGTAGCACGGTTTGAAGTTTCGAACTGGAAAGAGAATAAAGATATAAAGTACCGTGTAGTTACACAGGCAAATGATATAGACGGAAAGCTGCGGTCGTTTGCTTATTATGGGACTATTCGTAAAGAACCGAAAGAAACAGATACCTTTGTAATAGCGGCTTTTACAGGTTCAAGAATGGTAGGAGGGGAAGGTGTAGATACAGGTTTTTATGAGTGGACACCTGCAAAAGTTTGGTTTCCTCATGCCGACCTTGTCAGTAAAGTTAAATATCACAATCCAGATTTTCTATTTTTCTCAGGAGACCAGATATACGAACACGCCAGTCCTACTCAAAAGGAAGTGGATATTTTAGATTATCTTTATCGCTGGTATCTGTGGTACTGGTCTTTTCGATACCTAACACAGGAACGACCTACCGTTTGTATTCCAGATGACCATGATGTATATCAGGGAAATCTCTGGGGTGCAGGTGGGAGACCAGCAAAGCAACAGGACGACGGTGGTTATGTTCATTCTCCCGAATTTGTTAATGTTGCACAAAAAACACAAACCGCCAACCTTCCTCCTCCTTTTGACCTAACACCTGTTGAGCAAGGTATCACGGTGTATTACACAGACCTTGTCTATGCAGGAATTAGCATGGCTATTTTAGAAGACCGAAAATTTAAATCCTCTCCCAAAGAACTCTTACCCGATAGTCAGTGCGAAAATGGCTGGTTTCAAAATTACAATTTTGACCCTAAAAAACAAGCGGATGTTCCGAATGCTGTGTTGTTAGGTGATAGGCAGATGAAATTCTTAAACACCTGGATAGAAGATTGGTCGTATGGAACTCAATTTAAAGTAGTGTTATCTCAAACCCTGTATGCAAGCGCCAGCACACTTCCCTCAAATGAGACAAGAGACAATGTCATACCCAAGTTAGAACTTTATCCACCGGAAGAATATCCCGAATTTTATGCCATAAAAGCAGATGCGGATACCAATGGTTGGCCTCCATCTGCCAGGAATGAAGCCTTATCTCTGTGGAGAAAATGCTTTGCTGTTCATATCTGTGGAGACCAACATTTAGGAATAACCGTTCAATATGGAGTGAACGATTGGAACGATTCCTCGTATGCGTTTGCAGTTCCCGCTGTGGGAACTCGGTTTCCTCGTCGCTGGTATCCACCCCTGCCCGGGAAAAATCACAAAGAGGGATACCCACGCTACACAGGCGAATATGAAGACGGCTTTGGAAACAAAATTACCGTGCATGCCGTTGCTAACCCTATGCTTTATGGGATAGAACCCCAAGAACTTTATAATCCTGCTACAGGTTATGGAATCATTCGCCTAAAAAAGAGCGACCGCACAATTACTTTCGAATGCTGGCCTCGTTGGGAATCACCCGCTTTAGAAAAGGCAAAACCCTTCGTCGGCTGGCCTATTACCATTCAGCAACAGGATAACTACAAAGGTGAAATAAAAGGGTATCTGCCGACACTAAATATCCAGGGGATACAACAACCCGTGATAAAAATCCGAAATGCAGATGATAAAAGCCTTGTATATGCTCTTCGATTGAATACCTCAACATTCAAGCCGTTTGTTTTTCAGGAAGGCAAATACAACATCGAAGTGTTAGACACGGATAACAACAAAAAACAAGAAATAAATAATGTAGACATAGTCCCTTCCGGAGAAGAAAAAACATTAGATATACAATTTTAAAAATTTATAGTGTAGTAAGACGTTTTCTTGTGATAAAATGAAAATAAAGCAACCAATTCCTATATAAAGAATGAAAGGGAATGAATATGAAAAGGCAAAATATGCAAAGGGGGGGATTTCTCTTCATCAACATTACAGTATTTTTATTACTCGTTTTACCAACCCACGCAGACGAGATGAACACAATAAAATCTGTGCTTCAATCTGCAAAAAAAGTGGCTATCTCTATTGATACTTTCCCGGATGAATTCGTCATATCCGTTTCCCCGGTTCGACAGACTTTACAAATTATTCATAGTTCAGCACGCCTTGCAGGAGCATTAATTTCAGAGGTGCAAAATGAAAATTATCGGAAGGATTTGCAAGCAGTCGTGGGGGATTTAAATGGAACACAAAAATTTCGAGATACCCTACTTGAAACATTAAAAACAAAATTGTCTGCGGCTCTTGTTGAAGTTCCACCTTTAGGCTCAACGGCCAAATATAATACAGACCGTGAAGCCCAACAGGACCGAATGAACCAACTCAACAGCAAAGGGATAGATGTCCTATTAGATATTAAAATTACAGCGGGAATTTATGGCCCGGAAGGGGAAATGTTTTTCCGTACGAATGGAAAACTCTACGATGTAAAAAGCTCAAAAACTTTGTGGAGAGACGAATTTGTCGTTACCCCAACTATAGAATTTAAAGCAAACCAATCTTTTAACACCTATTTTAATCCTTTTAAATCCAATATGTTTTCCCCTCGATTGACAATGTCAAAGAATGCATTAACACGGTGGACTGAAAATAACGGGGAAAATTTCAAAAAAGCAGAAGATTTTGGGATACAATTATCTGTGGCACAATTGTGTGGAGCATTGCAATTAGATGTTTCCGAAGATTACTACTTCTCCTGCGGTATTTCAAAACTCTATGCTCGAAAAGCAAAACAGGCCATTTCTTTCTTTGAAAAGGCATGGAATATGAACAAACAGAAGCCTGAACGAGGGAATGCTCTTGTCGTCGCTCTGTATAAAGCCAAAAAGATAGAGGAAGCCATTAAACAAGGCGAAATAGTTATCCAAAGCCCCGAAGGACAAAACTATCCTACGGTTTATTACAATCTGGCATATATACTTGTTGATAAAAAGAAAAATCCTGAAAAGGCAAAAGAGTATTACCAACGATACCTGGAACTTTCAGGCATTCCGGATACTAAATTAGAGAAAAAATTACAACAAATTCAAAAGAAGCGATAGCCTTCTTCTGCATGTTTAATTCAAAACAAATCAATAATCGGATTAAAGCAGCCTTTATTATTCTTATCCTTGTAGTTATTTTAGGTGTAAGTCTTTATAAAATTATTAATTATGGACTGTATCTATCACCCGATTCCTATATCTATCTCGATACAGCCCAGAATATCCATCACGGGCGTGGCATTGTTCATTCTTTTGTTCTTACCAGTGAATTGGAACATTGGGAAGGTGGAAGTTCTTATATTCCTGTAAGCTACTGGGCACCTGGCTTCCCCATATACATATATCTCATAAAAAGTATAGAGAAGAATATTCCCTTTGCTACTGCAGGTGCCGTAGGTGTATGGGTAGCTTATCTTCTTACTTTTATCTCCCTCTTTTTCTTACTTATTTATAACTACAATTTACAGGTAGGTATATGGGGAATCTTATTTTTTTCTATTTACTATCCTATCCTTTATACCTATTCCTGGGTATGGAGTGATGGTATCGTTATTCCTCTGATACTTATATCGCTATGGCTGATAATGGAAAATCCAAAACCTTATTATAAACCACGACTGTTTCTGGCGGGCATTCTGGCAGGAATTGCTTTTTCCATCCGATATATTCTTGGGATAGTATTTCCTTATGGTATTTTTATAATTTTTGCACTTACATTATTCTATCAGAATAATGTCCCTCGTAAAATAAGAATGCTACAATCTATCTTAAACAGTTTTGTATATTTTATTGGTTGGGCATGTCTATCTTTGCCTGTTATTATCCGCAATTTTACAACCACAGGAACCCTTCTGGGAACATCAAGACCTTCAAGTTATATCCCAATATTCAAGAATATACAATATGCTCTTGTTTCCTTAACAAGAGAGATTTTCCCTCCGATGATTATTCCCTCAGAAATCCAAATTCAAGTTCTTCTTGCTCTGTTTCTAATTTACTTGCTTTTCATCGTTATACGAAAAAACCGGGCATGTATAAAGCCACTTATTCACGACCGTTTTCTCCGGGTATTTATTGGCTGGGGGCTTTTATATTTTGTTAGTATAACGCTATACGCTTCTTTTTATCAGATAGATACACTGGGACATCGGCTACTACTTCCTTTCAGCATAGTCTTGATAATTCTAATGTCCGTTCTCTCTGAAAAAATAATCCCATCTCCCTATTGGCTTTTGGCTCCGCTTTCTGTTTTAGCAGGGGTATGTTTTTGTTATGCATACCCCGTTGATAATTCCCCCTTTTATACTACTACTACCGTTTTGAAAGAGGATGCTCGTGGGAAATGGATTTGTTCCAATACCCGGTCCGGAGACTGGATTATAGGAGATTCAACTTTTGATATTCACTTACTATGTGATAATCGCCGTAGTTATTGTTTTGTTCCCGGTGCCGTTAGGGATACCCCCCCTAACAAAAAAGATTTTGACACATTCTTTCAGAAAATACCTTCAGATACAACCCGAGTGTTTATAGTGCTTCGCAAAGCTGTCCCGCTGGAAGAATTGTATTACGATAGTTGGATTCAATATTACGGGGATGTTATTACAGAGTTGTTCTTTACAGGGAAATATGGGAACATTGTTGCGGTGAGTCTATATTCAGGAAGAGGTTTATTATCAGCAGAAATTCGCTTACAAGAATAAGAAATAAGGGGTATTTTCTCTTGATTTCCATATAGTATTCCTGATATAGTATATAAAATTTATGCAGTGGAAATGCACAAAATATATAAATTTTATGCACTATTATGAACAAAGTTATCTTACAACAAGTAGTTATAGACCAGAAAGGGGAATTAGACTATCTTTACAAACGGGATAAAATAGTCGAACGCACCCTATTACATGCCTATCAGAAACAGGCAAATTCGGAAATCATTAAGGTTATCACCGGGATAAGGAGATGTGGCAAATCTGTATTTGCTCATCAACTATTCCAGAATAAGCATGTAGCCTATCTAAACTTTGATGATGAACGACTTTTCTCTTTAGAAACCGAAGACCTGAATACCATCATCGAGGTGTTTTTCGAAGTATATGGAGACTTTCAATACATCATATTTGATGAAATACAAAACATACCCCGATGGGAATTGTTTGTAAATCGTCTTCACCGTCAAGGTTTTAATATCATCGTAACAGGTAGTAATGCGAAACTATTAGGGCGTGATTTAGCCACCCATTTAACAGGACGGCATATCTGCTTAGAACTGTTTCCTTTTTCCTTTGCAGAATATTTAAGTTATTACGGGATACAAACCAAAGAGATACTATCTACTCGAGATACCGCCTTGATAAAAAGGAAATTTAATGAATACCTTGCAAACGGTGGTTTTCCTGAGACCCTTAAAGAAAGTATAGACACGAAATCCTATTTGCGGTCATTGTATTCCACCCTTATCACGAAGGATGTTGTACTGCGACACAAGATAAAGTATGTAAAGACCATCATGGACATAGCCAATTATCTTATCACTCATCATTCAGGCTTTGTAAGTTTTAATAAGATAAAAAATATCTTCAATCTGAAAAGTATTCACACGGCTTTGAATTATACTCTATTTCTGGAAGAAGCCTACCTGTTCTTCTTTGTTCGAAGGCTTACGAATAAATATAAAGAAAGCTTGCTTGCTAACAGAAAGTGCTACTGTATAGACCCCGGAATCATACAATCGTTAAGTTACAAGACATCGGCAGATAAAGGAAAATTATATGAGAATGTCGTGGCTTTGGAACTTTGGCGAAGAAAGTATCTTGACGATACGGAATTCTACTATTGGCAGGATATCTATAAACGCGAGGTTGATTTCGTTATACGAGCAGGAACAAAAATAAAGCAGTTAATTCAGGTTTGTTATAACATAGATAGTCATGAGACCCAAAAACGGGAATTGGATGCACTTATATCCGCCAGTAAGGAATTGAAATGTAATAATCTTCTTATCATCACAGAATATACCGAAGGAGAAGAAACGGTAAGTAGAAAAAAAATTCATTATATCCCTCTCTGGAAATGGCTCCTTCCAACAAATTCGGTATAATTTTCAAGGTTTACAATAACAATATTACTGCATAAAATATATAAATTTTATGCAGTGCCAGTGCATAAAATAAATAAACCAATTATCCGTGCTAATGAAATACATAGGCAAAAGATGAGATATGTATTATCCCTGTTTATTTGTTACAATGTAATATACAATACTTAATTTCACTTTATATATCATTAAAGGAATACGCTATGGCAATACAAACAACTCCTTTAAATTATTCTATTCGTGAAAAGATAAATTTTGATAACAAGATTGCCCTTATCACGGGAGCAAGTCGTGGGATAGGCAAAGCCATTGCTTTTGGATTGGCAGAGCTCGGAGCTCATGTTATTATTACGGCAAGAAATGCAGAGCCGTTAGAGGAAACAGCACAGGAAATTAATTCAACGATAGGGAAAGCAACGCCGATAACATGCCATAGTGCTCGCAGTCAAGATATTGCGAGATTGTTTGAATATATTCAGAACAATTTGGGCAAGCTGGATATTTTGGTAAACAATTCTGCTACCAATCCCTACTTTGGTCCCATCCTCGAAGCTACAGAAGCCGTATTTGACAAAACTTTCGAGGTCAATTGCAAGGGTTATTTCCTAATGTCACAACAGGCCGGGAAAATGATGGTATCACAGGGGAAAGGAGTGATTATCAACATGGCCTCTATTGAAGGTTTGCAACCCTCTCCCTTTATGGGTATTTATTCCATGACCAAATCTGCCGTAATTATGTTGACCAAAGTTCTGGCTCGTGAGTTGGGTCCTGCTGGTGTTCGTTGCAATGCCGTATGTCCAGGGCTAACCGAAACGCGCTTTGCCTCTGTTCTGGTAGATACGCCCGAAATTCGAGAACGATATGTTCAGACCACTCCCTTAGGAAGACATGCCCAGCCCGAAGAAATTGTAGGGGCCGTAATTTATTTAGCATCCGATAGTGCCTCCTACACCAATGGTGCTATTCTTGTTTGTGATGGCGGAAAAACTGCATAAATTTTACATTGTTCATCACAGCAGGAATTGAAAAAATTAGGGGTATATGTTTTTTACCCACCGAAAAAGTGCAACAAGAATATAGACACTCATAGAGGTAAGGACGATTATAGGTCCAGCCGGCAGGTCCAATTTATAACTACCTATTAGTCCTGCAGTGCTGGTAAACATACAAAGAACCACCGAATACAGCATTAACAAGGAAAGACGCGATACCAGTTGCTCTGCAATCAACACAGGAAGAGACAATTGGGCCAGAACGAGAATAATTCCTACCATAGGCATCATCATCACCACCGTAACAGCAGACATAACCAATAAAAGTATGTTCAAAAACATTACGGGAATGTTTCGCACACGAGCAAATTCTTCATCAAAACAATAAGCCCAGAATTGCGGATAATATACAAAAGCAATAGCAAGGATAACAACATCCAGGATTATAAGGTTTTTTATTTCATTCTTTGTAATTAGATAAGTGCTACCAAAAAGATAACTCATGGGGTCAATATAACCGGGGGTGTATGCCAGAAAAACCATCCCGATGGCCATCCCTACAGCCCAGATAGCACCAATAACCGCGTCCTGTCTCACTGTAAGGTAATTAGATACAAAAGAAATAGAACATGCAGAAAGGACCCCTGCAATGAGTGCTCCGTAAAAGGGAGTTATATAATGTATCTGGTATCGGTGCTGTAAAAATAACGCTATACCCACACCCGCAAGTACGGAATGTGAAATAGCACCTACAAGAGACACCATATTTTTTGTAACTACATACGAACCTACAATTCCAAAGCTAATACTTGCTAATATCCCCGATAAAAAAGCATAACGCAAGAACGGGAAGTTAGGGTCAATAAAGGCATGCCATAATTCATTCATGGTTATGGTGCTCCTGCGCTTGAACAAATCCATGATGAACCAGTTCCACATGGCTTCCATACAATTCCCGAATAATCGCACCGGTGAGTTTATTTGTGGGATGTTTCTGTACCGTTCTGTTAACACAAACTACGGTGTCCACATAATTGGATACAAACCCGAGGTCATGAGAAACCAGAATAACCGTGAGTTCCCTGCTAATTTGCTTCAATAAGTCCATCAGATTTTTTTCTGCCACGGTATCCACATGGGCTGTCGGTTCATCAAAAAGAAGTATTTCAGGTTGGCTTACCAGAGCACGCGCAATCAATACACGCTGGCGTTGTCCCCCAGAAAGACTACGAAACATTTCTTGGGCTAATGAACTCAATCCTACTATCTCTAATGCTTCTCGGGCTTTTTTACGCGCTAAAGATGAGAACCCGAACCATTGCCGTTTGTGAATAAGACCCATCAAAACAACCTCCAGTACTGTCGCTGGGAACGATAAGTCCAGATGAAAATACTGCGGCACATAACCTATTCTATCCCGCTTTTTCTCCGGTTGTTCACCGAAAATACGAATACTCCCCTTTTGGGGTTGTAAGAGCCCTAATATAAGTTTCAATAGAGTTGTTTTCCCACTACCATTAGGACCAATAATGGAAACAAATTCATGCGTATGTATATCCAGATTAACATTTTCCAGGATATATTCCTTCTGATAGGAAAAATACAAATCCTGTATACAAACCGCCGGGGGAGAAGTTTTTCCTTGGAAGGGGCTTAACTCTCTGTCTTGTTCTAATATTTCTGTCATAATCTTTTTTGTCTTTTACCTTCTCATTTATAGGATAAGGATATTTTCTCTGCAACAAATAAAAAGTTTTTTAATATATCCCGTTCCAGGTCATTCATTACTTCTACTCGGCCTCCTATGGCTTTTGCGATAATTTCTGCGGGTTTGGGGTCGAATTGCGGTTGAATAAAAATTACCTTTGTCCCTTCTTTTTGCATCTGTTCGAATAACTGTTGCATCTGTTTCGGCGATGGACTTTTTCCCTCCATCTCAATACAAACTTCATTCATGCCATAATATTCCGCAAAATAACCAAAGGCAGGATGATAAACAAAGAAACTTTTCCCTTTGTAAGGCAGTAGCATTTGTTTTATTTTTGTATCCATTTCTTCAAGGTCGTTTAACCATTTTTTATAATTCGACTGGTACTCTTTTTCTCCTGCAGGATTATATTTAACCAGACGGGCATATATATTCGATGAAATAATTTTTAAATTTTCAGGACTGAGCCAGCAGTGCAAATCTTTATTCTCTTCATGTTCATAAGAAGGCCCATGTTCATGTTCCGAAGGCACATGCCCTTTACGCCAACGAACATTATTTGTTACATCTACACAAGCCACATTACTTTTTACCTTCATCAAAGTGTTAACAATCTTTAATTCATAGGGGAATTGTGTATGAAAAAATATTTTTGCGTATGATAATTTCTGTAATTGTGAGGGAGATATGTCAAAAGTATGGGGATTTACATTAGAACCGCAAACAATTTCTACCTTTTCGTTAGGAAGCACCAGATGGTCAAGAATTCCCGCAATAGGAGGAGTGCCGCTATAATAGACATTTCCTTCTTCTATGGCCCACAATACAGGCAGATAGAATAAACTTAAAAAAACAGAGAAACAAATTATAGGAGGAAGACTTAATTTCATCGTATTTGGAATCCCTTTATTTCTTTGAGGATTGTGTGCAGGTTAAATGACGCTGATTACATTCTTTACAAATTACAACCTCATGATTTTTTAAAAAATTCTGTAAATGATTTCTTTGTGAAGCAGAAATTAAACCTGTTCCCCCACACAGAGGGCAGACATTGTTCAAAGCCATCAAGATAGCATTGCGAATAAATTCCGAGCGGTTTGTAATTCCTTCCAGAGCTTCCCAGAGTGCTTTATCCGCCTTGAATGAAATAACTTGTGGTTCAGAATTAGCTGACATATCTCCATTTCCTTATATATTAAGTTTTTTTAGGTTTGAATGGTATTACATTATAATACCATAAACGGAGAAACTATGTCAACTTACGGAAATGTTATCCGACCCTACCCTCCTAAAGGAACACTGCCGTAACGGCGTAGATATATTATATCCGTTGTTGCCCGTGGATGTTGTGTTAATAAATACAGAACGGTATGGGCTACATCTTCGGGCATCATCCAGTCACTCATATCCCGCTCCGACATGTTTTCCTGACTAAGTCGTGTAACAATACCACCGGGGCATATGGCATGCACGCGAATGTTATACGGTTTCATTTCCATTGCAAGAGTGGTGGTTAATCCAATAACTCCATGTTTGGAGGCACAATATGCAGACTGTTTGGGGATAGGGCGTAAACCAGAAACACTGGAAATATTAATGATAGTTCCGCTCTTCCGCTGTATCATATTCGGCAGAACGGATTGAGTTACTATAAAAGTGCCTGTAAGATTTACATCTATTGTCTGTTTCCACTCTTCCAGAGATAACTCCTCAAAGGGTTTGAATTTTGCAAATCCTGCATTATTAATTAATATATCTATTTGATTCCATTTTTGAAGGATTGTTTCTACACATCGTCTTATTTCTTCAGCTTGGGTTATATCTGCAATAAATGGAAGGGCTCTTCCTTTTTGTTTTTCTATTTCCTTAACGGTTTCCTGCACTTCTTTTTCCGTTCGTGCAAGAACGGCTACGGCGACATCTTCCTGGGCTAATGTTAAGGCTATAGCCCTACCAATTCCTCTGCCTGCACCCGTTATTAAGGCTACTTTTCCTTGCAATGACATTGTTTTCATACCCATTCCTTCTTTATATTGTTTTATGTCGTAAATTATACTGAAAAGAACACTAAAAATTTAAAGCACAATCTCTATGAGGTTTATTCATGAATAAATATTTTAAATTTTTCCTATTCCTGCTGATAATCTGGAACTATCCAACAATTTATGCAGAAGAAATTGTCCTGGATAGTGGTTCCATCCAATGGATATTTGAATCCGAACACGGATTGTTAAAAGAAATTCGTTCCTTTGATTCTCCTAAAAAGAATTTTGTCTTTGACCCGCCTTGTTCCCTCTGGGAACTTAAAGGAAACGATTTACTTCTCAACGCAGAGGGAAAAAATATCTTATTTTCTTTTTCCTCTGAAAACAATTTCAAAACCTTTCGCTGGATGCTGATACCCGATAATAAAAACAAGGATAATGCCCCATGGGAAGTTTCATTACAAATGAAATACACAGATGGATATACATTAGAATTATTATTTACCTGTAAAACGACACAATCCTTATTTGATGAACTGACCCTTCCTAAAATTAATAATGTATCTATGGGACCTGATGCGTATCTTGTTATTCCCTACTGGATGGGTGAAATTTATGACAGCCGTGTTTATAGGGATAGAAATAAAGGGTTTAAGGGTGAACGCCGATGGGAGTATCCCGGCACATTATCTATGCAATGGATAGGAATATACAATTCCTCCGATTTGGGTCTCTGTCTATGGACGAAGGACACACAACAAAACTTTAAGTCTGCATACATTCATGGTGACAGCGAAAAAGGAGGTATGGGTTGGACACATCTATTTCAGGAAGATAAAGATGGCGAACATCATTTATCTTATCCTGTATGCATAACCGCTGTCCAAGGGAATTGGTACAATATGGCTCTATTATATCGTCAATGGGCACGAAAACAAATATGGGCAGAGGAAAGCCGAAAAAAACAGAAACAAACGGCACCCTGGGTTGAGGACACCGCTTTATGGGTCTGGAACCGTATGGAATCCGAAAAAGTGCTATGGCCTGCTATGGATTTGGCAAAACGATTACAACTCCCTGTATCTGTTTTGTGGCATTGGTGGCATGGCTGTGCCTACGACATCGGTTTCCCAGAATATCTACCCCCTCGCGAAGGGAATGTATCTTTCACCATTGCTCTGGAAAATGCAAATAAAGAAGGTGTCCATGCCCTGATATATGTAAATCAACGACTATGGGGGACGAATACCCGTTCTTGGAAAGAACAAGAGGCGGAACGCTACGCGGTAATCAACAAAGATGGTCATATACATCCGGAAGTATATAATATCTTTCAACCTTTTCCCTGTGTGCCTATGTGTATGGGAACAGAATTCTGGCATAAAACTCTACTTGATATAATGGTACCCACATGGCAGGATACCGTAGTTGCAGGTTTCTATCTGGACCAGGCATGTGCTTCGCTTCCTTGCTTTGCAACCAGTCACGGACACATCCCCGGTGCGAAAGATTTCTGGATGAAAGGTTTTCAACAATTAACATCTCAATTGCGGACGGAATGTAAACCCCGTAATAGTGAAACGGTAGTTCTGGCCGGTGAAGGTTGTGGGGAGGCATGGCTTCCTTACCTCGACCTATTTTTAAGTTTGCAGGTTAGTAAGGGACGATATTCGGGTGGAGATGGCTGGCGACCGGTTCCTCTTTTCCAGGCGGTATATCACCCCATATCCATACAATTTGGTAATTATGCCTCTCTGACAGAACCTCCTTATGATACCCTCTGGCCAAAAGAATTTGCCCCATCAGAGCCTTTACGCACATTGGATAAAAAATGGAATACTCAATTTCGCTATGAACAAGCATGTGCTTTTGTATGGGGACAACAACCTATGATTGCCAATTACAAAAAAGAACTATGGAATGAACGAAAAGAAGAATTAGAATTTGTCCTGAAACTTGCAACGCTTCGTTATAAATTCCGTGATTATTTTCTGCAAGGGGAACTATTAAAACCTTTACCCGAAGAAATGACGGATAACTGGGATGAAATCTGTTTATCTGTATATGCGTATCGTAAAGAAGGGGGAAAGATTTTTAATCGTTGTGGAAATCTTCTATTGACTATGCCCTGGCGCACGGACAGCGGGAAAACAGCATTAGCCGTTGCAAACGCAGATGACAAGGAACGACTATTAGAGTTTACCATCTCTTCTAAAGACTGGATGCTTCCTGATGAAGGCAAAATTATAAAGCACGATGTTAACAACTCTGTTATTGCAGGTTCCTTTTCCAAAGGAATGATTCATTTCTCACAGGTAATTGGAAAACAAGATGCCGCACTCTTTGAATTTCAATAGTATCTCCAACATAGGATACCCACCTAATTTGCCCGACCTCATTACATTTTATTCACCCCGTATTCTTTCAGTATAATCAAACAGTTTTTTCTCAACCCTATAAAAAACTATCTAAAAGAGAAATTCTTATGAGCCAATCCAATGAAAACCATACTCCACCTCAAAAAAATAATGTTGTAATTTCTGTTCCTCGGATACTATCTGTTGATGCACTCCGCGGTTTTGATATGTTCTGGATTATGCAAGGCAAAGAAGTCATTGTCAGTTTAATTATATTAATACTGGGCAGTGTTCCTCCGTGGTTACAGTATCAATTATCACACCCAGAATGGGAAGGTTTTTCCGCATGGGATATGATTATGCCTCTATTTCTCTTCATCACAGGTGTCACTATACCCATCTCTATGAACAAATATATACAGGGTCAAGAAAGTCATAAAAAATTTTATATACGATTATTCCGTAGAGTTATTCTGCTCTGGATATTAGGCATGATTGCCCAGGGAAACCTGCTTTCGTTTGACATCAACAAACTCCACCTATTCAGTAATACCCTACAAGCCATTGCTGTAGGTTATTTTATAGCATCGCTTGTGCTTTTATATGTGCCATTGCGTTTTCATATATTTATCACGGCATCTTTACTTGTGATATATTGGATATGGATGATGTTTATTCCTTTACCGGGTGTCGGTACAGGCGTTCTCCAACCCGAACAAAACTGGGCTATGTATATAGACGAACTTATTTTAGGTAGATTTCGTGATGGCACGCACTATACATGGATATTAAGTAGTTTAGGATTTGGTGCTACCGTCATGTTGGGAACACACGCCGGTTTTATTTTGCGAAACTACCCAAGCCGATGGAAAACCTTCGGGGCTTTAGTCGGTATCGGGATTTTATGCCTATGCTTAGGCTGGTTATGGTCATTCCATTTCCCAATTATCAAGCATATATGGAGTAGTTCTATGGTATTATGGTCTGCGGGATGGTCGTTCTTACTACTGGCTTTATTCTATCTAATAATGGAAATAGTCGGCTTAACGATATGGGCTTTCCCATTTATGGTAATAGGTTTAAATGCAATTATCGCATATATGGGGGCACCATTTATTGAAGAAGGCATATTATGGATTGCAGGAAATCGGCTTCCTCCCTTTGTTCATCACCACATTGTCCCTGTTTCCGTTCTGATTATAACATGGAGCATTTTATACCTACTCTACCGCAAAAAATGGTTCCTTCGTGTATAACCCTATATAAATGCAAAATCGGATTATTTTCTGGTCCGCTTTTTCTGGATAGCAACCATCAAACCCATCGCATTAATACGCGGGTCGTCGCCCAGCCAATTCATTGCTGCCTCGACATCCTTTACACCACACCATATAACCTGTTCCCTTGTTGCTTCAACAACTCTCGGGTGCAACCAATCCAATAATTCCTCATCCGCTATATTTTTGTCAAGGGCTGTCTGCATAATCACATTCATCGCTGATAAAGAACGAAGTAAAAGAGTGGAACAATGGGCTGGATTTCGGTGAATACCGTAATGAGGTAAAAACACATAATCCGGGTTCAACGATACAATCCGCTGTATAGTTTTCTCCGCCTCTATTGGGTCAAAATCAGCAGGGGCTGTGCTTACAACCATAAATTGTGTTTCATAAGATTGCGGGTCAGATTGTCCCAACCCGAATGAGTCCCCCGTGAAAACGCCATTTGTTTTATCATCATATATACAAATATGATGTGTTGCGTGTCCTAAAGTGTGCATAAAACGCAATCTGCGTTCACCCCATTCCAGCGTTTCCTCATCGGCTACAATCTGTATTCTATCTTCGGGCACAGGTTCAATTTCGCCAAAAAGTTGTGTAAATAATGGCTCACCATAAACAGCCCGAGCCCCTTCAATCAACCGTTCGGGTTTTGCAAGGAATTTCGCTGTTTTGGGATGGGCTATTACCTTTGCATTCGGACAATGCTTTAATAAAGCAAAAGTACCCCCCGCATGGTCAAGGTGAACATGAGTAACAATTAGATAATCTACATTTTCCATAGGTATCTTATATTCTTCTAACGCTTTTAAAATATAGGGGACAGCAAATACGGTATTATTATCTACAAAACTTGCTCGATTGCCTTCTATCAACATAAATGAACATGCCCTTAACGGTACCTGATAATGACAATCAATTGGGACCAATATTTCAGAAAGAACTTTTGACATTTTTATTCCCTTTCTTTTTTAATAATTTAACATCTACTAACCGCAAAGAATTTCCCATCCCGAACATTATAATAGCAATAACAAGCCTGAAAATAAAGACCCTACTCAAATAGGGGGACTTTAAGTAATTCTCCGTCTTTGAGAGCGGATTGATGAGCAACAAAACCCGAAACAGATAAATTCAAAGCCATTGCTATATCAATAAGTGGACGCCGATTTTCTATGATGGAACGGATAAACTCATCTGTTAAATAACCATGCGAACCACCATGTCCCCCCGCATGCACAGTCGGTGGTAAGGGTGGTTTCTTAATATTGATTTTAGAGACATCTTCCACACCTTCATAGTCCACTCCTCTCACCGAACCTTTTTGACCCCGAACACGACCTATTTCTCCTTCAAATCCCGGGGTATCCCAACTAACCGCCATGCGTGCCATGCCTCCTTCTTTTGTGCGGAATAGGGCTATTTCTGTCCCGAAGGAATTTTGATAAACATTGTTTTCCTTCATCAAATGCTGAACTTTCGAGGGCATACCCATACATGAAACTTCCGTAAAATATCCTCCATTCACGCAGATATAGTAAGCGTTAGAATGGGTGGGATACCACTGGGGTGGAAGACCTATTCTCCACCCTTTGTAAGAATCCAGAGGAGTCTCCATATAGTGATAATACTCTCCTTCACAATAAACCAACTCACCGAGAGCCCCGGCTTTATACAAAGTCCGCATGGCATAGCAATCATCACGAAAAGCACTGGTTTCCATCAGCATATAATTAAGCCCTGTTGACTTCACCGTTTCATACAAGGCATGAGCATCTTCGAGAGAACCAAAAGAAGCA
>Ga0116168_1000398_pt1 | contig 43117 bp, 25 predicted proteins | sample AD_UKC129_MetaG_FD_89795 | JGI IMG/M metagenome (GOLD analysis project Ga0116168, IMG submission 89795) | Active sludge microbial communities of municipal wastewater-treating anaerobic digesters from Canada - AD_UKC129_MetaG | ecosystem: Engineered > Bioreactor > Anaerobic > Digestate | place...
GCGCTTCGCTCCGGCCTCCCTGCATCCCCCTTCTCAAAGACCAACGCAAAGGCACAACTGCAAACATGAAGGGGACATTTTCTCCTGAGTCGAAACGGGGACATTTCTAAAGAGTTTTGACAGGGAGCTGCGGTGTGGATGGAGCGAACATTCAACATTCAACGCCCAACGTTCAACGCTCAGGGAATTTACGATTGATACGGGCGCACGGTGGTCGCCGTCTGGTTGAAGGACCGCGACTCTGCGAGTCGCTGCGGCGGCCGAGAGTATGCCCTGCCGGGGATCTGCATCAGGCACAGCGTCTCACCGCCTTCGTGCGCTGCTGCGGATCACAGACATCTGCGACCCGCAGCGGCTTGCGTCTTTGCGTTCTTTGCGCCTTTGCGTTGAGAACCGAGATCGCGCGGTCTGCTCCCGGGCAGTTTTCAACGCCAAGGCGCCAGGACGCCAGGACGCAAGAGCATCAAGAGACATGGTTCGCGGCAATTCGCGCAATTCGTGTCAGGCCTTCGACTTTGACTTCCCATCCGTGTTCATCCCGCGGCTGCGGGATCCGTGGCCAAGAAGACGTGGTTGAGAGTGGGTGGTTTGAGGTCAGCCGCGCTCCGGACCGCGGGGCCGACGCACGCCCCACCGGGGCGCCTGCCGTTACCAGGCTGCGCGCGTGACTTCGAGCGCGGCCTCCTGTCTAATCGCAGGTGAAAACGGTGTGAACCAGACAACGCCAGAAGGAGCCGGAGTGGACCGCGCGCACGCGCGCCTGCCGTCGTCGGAGTTTGCCGATCTTTATGCCGAGCACAGCCGCGCCATTTACTATCTTGCGTTGCGGTTTCTCGGCGATCCCGAGAAGGCGCAGGACGCGACGCACGACGTGTTTCTCAAGGCTTTCCGCAAGATGGACCAGTTCCGCGGGGAGGCGTCGTGGCGCACATGGATTTACCGGATTGCCATCAATCATTGCCGCAACCTGCAGCAGGCATGGCACGGGCGGCACGTGTTCAGCAACGCCGACGAGAGCACCTGGGAAACCGTGGAGGCGCGGACGGATTCGCCTCTGCGGGTGCTCGAGACAAAAGAGCTCGGGGAACGCATCCAGAAAACACTCGACGCATTGCCGGACGAATACCGCCTGCTCCTGCTCCTCGTGGCCGACGAGGAATTGAGCTACGAGCAGGTCGCCGAGTTGACCGATCAGACGCCGGACGCGGTCCGCGGCAAGTTGCATCGCGCCCGCAAGGCCTTTGCCGCCCTGTTTGAACGGACGGCCTGAAGTTATGAAGCAGCAAAAGAAGTTTTCGCAACAGGAAGAGCAGCACCAGCAGACCGCGGCGCAACAGGCCGCGCCGGCGCCGATGGAGTTTGAAACGCCGGAGGAATTGTTGCGGCACGACGCGCAACAGACGGTGGTGCCGGCGACGATCGAGGCGCGTCTGGCGGAATCGGCGGCGGACCTGCCGCCTCCGGCGCGTTCCTGGTGGCGACGGCTTTTCGGGAAGTGAACGGACGACCAGCCATGAACTTTGAGTCGGAAATCGAGACATTGATCCGGGCGCGGTATCCGATCCTGTACGTGATCACGCCGGAGGAACTGCGGGTGCAGGAGGTGTTGCTGGCGATTGCGGCCCGGCGCAAGAAGAAGCTGTTTGAGTGGACGTGCAGCAACGGTCTCGTGCCCGCGGGGACGTCGATCCAGTCGCAGAAGCAGCGCAACGGCGCGACGCGCGAGCCGCTGGCCGCGCTCGACCAGGTGATCGAGCGGGTGGAGCCGGCGATTTTTCTGTTCAAGGATTTTCATCCGTTCCTGACGCGCGGCAACTTCGCGGTGATCCGCAGGCTGAAGGACATCGCGTTGCACCTGAAGAACAGTTTCAAGACGATCGTGCTGGTGTCGCCGGTGATGGAGATTCCGGCGGAGCTGGAGAAGGAGATTACGGTGTTGAACTTCCCGCCGCCGACGAAGGAGGACCTGGGGGAAATGCTGGATCGGATTGTGGAGGAGGTCAGAGCGCACAAGCAGGTCGAGGTGGATCTGGACAGCGAGGGGCGGGAACGGCTGTTGCAGGCGGCGCTGGGATTGACGCTGACGGAAGCGGAGAATGTGTTTGCGAAGATCATCGTGAAGGACGGCCGCCTGAGCGGCGACGACGTCAACGAGGTGTTTGCCGAGAAACAGCAGATCATTCGCAAGAGCGGGTTGCTGGAGTATTACGCCGCGGACGAGGATTTCGAGAACGTGGGCGGTCTCGATGTGCTGAAGGACTGGTTGAGGAAGCGGGCGGTGGCGTTCACGGAAGAGGCGCGGGCGTTCGGTCTGCCGGCGCCGAAGGGGATTCTGCTGCTGGGCGTTCAGGGTTGCGGAAAGAGCCTGTGCGCCAAGGCGGTCTCACGCTTATGGCAACTGCCGTTGCTGCGCTTCGACATGGGGCGGATGTTCGGGAGCCTGGTCGGGTCTTCGGAGGAAAACGTGCGCCGCGCCATCGCCGTGGCCGAGTCGGTCGCGCCGGCGGTGCTGTGGGTGGACGAGATCGACAAGGCGTTTGTGGGGTCGCAAAGCTCGGGAATGACGGACGGCGGCACGACGGCGCGCGTGTTCGGGACGTTTCTCACGTGGCTGTCGGAGAAGCGCGCGCCGGTGTTCGTGGTGGCAACGGCGAATGACGTGTCGCAACTGCCGCCCGAGCTGCTGCGCAAGGGGCGGCTGGACGAGATCTTCCATGTGGATTTGCCGTCGGAGGACGAGCGGGCGGAGATCCTGCGGATTCATCTGCGGAAACGAGGGAGGCGCCCGGAGAACTTCGACATTCCGATGCTGGTGTCGGCGAGCAGGGATTTCAGCGGAGCGGAGATCGAGGAAGCGATCATCAGCGCGTTGTATGACGCGTTCTATGCGCGGCAGGAATTGGAGACGTCGCATGTGCTCGAGGCGATGACCCAGACGGTGCCGCTGGCGAAGACGATGTCGGAGAAGATCGCGGCGCAGCGCCAATGGGCGGCGGGCCGGGCGCGGAGTGCGAGCGGGCGGAGGGCGGGAGCGCAGTAGGCGAGCCAGACGAGATTCAATGCTCAAAGGAACGGCAAAGGCGGGGAACCACGAAAGGGCACGAAAGGGCACTAAAACGATACGGCAACGGCGCGAGGTTGAACCGCGAATGGGACGAATGAACGTGGGATTTCGGGGCGTTCAGGTCGCTTCAGCGTGCCTGGTTTCACGGCGGTTGGGGTAGCGCCATCGTCCGAATGGTTTCGTGCGTTCGAGCGGCATGAATGCTGCGCCCCTCGAGGTGAGGATGTTGCGGTGGGGATTTGGATCGCTTCGCTCAACCTCCGGCTATTGTCTGGCATCCCTTCGGGATGATTCCAACTGAATACGGAGCCACGTCCTCGCACGTCAACGACACTGACCGTCCTGCAAAATTTCGCTGGAGATCGCTGTTTCGCTTATATGGGTTCACCGCGGAATCGCGACACTTCGGAGAAAAGGAAGCGGCGTGCAAAAGTTGAGATGCACCGGATCTCCTGTTTGCGCTTTCTTGAGTTGTCTTATCGCCCTGCATAACGTTGGGGTTCCATGCTGACCCTGGCAGGCATCACAAAGGCGTACGGTGAACGCGTGTTGTTCGCCGACGCCACGTTGCAGGTGAATCGCGGCGAACGCATCGGGCTCGTCGGCCCGAACGGCGCCGGGAAATCCACGCTCTTCTCCATCATTCTCGGGGAACTCACGCCGGACGCGGGCAATGTGACGATGGAACGCGGCGTGCAACTGGGTTATCTGCCGCAGGAAAGCGCGCCGGTCGGGGACGAGACCGTGGTGGAACTGGCAACTGCCGTCACGCCGGAGTACACGCGGCTGCGGCGGATCCTGAAAGCCTGGGAGGCCGATCATCCTGTGGAAGCGTTGCACCCGGAGGATATTCACGACGACGTGCACGATCGATTCAACGAACTGGGCGGGTATCGGCTGGAGGCGAAGGCGAAGCAGATCCTGGCGGGGCTGGGTTTTCGAGGGAGCGATTTCGAGCGTCCGGCGCGCGAGATGAGCGGGGGCTGGGTGATGCGGGCGCATCTGGCGCGGTTGCTGGTGATGGAGCCGGATCTCCTGCTGCTGGACGAGCCGACGAATCACCTGGACCTCGATGCGTTGCTGTGGTTCCAGGACTATTTGCGCGATTACCCCGGGGCGATCCTGGTGATCTCGCACGATCGGGAGTTTTTGAACCGGCTGGTCGGCAGCATCGTCGAGATCCGCCAGAGCAAGCTCCTGCGTTACACCGGCAACTACGACGATTACCTCGTGCAGCGCGAGGCGCACGAGCAACAGTTGCTTGCGGCGTTCAAGCATCAGGAACGCGAGATCGCGCGGCTGATGGAGTTCGTCAACCGCTTTCGCGCGAAGAACACCAAGGCAGCGCAGGCGCAAAGCAAGCTCCGCCAGATCGAACGGATGGAGAAGATCGAAGCGCCGTCCGGGGCCGAGGCGAAGGTTGATTTCCGATTTCCCCAGCCGCAGCGCAGCGGGCAGAGGGTGATCACGCTGCAAGGCATTCATCATGCCTACGGCTCGAACGTGGTGTATCGCGGGATGGATTTTCAGGCCGAGCGGGGCCAGCGGATGGTGTTGGTGGGGCCGAACGGAGCGGGCAAATCAACGCTGCTGAAGATCCTGGCCGGCGTGATCGTGCCGCAGGCGGGCACGCGGACGCTGGGGCACAATGTCAAAGCGGGCTACTACTCGCAGTACCGGGTGGACATGTTGAACCCGGAGCGGAGCGTGCTGGAGGAAGCGCTCGACACGCCGCAACGGGTGACCGAGCAGTTTGTGCGCACGTTGCTCGGGTGTTTTTTGTTTCGGGGCGACGACGTGTTCAAGCGCGTGAGTGTGTTGAGCGGCGGCGAAAAGAGCCGATTGGCGCTCGTGAAACTGCTCCTCGACCCGCCGAATCTGTTGCTCATGGACGAGCCGACGACGCATCTGGACATGTCGAGCATCGATGCGCTTGCCTATGCGCTGGATCAATTCGAGGGCACGCTGATCTTCATCAGCCACGATGTGTATTTCATCCGCGCGCTGGCCACGCACGTGGTGCATGTCAATGCGGGCCGGCTGACGCTGTATCCGGGCGGTTACGACTATTACCTCGAGAAGAGCGGGGCGGGGTCGGCGCGGGCGGGATTGACTGCGGGCGCGCGCCTGGCGCAGGCGCCGGCAAGGGCCGCCGCGTCGTCGTCGGTGCGGGATCGCCGGGAGCAGAAGCGTCTGGAAGCCGAGCAACGCCAGGAACGATCGCGTCGGCGCCGGGCGCAGAAAGAGATCGTTCAGAGGCTGGAAAAGGAGATTGAGGAGCTGGAGGCGCGCCAGCGTGAATTGACGGCAGAGCTGGAGAATCCGGAGACCTACACAAAGCCGGGCCGGGCGCAACAGATCAATCGGGAACTGTTGGAAGTGCAGGAACGATTGCCGGTGTTGACGGCGGAATGGGAGGCACAGGCGAGCGAGCTGGAGAAGATGAACTGAGCCAACAATGGAGGGAACATTCAACATTCAATGGTAACCCCAAAAACACGAAGGAACTTGTCTCACGCGAAGGAAGAAGGGTGGCAACTGGCGATCGCATGCACTGGCATGCTGACGAGCGATTCCCTGCGGAATACTGAGCGCGTGATGCTGTCGGCCGTTGCTGCGACTCACAGAGTCGCGCTCCGGACCGCGGGTCTGTGACGTCTGTGACCCGCAGCAATGTACGGCAGCATGCGAGCGCAGGAATACATGCGGTCCCGTGCGCAACGCTACCGTAGCCGTCGGGCCTTCCGCATTCCGCCTGCCCGGAGCGCGACTGTGTTCCGCAGAGCGGGACCAGTCGCAGCGGCTGAACGAAGCCTGCGACTTCGAGTTCAGCAAACGCGCGAGCGCACCACGCTTAATCGTGTTGAATAGCCGCGCATTGCAGCCGCGATTGATTGGGAATCCCTGAGTGCTTTGAGCCATTGGCCGTTGCTGCGACTCACAGAGTCGCGGTCCGGATGGCAAATCGTAAATCGAGACTGCATTTCCATGGCGGATCCCGTTACACTCGGCCGCGATGAAAGCCGCGGTGTTGTATGGCAAAGAAGACGTGCGCGTGGAGGACGTCGTTCCCGGGGAATTGCGGCCGGGCGAAGTGCGCATCCGGATCGAGGCGGCGCTGACGTGCGGCACGGATCTCAAGGTGTTCCGGCGCGGTTACCATGCGCGCATGATCGTGCCGCCGGCGGTCTTCGGACACGAACTCGCAGGCACGATCTGCGAGGTGCGGGATGCCGGAGACTGGCGCGAGGGAGATCGGGTGGTGGCGGCGAATTCCGCGCCGTGCGGCCGCTGCTTTCATTGCACGGCCGGACAGGAGAACCTGTGCGACGACCTGTTGTTTCTGAACGGCGCGTATGCGGAGTCGATTGTCGTGCCGGCGCGCATTGTTGAGAAGAACCTGCTGCGATTGAAACCGGACACGGCATTTGTGGATGCGGCGCTGACGGAACCTCTGGCGTGCGTGGTGCAGGGGATCGAAGACCTGCAATTGCGCTCGGGAGAACGCGTGCTGGTTCTCGGCGCCGGGCCGATCGGGTTGATGTTTGTCTCGCTGGCGAAGCACCTCGGATGTGAGGTGACGGTTGCGGGACGGCGGGCGGGGCGACTGGAAGCCGCGCGCCGGCTCGGGGCGGCGCGGGTGATCGACGTCGGCGACGGACAGGATCTGCCGGCGCGCATTCGCCGCGAGTGCGATGCGACTTTTGATGTGGTGATTGAGGCGGTGGGCAAACCGGAGGTCTGGGAAGCAGCCGTGCAACTGGTGCGCAAGGGCGGGAGGGTGAACTTCTTTGGCGGCTGCCCGTCCGGGACGACGATTACGCTCGATACCACGTTGATCCATTATTCGAATCTCACCCTGCTCGCGAGTTTTCATCATACGCCGCGAACGATTCGTCGGGCGCTGGAATACATCGAGAGCGGTGTGATCCGGGCCCGGGATTTCGTGGACGGGGAATGTTCGCTTTCGGATCTGCCGTCGTTGTTGAAGAGCATGACGGAGGGCAATCGGATGGTGAAAACGCTGGTGCGCGTGCGGGAATGAGCGCCGCGTGGAAGGGATCGAACATTCAACGTTCAACCCAGGGGATTTACGATTGACGATTTACGATTGACGCAGGGGTGGTGTGATTCGGTGGTGAATACGGATCGGCCGACGGTTTGGAGCGCGACACTGTCCCGCACAGCGGGACCGGTCGCAGCACGTGGGTCAGGCGCGTGACTCTGAGTTCTGATGCGCGCGAGCGGAGTAGCGGAATCTCTTTGGGATTCCACATCAACGCCCTCCGTATTCACGGATCAAAGTAGTCTTAAGACGGCTCCCGCCTTCGCCAGGGCTCCGGCATGGCAAGCGCGAGGACGCTCGCCCCACCCAGGGTGGCGTCAGAGGTCCCATTCGAACTTGACTCGGGCGTTTGTTTCCTGTCCACTTCCGGCCCGATGAACCTGGAAGCTGCGCCAGAGGTAACGCCTGCGAAGCCGCATTTGTTGCGGCGGATGTATGACTGGACCGTCGGCTGGGCGGAACGTCCCGGCGGTGCCTGGGCGCTGTTCTTCATTGCGTTCATCGAGTCTTCGTTCTTTCTCGTTCCTCCTGATGTGCTGCTGATTGCGCTGTGCGTGGGCGCGCCGAAGAAGTCGTTTCGTTTTGCGCTGATCTGTTCGGCCGGATCGGTGCTGGGAGGAATGGTGGGTTACGCGATCGGGTGGGGCGCGTGGAATGCGGTGAAGGGATTGTTCATTCCCTATATTTTTTCGCAGGAAGCGTTTGACACGGTACAACGGCTCTACCAGGGAAACGCGTTTCTGGCGATTGTGACGGCTGCGTTCACGCCGATTCCCTACAAGGTGTTCACGATCGCGGCGGGCGTGTTCGAAGTGAACTTCTGGACGCTGGTGTTTGCATCGATGATCGGGCGTTCCGCGCGGTTTTTCATCGTGGGCGGGTTGATCTACATCTTTGGGGCGAAGATCAAGGCGATGATCGAGAAGTATTTTGATCTGTTTGCGTGGGCGTTGCTGGCGCTGGGGATTGCGGGGTTTGTGGCGGTCAAATACCTCAGGTGAATTTGCGATTGACGATTGACGATTGACGTGGGGGTGGGGGACGTCCTTTGGGAAATGCCGAAACGCTGAAATTTTCTTTGTGGGCGATGGCGTGAGGAGTTGAATCGGGCGGGCAGAGTTATCGGCCGACGGCTCGCGGGGACGCTCGCCCCACCAGACTTCATCGGCCGACGGCTCGCGGGGACCCGCCTTCGCAGAGCTTCGGTGAGGCAAGCTGCTCGCCCCACCGCACATGAGCATTCGGATTTCGGAACTCGGATTTCGGATTTGAATCGACCCTCTCTCCGCAATGGCGCGGGGCGAGGGGAACGGACAAGCGGCGCTATTCAGTGCGTCATCAGGTAGAAGATGATGTTGATGGCGAGGGGGTAGGCGCGGTTCTCGGAGTATTCGCGGAAGTATTCGATGTTCTCGCCTTCGCGTTCCCAGCCGTCGCCGTTGTTCGTGTTGTGCGTGGCGATGATCATGATGCGGTCGTGGTCGTCGAGCCAGGCGCGCACGTGCATCTCCTGGTAGTCCTCGCCAGCGTATTGGGCGCTGTTGCCGTAGTTGGGGCTGTCGGGGTTGAGGCTGCTCAGTCCCGCGCGGAAGTACGGCACCTGGAGTTTGTTCTTCGGTCCTTTCAGGTCGAAGACGCAGTGGAAGATCGGATGTTCCATGGGCAGCTCGATCCATGCATGGCCGGGCAGGATCCGGCTGATCTGATATTCGAAGTTTGCCCATTCGTCGGAGCCCCAGAAGTCGTCGGCCATGATGGCGCCGCCGGCCTTCAAATATTTGCGCAGCGCGAGCACTTCGTCTTCCGTCAGTTCCATCCAGCCCGGTTTGGCCATGTGAATCATGGGATACGAGAACAGGTCGGGGCTGGTGAGTTTGAGCACGCGGCCGTCGGGATCGACTTTCATCGAGGTCAACTGCTGGAGGCGATAGGAAAGGTTCAGATCGCTGTCCGGGTAATCGTTGACCCATCCGAACCATGGAGGACGGCCGGGAGCGGACTTGAAGATGGCGCGGGTGAAGGTGAACACGTCCTTTTCGAAGCCGGGGGCGTTGGTCCAGTTGTCGAATCCGACGCTGTGCCGGGCGGTTTCGCGGGCGGTGCGGACGGTGTCTTCGTTGATCCATTCGCGGCCTTCGGTCTGGATCCATGGGCCGGAGTTGTTGCCGCCCCACCAGCGGCCGTCGCCGCGGCGGAATTGCGCGAGGCAAACGGCGATTGTGAGCGCGAAGAAGGCGCCGAGCAGGACGATTATACGCAGCGGTCGCATGCGTTCATGGCACATGGGTGCACGCTTTCTTTAGAGCACGGCGGGGGAATTCACAAGGCGGTTTCGTGAGCGTTTGTCCTTGCCCGGGGTGGCAGGGACAACTGCCAGTTGGTGAAGCTCCGATTGCGGGCCGCTGAGTACTCGGCTGTGCGCACTGCGGGGCGCGGCATTGATGCCGCTTCGGGTACGCATGCATACGGACGCTCGAACTGCAATTCCGCTATCCCCTTGCAGTCGTGCGCGAAGCTGAAGGTAGCGCCCGGATGCGGGTGCAACTCGCCACCGTCGCAGCTCGTGCGTTCGCGCAACACCCGCGTACGACGGCAACACCCTGACGGATTGAACCGCGAATGGACGCGAATTTCGGGGCGCGACCTTTGGGTCGCTTGAGCGTGCCTGGTTTCACGGCGGTTGGGGTAGTTCCATCGTCCGATTGGTATGCTGAGATCTTCTTGTGGGTGATAACATGAATCGAATCGGGCGGGTTGAGTTATCGGACGACGGCCCGCGAGGACCCGCCTTTGCTTCGGCGGGGCAGGCTGCTCGCCCCACCACACTGCATCGGGTGTCATCGTTCTCCTTTGCGGTTTGGGGAATTGATTGGATAATGCGGCATGCTGAAGGGTATTGCGGGCGCGTTCTCTTCGCGGAACTACCGATTATTCTTTGCGGGGCAAGCCGTGTCTCTGGCCGGGGCGTGGATGACGCAAACGGCGTCCTTGTGGCTGGTGTACCACTTGAGTTCGTCGGCGGCCTGGCTGGGGGTGATCGGGTTCGCGACGCTGGCGCCGATCTTCATCTTCGCGCCGTTTGCGGGGGTGCTGGTGGATCGGGTGAACCGGCATCGTCTGCTGCTGGTGACGCAGGTGGCCGCGATGATCCAGGCCTTCACGCTGGCGGCGTTGGCGTTGACCGGCGTGATCACCGTTTCGCATTTGCTGGTTTTGAGCCTGGTGCAGGGAGTCATCAACGCCGTGGACATGCCGGTGCGGCAGGCACTGGTGGTGGATTTCATTGAACGCAAGGAGCATCTGGGCAGCGCCATTGCGTTGAACTCGGCGTTGTTCAACATGGCGCGGCTGGTGGGGCCGGCGTTGGGAGGGATGGTGATTGCGGCGACGAGCGCCGGCATCTGTTATCTGCTGGATGGGTTCAGCTTTCTCGCGGTGATTGGAGCGTTGCTGGCCATGCGATTGCGTCCGCGGCCGCGGCGTGAAAGGAACCAGCATCCGTGGCAGGATCTGCGCGAAGGGTTTGACTACACGCGCCGTCACGCGCCGATTCGCGCGCTGATCCTGCTGGTGGCGGCGGTCAGCGCGGTTGGGTTTTCCAGCTCGGTGCTGATGCCGATTTTTGCGCGCGACGTGTTCCATGGAGATTCGCGCACGCTGGGATGGCTGCTGTCGGCGTCGGGCGCCGGGGCGCTGTGCGCGGCGATCTACCTGAGCACGCGGACGAGTGTGAAAGGGCTGGGGCTGGTGATCCGGGTGGGCGGCGTTCTTTTGAGCGCGGGGTTGATCGGCCTGGGGCTGGCGCGCGGGTTGGGCGTTGCGCTGGTGTGCATGGGGCTGACAGGGATGGGCGGTGTGCTGGTGATGGCATCGAGCAACACGCTGATTCAGACACTGGTTGAGGACGACAAGCGAGGGCGGGTGATGAGCCTGTTTGCGATGGCGTTCACGGGCACCATGCCGTTCGGGAACCTGCTGATGGGAACGATGGCGGAAAGGCTGGGAGTGGTGATCACGCTGGCGGTGGCGGGCGTGATCTGCGGGATCGTCGTGGTAATTTTTCATTTGCGCATTCCGCGGCTGCGGGCCGCGGCGAGGCCGCTTTTGGAGCGATTGGAACAGGCGGCGGCCGAGCCGCCTTTGTTCACGGCAGAGGAACAGCGGGAGCAGTTGGAAGGAGAATGAGTGGTTGACCGCGTTTCCGCGCGTTACGCGCTGCGGCTCAGCAGGTCTTCGCTGAGCTGCGCGCGCCACGGATGCGCGGGGTCGGCGGCGACGCGATCCACGGTGGTGCGCATTTCCTCGAGAATCGGCACGGAGGCGCGGTCGTACACGTTGCCTTGCAGGAGCTGAGTGATTTGAGCGCGCGCGTCCGGCTGCGACAGGAGTTCAAGAAACATCGGGGGGAGTTGATAGAACAGGAGGATGAACTCGCGCCAGATGTCGGCGCCTGTTCGCAGTCGCCGCTCGTATTCCGCGAAAGAGGCGGCGCGCACGTCATTGCGCTTCAGGGCGTCCACGATGCCCGCTGCAGCCAGGCGCGCGGATTCCATCGCGACGCTCACGCCGGAGGAAAACACCGGGTCGAGGAACCGCGCCGCGTCGCCCACGAGCAGCCAGCCGTCGCCCGCGAAACGATCCATGACGTAGCTGTAATTGGCTTCCTTCGTGAAGGCGTGAAGCGGCCGCGCGTTGGCCATTCTCCGGGCGAGCAGCGGATGGCTCGCGATGTGACGGGCGAAGAAGTCCTCGACGGATTCGCCGCCTTTCGGGAAATCGCCGCTTCGGGTGACGATGCCGACCGAGGTAACGGTCCGGCTGATGGGAATGATCCACACCCATGCGCGCGGCAGGGACAGCAGGTGCAGGTGGATGTAGTCGGCGGTTTCGACCGCGCCGCGGTCCACGCCTTCGAACCAGTTGTGGACGGCGAACTGGTCGAAGAGGGCGTCGTGGCGTTTGAGGCGGAGTTGCGATCCGATGACGGTGCCGCGTCCGGAAGCATCCACGGCGATGCGGCAGCGGACTCTGCGTTCGGCGCCGTTGTGGCGGAAACGCACGGCGGAGACGGCGCCATGCGAATCGAACTCGACCTGTTCCACGCGGGCGCCTTCGAGAACAGTGGACCCCTGCCGCGCGGCGTGCTGGAGGAGGAGCTGGTCGAAGCGGCTGCGGTCCACGTGATAGGTGTAATCCTGAGTGAGTCCGAGTTCGGGAATTTCGCGGAATCGGACGATGTGCTGGCGTTCGCCGGCCCAGTGTGTCCAGACGGCCCCGTATTTGCGCGGGAACGCTTCGCGTTCCATGACTGGCAGAAAATCGATTTCCTGGAAGATGGGCGTTGTCGAGCAGACGAGCGATTCGCCGACATGCCGGCGAGGGTGAATGGCCTGTTCGAGAATGATGTGCGGGATGCCGGCGCGCGAGAGATAGGCGCCCAGGGTGGACCCCGCGGGACCGCCGCCGATGATGGCGACGGGGAAGTCGAGGTTGTCCTGACCCGGTTCAATGGAACTGAAGCTGCGACTTGAGATAGCGACAGGGTCGGGCGAGGGGTTGTCGCCCGCGCGGTCTGGTCCGGAGGAGCCGGCGGGCGGCTGTGCGCCGGCGAAATGGAGCAGTTCGAGAATCTCGGCGCGCAACTGGAGGAACTCGGGGCTGTTGCGCTGGCGCGGGCGGGGCAGGGATACGGGGATCATGCGGTCCACCCTGCCGGGCCGGGGGGTGATGATGGCGATGCGATCGCTCATGTAGATCGCCTCGTCGATGTCGTGAGTGACCAGGAGCATGGTCGTGCGGCGGGCCTGCCAGAGGCGCAGGACTTCATCCTGCATGCGCATGCGCGTGAAGGCGTCGAGCGCCCCCAGCGGCTCGTCGAGCAGCAGGATCCTGGGGTGATTGATCAGGGCGCGAGCGAGGGCGACGCGCTGGGCCATGCCGCCGGAGAGATGATGCGGGTAGGCGTTGGCGAAGGGTTCGAGCCCGACGAGGCGGAGGTATTCGTCCACTTCGTGCCGTCGTTGGCGCAAGACGCCGCGGGCGACGAGGCCGGCCTGGATGTTGCCGCGGACGGTGAGCCAGGGGAACAGATTCGGGTCCTGGAAGACCAGTCCGCGTTCGGCGCCGGGGCCGGTGATGCGTTCGCTGCCGGCCCAGAGCTCGCCGCTGGAGGGCGTGTCGAGGCCGGCGACGAGGCGGAGGAGGGTGGACTTGCCGCAGCCGCTGGGGCCGACGAGAGAGATCAGTTCGCCCGGCGAAACCAACATCGACATATCGCGGAGCGCCATGACCGTGCTTTTGGGATCGTGATGCGAGGCGAATTCCTTGCACACGTTCTTGACCCGCAGCGCGGCGCCTTCGGTTGAAATGGCGGTTTCCGGGCCGCTCACCATTTGATCACTCCTTTCTGCCAGCCGAGGACGCGGTCACGCACTTTGAACAGGGCGGTCATGATCGTGGAGAAGAAGACGGCCATGATGACGAGCGCGGCGAAGACCTTGCCGTACTCGGCCCAGCCCTGGGCCCAGCCGATGTACCAGCCGAGGCCGGACTTCACGCCGACGGTTTCGGCGACGATGAGCGTGAGGAACGAGGCGCCCATTCCCATGAAGAGACCGATGAAGATGCTGGGCATGGCGGCGGGGATGGCGACACGAAAGATGAGATACATGCGTCCGGCGCCGAGCGTGCGGGCGACGTCGAGGTAGGACGCGCGTGTATTGGAAATGCCGGACGCGGTCAGCATCGTCACGGGAAACCAGACCGCCAGCGCGATGAGGGCGACGGCGGAGAAGCGCGCGGACGGCGACAACACCATGGCGAGCGGGATCCATGCGGTGGCGGGGATGGGGCCGACGATTTTGAGCAGCGGCATGCCCCAGTAGCGCGCCTTTGCGGACCAGCCGATGGCGATGCCGGTGACGAGCGCGATCGCGACGCCGAGCGCGTAACCCGAGAGCAGCAGGACGAGCGAATGCCAGGTGCTGTCCCAGAGCATGGCGCGATCGCTGATGAGCGTTTGCAGCACGGTGGCGGGGCTGGGGAAGTAGGGCAGGGGCAGCCAGCGGAGTCCGGTGGTGATGATCTCCCATGCGCAGAGGCTGAGGACGGCGGCGGCGAGGATGGGGCACATGTGAGCCATCCAGCGTTGCAGCGCCGTCGATGCGAATTGGAGCCCTGCGGCGGCGATGGAGAGGCCGCCGATGAGAGCGAGAAAGATGGTGAAGGTGCGCGTATCGGTGGGAGGCTCGTTTCTGGCGACAGCAAGGCGAACCGCCAGTGCGACGGCGGTGGCGATCGGCACTGCGAGCAGCGTCCGCAAGCGCGGTTTGACCGACTCTTGGCCTGGCGCCGAGCGTTCTGGAGACGATTCGGGCATCGCTGACGGTGTGATCGATCTGGCAGGTTGCTTTGCCTGCTCCAACGTTGCGTTCATTGGGTGACCGGAGTGATGCAGGCTCCGCAAAAGACGTCCAGCGGATCCATTCGGGCGTACTGTCGGCGCACCCATTCGGGCGTGACCTGGCCGCCGGCGACGGTTTCCACCGGGAGCGAATCGAGCCATTCGTCGGTGACGCCTTCGAGCTGGACGAAGGCGCGTTTCGCAAGTTCGGAAACGTCTGTTCCCGGATTGAGCATGCCGGCGGTCTTCATTTCCCCGGATGCCAGGCGGACGGCGATTTCGGCGCCGGAAACGCTCGGCACGTAACGCAGGTGGGAGATGGCGACCGTGTTCATGTCAACGGTGGAAGCGAGATATCCCTTGCTCACGGAGAGTTCGGCGGCGGCTTTCGGGTTGGCTTCGACCCATTTCGCGGCTTTGAGCAGCGCGCGGGTGCCGGCGGCGGCGGCTTTTGGATTGCGCGCGAGGAATTTTCCGTTCACGAGGACGGCGCAGCAGTATTCGTTGGCATAGGGCATGTCCACCGCCTGGTCGGCGATGTTGCGGACTTTGCCCTGGGCGAGGAGCATGCTGCCGATGGGCTCGGAGTTGGCGACGGCGTCCACTTCGCCTTTGTCGAGGGCGAGCCCGAGTTCTCCGGCGGGAAAGACGAGCCAGGTGATTTCGCGGCTGGCGTCGATGCCGTTGGCGCCGAGGACGCGATGAGCGAAGATGAACGGCGGGGTTCCCATCCCGGGAACGCCGATGCGTTTTCCGCGGAGGTCCTGGATGGTGCGGATGTCGCTCCTGATTCCGGCCTGAACGCGCAGGCAACCGCGGTGGATGCCGCCGGTGAATTTGACGTCGAGACCCTGTTCGATGGGTTTGAGGAAGTACATCACGAGATGGTGGGTGATGTCGTAGCCGCCGAGCGCGAGGACGTCCTTGTAATTTTTCCAGTCGCACTTCACGAGCGATACTTCGAGGCCTTCCTCTTTGAAGTAGCCTTTTTCGACGGCGGTGAAGATGGGGGCTTCGCAGGTCAGGCCGATGTAGCCGACGCGGATTTTGTTCGGGGCGCTGTTTTCGGGGCTTTCGGAGTTGTGGCCGCAACCGGTGAGGCAGAGAACGATTGCCGGGAGGAGCGCGCTGCCGAGCGCGGCAAATGGACGCATGAACATAATTATGGCTTCAGCCGTGACGCATTCCGGATGTGTTGGGTGCTGTATCCATAGCACGAGGGGTATCCGGCTTGCAATGATCGTTTCGCAATTCGAGGGAAGCGTTGCCGCTTCGAGCTCGGGGACATCCGCACGGCTTCCGGTCAAAGCGCAATGACGCGTGAAATGCCGCTCGCGCGGGCAAGCGTTGGTTCACTCTTCCGGGAGAGTTTGCGTTGCAGGAGGAACAGCGCGGACGATGCGCGCGGTGCGAAGCGAACTTCCGCTCCGGAAATGCCGAACGCCGCGCCGTGTTGGAAGACTACTGCAGCGTGACGTCGAAATACACCGAGTAGCGGCTGTAGCTTTCGTAGAACGGCTTGAACACCACGTTGCCGTGTGTGAACTCCAGGGTCGCGGGGTTGCCCTTCAACGATCTGCCCGGATCCTCGGCGTCGAGCGTGACCGGGCGCCACTCGGTGCGGGCTTCCGGTTCCTGCGCGGCCAGCACGATGGGGCCGTAGAAGATGCTTGCGATGTTCGGCTGGTCCATCAGGCGGATGAAATGGAACGGCAGGGGCATTTTCAGTTCGATGGTGTCGTTGTTTTTCCACGCGCGTTGCAGCGTGAGGTATGAGCCTGGAGTGGCGTTCACGGACTGGTCCTGGCCGTTGATCTTCACGAAGAAGCCTTTCGTCGCCCAGCCCGGGACGCGCACTTTGATGGCGAAATTGCCGTTGCCGGTGAGGGTCAGGCGAGTGGTGTCCTCATAAGGGAAGCTGGTGCGCTGGCGGAGGGTCACCTTGCGTTCCGTCCAGTTGAGGGTTGAGGGCGCGTAGAGGTTGACGTAGAGCGTCTGGTTGTCGGCGCTTCTGAAGTAGATGGAATCCTGGAGCTTGGTGCTGCTTTCGATGGCGGTGCCGTTGCAGCAGGTGAACCCGCTGAGGTCGGCGTTGCCGAAGCCCTTTCGGGCGCCGGGGTTCAACGGCACGTGATAGGTGTTGCCGGCGTTGTTTTCCGCCACGGAAGCCAGGATGTGGTTGTACATGGCCTGCTCGTAGTAGTCCATGTAGCGGGCGTCCTGGTCGAAGGTGAAGAGCTGGCGCGCCAGTTTGAGCAGGTTGTAGGTGGCGCAGGTTTCGTTCTGTCCTCCGCGGGCGAATCCGTTGCTGAAGAGCGTGTTCGGCTGGGCGGTGAAACACTCGGCGTTGTTGGGGTTTCTGGCGCCCGCGACGCCCCCGATGCTGTACATGTAGCACTCGGTGCAGATGTCGAAGAAGTTGTGGGCGACGTGGTAGTAACGCGGTTCGGCGGTGACGCGGTAGGTTTCGAGCGCACCGGTGATCTGCGGGATGTGCTGGTTGGCGTGACGCCCGCGAAGGGTGTCCACGTTCTTCGCGAGCCCGTGTTCCTGACCGGGGTTGCCGAAGAAGAAATTGATGTTGTCGAACAGGCGCGCGGTTTCGAGGAACCGCTTGTCGGACGTGAGCCGGAACAGGCGCGCCATGACCTCGTTCATGCCGCCGTATTCGCCGGCGATGTAGCGATTCCACATGCTGATGCGGGTGGATTCGGGAAGAACACTGAGCCGGGCGTGGACCCACAGGCCCATGTCCCTGGCGATCTCGAGCGCCTTTTTGTTGCCGCCGACTTCGTAGCAATCGAGGAGTCCGGCGAGGATTTTATGCAGCGTGTAGTACGGCGCCCAGATCTGGTTGTTCCTCGTGCCGTAGGTGGCGCCTTTCTCGAGCATGATGAACTGGTCGGGCGGATACGCGCTGATGAACCCTTTGCCCCAGTTCCAGTAATCGGTGCGAATGCCTTCGGCGCTCAGGTCGGAATCGTAGTCTGTTTTTCCCGGTCCGGGCGGGACCGCTGTCGGATCCGCAACGGAGGGGCCGCCGGGCTCGGCGGGGTTGCCGGACTTGCGTGAAAGATCGTAGAGCGTGTCGATCATGTAGTTCATCTTTTGCAGGAACTTCGCCTGCAGCTCGGGATCGTAGCCCGTGCTCGCATAACACTGGGCGAGCGCGGTGAGGTAGTGCCCGCTGGCATGCCCGCGAAGGCGCGTGGTCTGGCTGTCCCAGCCGCGCAACGGTTCGGCGCCTTCCGGCTGTTTCTGGCCGAATGCGTCGCGGAACATGTAGAGGAAGCGATCCGGATTCGAATCGGCGAGCACGCGAATGAACTTGTCGCGGTTCTTGATGAACTGCGTGTCGCGGCCCTGTTCGTCCTTGTCCAGGGTGACCTGGCCGAGGGCGAACGGTTCGACGGTGCGCCGGGGCGTCGGGGGCGGGTTGCCCTCTTTCACGGTCACGAGTGCTTTGGGTTCGAGAGTGGTTCCTGCCACCGTTCCGGTCACCGTATAGGTGCCCGGCTTCAGGACCGATTCGTTATTGGTGGGCGAAGGCCAGATCACGCGCACCGGCGGTCCTTTGGCACCGCCCTCATAGACGCCTTCCAGCAGGTGTGGAATGTCGGGGAGATAGCCGACGACGGTTTCGACGTTGACGTCGGGGACGCTGAGCAGCCTGGGGCCTTTGGACGACGAGCCGGGCTGTGCCGCGGCGGGGGGCGCGCCTGTGGTTTCCGCCGAAACCACCTGTCCGCCTCTGGAGAGCGCGTTGTCGTGGATGGTTTTCACCTGTTGATCCGTGAGCGCGATGCTGTAGAGGCGGACGTCGTACAGCTTCGCCTTCAAACCGGGATCCGCCTCGTATTTCGACCTGCCGAGGTAGAGGCGCCGGGGGCTGTTTCCGGCGAACACCTGATCGAGATCGAGAGTGACGTTGGTTGCGTGGCCGACGCGGACGCCGTCGAGATAGGTGCTGAGCGTGTTGCGGGACGAGTCGAGGACGACCGCCAGGTGAACCCAGCGGTTCGTCGGGACGGCGGGTGCGACCGGGCCCTGTTCTTCGGTCCAGCCGCCGGTGGTGATTCGGGCGCGATATCCTTCGTCGGCTTCGTCGCTGGTGACGCAGCAGAAGAAATTGGCGGTGGTGTCCGGGCCGAAGTCGAAGAAGCGCTGCCAGGGCTCGGTGGATTGGAGGAACAGCCAGCCGGTGACGCTGATGGAATCGACGTCGTTGAGGCTTTGGCCCGGCAATTCGACATAATTTGCGGGTGCGCCTGAAAGGGAAAGCACCTTGCCGAAGCGGGCGTCCTCGGCGTAGGCGGCGGTGCCGTGGAGTGTGGCGTGGTGGCTGTTTCGAGAGCGGTCGTCGGCGGTGCCATTGAACAGGTAGCGGGAGATCAGCGCGGTTTCACCGATGCCGTCGAGGAACTGATCGCCTCCGTCCTGGGCGCCGGCGGGGACAGTGGGGAGGGCGAGAGCCAGGAGGAGGGCGGCGGATGCCTTTTTTGTGTCCATGATCAGGTTCATGTGCTTGAGCTGAAATGATCAGTGTTCGACCGGCCTGGATGGACGCGGCGAACGGCGATCAGGTTAGCGGGGATCGGATGTGTTTCAACGAAATAGGGGCGCGGTGAGGAAAACGGATAGCCGGCGGTGCATTTCTGACTGGTGCCGGAGGGGCGACGCTGCCCGGGTTCGGACGGGCGGAGGCGGAAGTCCGGTTGGCTGTGAATTCTGGTGCAATATCAGCATGCAGGGGTGTGTTTAGGCTATGTCTATCGTTTGCCGGATGACCTTAGATGTCCGTATGTCTATTCCCAGAGAAGAGCCTCAGGTTTCGTGGTCGGAACTGGCGAGGAATCCTGGAATTGCCCTGATGCGTCTTCTGGAAAGTGAACCACTATGAAAACCCAACCGCGAAAGCACTCTATGAAATCAGTATTAGCGGGGTTGGCAACGCTCGCCGCCATCTCGGCGGTGAATGCCGGCACACTCATCAACACGTTCGATGCGGACTTCGATTACGTTGCAAACGGCATACTGGGGGATCCGAACTGGGACGGCGTGTACATGCGCTTCGGGGACATACCGAACGGCTCTCCCGGAGACTTCGGCAACGGCCAGACGCTCATAGCGAACACACTGGATTTTCCGGATGCGCTGGCGCTTCAGACTGTAGGCGGCGATTGGTCCGGAAACGCCAATGATGGCTTCTTCCTGTACAAAGTGGTGGAGGGAGACTTCGATGTTTCGGTTCAGAACCTGCCGGCGCAGTATGCGGGTTTCGCTCCACTCTTCGACAACCGCGCGTTCAATTTTGCCGGTTTGATGGTTCGGGCCTATCACACCAACAACTCCGGGGCTCCGTTCAGCACGACCACCACGAACGTAGCGGAGAACTTCATGACGGCCTGGCGTTTCAACGAGTTCGGCATCGACTCGCAGGTGCGCGTTTCGACCAACGGCGCGAACTTCGAGTACAACCGGCTCGGGAGCAACGACGCCACCAACACGAGCCGGTTCTACCGGATCACGCGTGTCGGGAACGTGTTCACGTTTTACGTGAAGACGAATCTGGCGGATCCCTGGGCGCAGATGACGGTGGCGGAGGCCGACTCGATCACGCGCGAGGATTGGGATGGAATTCCACTTCAAGTGGGTATTGTGCATGCGCCGTTTCAAGCAGAGTCGCGGGACGCTTTCTTTGATGATTTCGAGCTGAGCGGCCCGAATGTGAACGTGCCGGTGATGCCGACGGCGCCGAGCAATTTGATCACGACGGCGACGAATGTGAGCGGGTCGCTGACGTTTTCATGGACCAAGGGCAGTCCGGAGAACAACAGCCTTGTTGTGATGTCCCAGAGGCCGATACAGCACAATCCCGTGCATGGCCGCACCTACACGGCCAATGCCAACTACGGAAGCGCCGATTCGCTGATTGGCGGTGCCGGCCACTATGTGGTGTATAACGGACCGGGCAACTCCGTCACGGTGAACAATCTTGGCGCCAACAATCTGACCTACTACGTCGCGGTTTTCGACTACAGCGGAACCGGGCCCGCCTCGGTCTATAACACCGAGAGTCCGGCGGTGCTGGTGGTTCCGGGGCCGGGCGTCATCACCGGCGCGACGATTGTTGCCGGGACGGACACGATTCCGGTCAACGGCGCTCTGAAGCTCAAGTTGATCGCCACGTTCAGCACGGGCGAGACGAGCGATCAGACGGATGCCACCACGTGGCTGTCGATGAATCCGGGCGTTGCCGATGTGGACATCTTTGGAACGGTGAACGCGCGTTCGGTGGGTTCCGCCCAGATCATGGCAACGTTCGGCCCGCACACTCCGTCGGTGACGATCAACGTACACGGGGCGATCAGCTTCACGGACACCTTCGACGTCAGCCATGACTATCGTCAGAACGGTGTTCTGGGCACGGGCTGGGACGGTGTGTTCCTGAACTTTGGAGATGTGCCCGGCGCGACGGCCGGCGGAGACGGTGAAGGAGAAACCGTTGTGATGGATGCGCAGATCACGGATACAAACGGCCTTTATTTGTCGTCGGTGCTCTCGACCTGGAACAACCTGGCGAACGATGGTCCGTTCCTGTTCAAGGTGGTGCCGGGAAGCACGGCGGGACTGTCGGGTGATTTCCAGGCGGTGCTGCACATCGACAGCATGAACACGCTCAACGGCGTGGTCGCCGGCCTGATGGCGCGGGTTTACAATCCTGCAGATCACGGGCCTGCTCCCGGCGGAGTGGAGCACCATGTCGAGTTCTGGAAGGTCCAGAATGGGACGACCTCGGTGCGCCGCACGCAGGACCAGCCGGGCAACAACACCACCACGATCGCCAACGGCACGGCTGCGAACTGGTTGCTCATGACCCGTGAGAACTCGACGAACTTCTTCTTCTTCGAAAAGGAGAACGAAGAGGATCCGTGGATCTTCGTGGCAGAGGTGGTGCTCGAGGGAGCGGCAAACAATGCGCCGATGGAAGTCGGTATCGCGCAGCAGTCCACGACGGGTGTGAACGGCATCGCAGTGTTCGACCACTTCGCGTTGACGGCCGCGGGTGTTGACGGCAATGCCGTCGGACCCTCCGACGTCAACGATCTCAGCATCAAGCTGGAGGGCCTGTCGATGAAGATCGAATACACGGTCGGCACGAACCTCGACGGCACCGCTCTGGGAAGTGTCGTCGTCATGCGCGCCGGCGCTCCTGTGACAGCGAAGCCTTATGACGGCCAGTCTTTGACCGGGAACCCGGTGTTTGGCCAGGGCACGAGCCTTGCCGGCGGGAACTACGTCGTTCACGTGGTGCCGTCGGGCGGTTCGCAAACGAATCACTCGGTGACGGTCAGCGGCCTGACGCCGGGAGTCGTCTATTATGCTGCAGTCTTTACCTTCAGGGGAGACGGGGCGACCGCAGTTTATAGCGGTGGAGTGGGCGGGCAACTCGCCGCGGGTATGCTGGAAAGCATTTCGGCGACGCTCGAGGGCAACGGCATTCCCCATGGCGGCATTGGCCGGCTGTTGGTGCAGGCGCACTATACAGGCGGGACTGCGATTGATGTGAGCAACGAGGCGGAGGTCTTTTCCACCGACACGAACGTTGTCAAGGTGTTCGGGCGGGTGTTGACCGGTATCGCCAAGGGCACCGCCGACGTGCTGGCGGTTTATGAAGGGCTTACCAATGCCGCAAGCGTCACGGTGCGGGATCCGTCGTTCGTGGACGACTTCGATGTCAGCCACGATTACCTGAGTGGGAGCGTGGCCGGGACCGGTTGGGACGGCCTGTACGATCCGGGTGAAGCCAAAGGCAATCCGATTCCGGATTCGCCGTACGTTCCGCTGGTGGGTTCGGGTGCGACCGTAGCCAATGCGAACATCACGAGCAATGGATTGCTGGTTGTCACTTCGCAAGGTGACGGCTGGGAGAACGCCAATGCCGGTGGATGGTTCCTGTTCAAGTACGTGCCGGGAGACTTCCAGGCGGCTGTGAAGATCGATTTCCTGGAGGTGGCGATGTACAACCAGCCCGGCATCCTGGCGCGCGCTTATGGGATCGGCGGCAACGGCGTTCCGGGAGCGCCTTTCGGCACGGTGGTTTCGGGCAACCAGGGCGAGTATTGGGTGTCGCTGACGCGATTCGATGAGTTTGGCATCGGAACATACACCAGGCGCAATCTCAACAGCGGCCCTGTCACCCAGAGCACCCAGCCTGACCTGGGCGATGGGAACTACTGGTTGCTGATTGTGCGGTCGCATGGAACGAACTTCACGTTCTACAAGCGGCTGCTCGAGACCGACCCGTGGCGGCCGGTTCCCAACAACACCATGTACAACATCGCCCAGTTTGCGAATGCTCCGATGCAGGTGGGCGTGATGGCCGGGCCATGGTTCAACGAGCAGCGAACCGTCAGCTTCGACCGGTTCATGTTGGATATTGGCAGCGGGTCGGCACTGCGCGTTGCCACGGCTGACGGGAACCTCATCCTGTCGTGGCCGGCGGTTCCCGGCGCGGTGTTGCAGTCCACGGAAAGCCTCAGTCCTGCGGAATGGGAGGATGTGCCCGGGACTCCAACCCTGGGCGCCGATGGATACAGCCTGACCGTGCCGATCGGTACAGGGACCAGGTTCTATCGATTGAAGCAGTAGCGTGTGTGCGGCCTGATCAGGCCGAACGAATCAGCAGGCCGGAGGCGGCAACGCCTCCGGCCGTTTGCTTGTTGGACGTTGGTCCGGCTGCGAGTGACAGGCGAGTAGATGAACAGGCGAGTTGAGGGAAGCTGGGGACATCGTGACCCCTGTGATAGGGTTTGGGCAAGTAGAAGTGGTGGCGTTTGGCGAGGTTGAGGGGGCGCCAGTTGAGGAGGGTTCCGGTCAGTGACGGAGCACGAGCCTGAAGGAGCTGCAGGGGGCTTTGCCATTCTTTGCCGCGATTGGGGCGGACCAGATTGAAGTAGAACCAACAGGTGGTGAGCTTGGCCCAGAAGTCTGCGGGGCAGGTGACGGCAACGGCGTGGTTAACCGCATAGAACGCAAAGCGCACAGAGATCACGGCTTATGGCAACGCCCTGACGCGCATTTCGCGAATCCTGATTCCCTTTCGGTGTTGCTGACGGGCTGAAGGCCCACCCACACGACAGCCCAGGGCAACGCCAAGGGCGCTACAAGGCTGTTTCACCACAGAGGCACGGAAGGTTTCGCGATCGAAGAACTCGTCTTCGACCAGTCGGTGAACGGTTTCGACATCGCTCTGCCAGGTGTAACGCTTGGGCGGGATGTAGCGACGAGATGAGCCCAGGGCGCGGACGGTGGAAGGCAGGCCTTGTTCGTCCTGATTTTCGAGGAACTCGCAGCCGTATCGGTTTGCCAGGTCAGGGCGGAGAGATCGACGCCGTGAGCGGCCAGGTGAACGGAGAGCTGTTCCGCCAGGAAGGTGGCGTAGTTTTGGAGAGTTCGTCGGCGAAGCGGGGTAGATTGAGACGAGTCATCTGGGGCCAGTAATAGGGAATATCCTGGAGATGCCTGGTATCAATGGAGAGCAGTTGGAAAAGGCGCCACTGTCGTTTGACCGAGCTGTTTTTTGGTGGCGGGTTTCTTTTTGCGTGGCTGAATCAATCCTTTCTGACGGAGCACACGGGCAATGGCGTTATGACTGCAAGGCAGAAGGGACTCGCGTTTGAGACGCTGGGCACCAAAGCCGGTTTGGTTGCGCAATCTTTCACCAGAGGAGGTCACGATGTCCCCAGCCTTTCCCATGGACAGGCGAGTTGACGCTTGACCCCGGGCCGTCCGGGGGGGTAATTTTCCGGCGGCAGGCGCAGGCAGATGCGTCAGGGGTGACAGCGTGGATTTTGCATAGTCGCTGGTGCTTCCGGAGTATGTCAGGAGGCGGCGATTAGAGTAAGTTGGCAGGTGTTCCCTGCGTGAACGGTCAGTTGAACAAATCCGAAAATGAAAGCGTTCTCTAATTCCCCATTTGAGATGGCCCGTGTTGATCGTCGCGGCTTTACTTTGATCGAGCTGCTGGTGGTGATAGCGATCATAGCGATCCTCGCCGCCATGCTGCTTCCGGCGCTGGCCGCCGCCAAGGACAAAGCCAAGCGGACGAACTGCATCGCAAACGAGAAGCAATTGACGCTCGCGATCCATATGTACGCGAGCGACAATCGGGACCGGCTTCCGAGTAATCAGAATGCGGGAGCCTGGTGCTGGGACATGCCCACGGCAGTTGGAACGGCGATGGAGAACTCGGGAACCAAAGTCAAGATCTGGTACTGCCCCGGGATGTCGCCGCCCTTCGGGGACACCGACTTTTATAATCTCTGGAATTTCACCGGATCGTATCGTGTGGTGGGTTATGCCTGCACGTTCACAAACACTGCATCCCTCATCAATGCCTACGAGAATGCGACCCTGACGCAGGTTTCCCGCGTCCAGACCGGGTTCAATCAGTATCGACTTGAGACGCCGGTTGAGCGGGTGTTGATAGCGGACGTCACAATTTCCGAGGGCAGTCAGAAGACCAAGACGCAGGCGAACAGCTACAACTGGACTTCTGTTCAGGGCGGATACTGGAAACCCCACACGACCGCTCACATGAAAGGGCGTACTCCGCGTGGCGGCAATCTGGGAATGCTTGACGGCCATGTGCAATGGCGCCGGTTTGAGAGCGACGACTTTATTGTCAGGACCGAGGGCACCGGCAGCCCGACGTTCTGGTGGTGATTCGGCGCACCTTTGTTAAGACGATATGAGAACGTGCCTTTTGTTGATTGTGTCGCTTTGTGCGGCAGGACTGTGGACGGGTTGCGGGAGAGAGGAGGCGACGGAACCGGAAGTGCCTGTTCCTGCAGATACGCCGACGGCACCCGGTCAGCCTCCGGCGGCAGGCATGCCGCAGCAGCCGGCGCAACCTGAAGTGGAATTTGACACAGTGGTGGCGGATCGCGCCATTGCCTTTGCTGAAGGCCAGCTTGCGCGCCAGAACTACAGCGCAGTGCGGGAGTCTCTCCTGCAACTGCAGAACATGAAGTTGACGCCTGCTCAACGGCAGAGAGTGGACGCAATTAGAGCGAAGCTGCCGCCTCAATAGACTTCGCGCTTCGATCTCGGGACCTGGTTCGTTACCGATCCGCGTCGTCGCGCAAGTGGATCCTGTTTTGTTTTCTTTTGATCGGGACTGTCCAAATTTCTTAACTTAACTAAGTAAGAATTTGAGGCTCCGGTCGCTTATGGTGAAAGCACTGCAGGAACTGGCCGACGTAACGATCCATGGCCCCAAGACCCGGCTACGCGGTGTACGTGCGCCGAAGGTGGAACCGCGTCCGTGGATTGATCCTTTCCCCGTCTGTCAAACGCTGACCCAGTATCACATTATTCATCTGGGTGTTCAGGAGACGGTGGCGCCGATGAAGATCGTGCGCACCAGGCAGACGACCACGTATTTCCTCGCGTGTTTCGGCGGCAAAGGACGGGTGCTGATCGACGGGCGTTGGCGCGTTTGCCGGGAAGGCTTCGCGTGCCTGCTGCCGGCTCACACGCTCAACGCGTTCGAGGCGATCTCTGGGAGCCGGTGGGATTATTGCTGGGTGTGTTACCAGCGGCCGGCCGAACAGCGTCCTGTTGCCGGTGTCTCGCCCGTGATGGCGCGTTTCGAAGCGCTGCCTCTTCGCGCGGCGATTGAAGGATTGATCTACGAATGCAGCGGTCCCAGCCAGCCCTCGCTGCTCCAGCAGTGGACGGATCTGATTCAGTCGTATGTCATGCGCTTTGCGCAGCCGACGGATCAGCCGGATCAGTTGCGGCTGCTATGGGAGCGCGTGTCGTCGCATTTGTCCGACGAGTGGACGCTGGCCCGTCTGGCGCGCGAAGCCGGGTACAGCAACGAGCATCTGCGCCGCCTGTGCCGCCGCCAACTGGGCAGGAGCCCGATGCACCAGGTGACGTATCTGCGCATGCGCCGCGCCGCGGAATTGCTGGTCACCACGGATAAGACGATCGAGTCCATTTCCCACGAGATCGGTTACCACAATCCGTTCGTTTTCTCGAACGCCTTCACGAAGTGGATCGGGTGGAGGCCTTCCGAGTACCGGCGAAAGAAGGTGCCTCCGAGCGCCGCGCTCCGGTGAGCTCATTGCCGTCGCGTTTTCAACGATGACACGGCGCGCCGGGGCTTCCGCACGGGCGGACAACGCGAGTCCGGGCTTCCAACCGTCTCAACGCATGCTGATGCGCAGAATGGTCAGTGAATGCGGCGGGAATTCCTGCTGGAGGACCGGTCCATGGACTTTCAACGGGGCAACCGACGGCATCACGTTGGTGGGATTGTCGAGCGAGTTGTTGTCGGTCGGCTCAGCCGAGGTCAATCGAATCATTGTGCCTTCCGTGCGCAGCCGTGCGCCTTCGATACGCACGGTCGAGGAGGAGGTTTCCGCCGAGTTGTTGATGACCTTGAGAACCAGTTCGCGGCGGTCGTCGTCCGTTCCGGCCACGGCGAAGATGCTGGAGACGGGCTCCGCGACCACGTCGTGAACCAGTTTGCCGTCGAGGTAGCAGCGGATGCGATTGCCGGCCAGCTCGACTTTGATGTCGTACCAGCGTTCGGTTTCGATGGTGCCGCGGACGGGGGAGCCGACGGCGGTTTGCGAGCCCTGGACGCTGTGTTCGACGGCGTGCTGGCTGTTGCCCCAGCCGCCGAGGTTCCACCAGTACTGGTCGCCGTTTCTGTGACCGAAGATGATGAGGAAACCTTCGTTGCCTGACAGTTTGCGCGCTTTCAGCGTCAGGGTGTAATCGGTCCACGATTCATCTCCGATGAAGCGGGAGGCGCGGCCATTCCGGCCCTGTCGGAAGGCGCCGTTGACCACGCTCCATTGTCCGCCGCCGCGACGTTGCGCGCCCTGCCAGCCTTCGGCGCCGGAGCTGAAGTCGGATTGATACAGGGTCTGCCCGTTTTTTTCGACGCGGATATCCTTGAATTCGGCGCTGGTGTTCCAGGTGCCGACGCCGATCTGGCCGGCGACCTTGAATCCGGCGTGGGCCGGGATGACGACCTCGGTGTTCACGATGCGGGTGGGCCGGTTCTCGCCGAAGAGTTTCCAGAGATGGTAGGAAACGGTTCCAAAGGACCGAAGGCTGTCGAAATAGATCATCGCGTGCCAGGGCGGCGGGGCGCCGGTCAGTTCCGTGCGGCCTTCCACGTGTCCGAGCAGCGGCGCGTAGGAAACCATGCTGACGGTGTCGGCGTTGCGTTCGCAGCCCATGAGGAAGATGCCTTCGGCCAACGCCGCGCGGAGGTTGCCGCGGGTGGGTCCTCCCTCCTGCGAGGTGACGGCGACTTCGCCGAGGTAGAGCGGGGGAAGCGAACGGTCCCGGCCGTCATATTCCCTGTGACGGGACACAAACCATCCCGGCGAGTTGTAGTAGTGGCGGTCTTCGATGTTGTAAACGGCGTCGCCCAGGGATTCGCGGCTGGTCCATGAGAGATCGGCGAGATATTTGATGTCGGGATACTTTGCCTTCATGGCTTCGTGAATGAAGCGGTAGCGCTCGCCATATTCGCGGCCCTGGTTTTCGTTGCCGATTTCGACGTACTTCAGGTTGAACGGCGCGCGGTGTCCCGCCTGCGCCCGGAGCCGGCCCCACGCGGAGCGCGGGCTGCCGTTGGCGTATTCGACGAGGTCCAGGAAGTTGTCGCGCACCCATCCCATTTCGCTCATGGGCACGTGTTCCCGCTCGCGGAAGATGCAGGTTTGTCCGGCGAAACCGACCCAGAGCGGTTCGGCTCCGATGTCTTCGCAGAACTGGAAGTATTCGAAGATGCCCATGCCGTGGGTGCGGCGGTAATTCCACGGGCCCCAGCGTTCCTGCCTGTGTTCCACGGGGCCGATCGTGAGTTTCCAGTTGTAGGCGGTTTCGACGGTGCCGCCTTCCACAACACAACCGCCGGGAAAGCGGACAAAGCCAGGTTTGAGGTCCGCGATCATTTGAGCCAGGTCCGGGCGCAAGCCGTTCGCCCGACCCTTCCACGTTTGGGCGGGGAAGAGCGACACGAAATCGAACCAGACCTTTCCGTTGTCTTGCGCGAGGATGACCAGCCGGGCTTTCCCCTCGGTGCGGGTGCCCTTCAGCCTTGCCTCGAACTTGCGCCAATCGGCGCGGATATTTCGCAGTTGCACTTCGGTGGAGCAGGGAGTGCCGGAAGCGTCTTCAAGGCGCACCGCGAGCGGTCCGTTAAAGCCCTCGGCTGCTTTTGCGTGGAGAGAGAGCGAATAGGATTCGCCTTCTTTGATGCCGATGCTGAAGAAGCCCTCGTTTGCGATCCCGATCCGGCCTCCGGCTGCGTTCTCCACGTCCAGTCGCAGGCAGTAGGCGGATTCCTCGGTAATGCCGCCGGAGGTTTCGAGGTGCATGGAACCGCGGGCGTCTCCGCTCTGGACGAGCGACCAGAAGGGCGCGCCGTTGGTTGTATAGCCGTAGCGCGAGTAGCCCGAGTCGAACCCGTGCGCGTCGCGCCAGTGCCCATCGACGAAGCGGTAGCCCTCGGGCGGGCGGGCATCCTCGAACGCGCGATTGCGAACCAGCTCGGCGTACAATCCGCCATCCACGCCGTGATTGATTTCTTCGAGAAAAATTCCGTAGAGCCGCGGATTCACCGCCGGACCTTTCCGGGAAATGTCCACGTTGATGACGGCATTATCCGCGGCGGACGAGCCGGGAAGAACCAGCACTAACGAGGTGAAAAGAACAGTGGACGTGCGCGAAAGGAGTCGGGTCACTCTCATCAGAATACTGGTTCTCGCTTATGGGTTGGCGGCGGTGGTGGAGCTGGCGCCGGTTCCCGTGCCGGCTCCGGCCGAGGCTCCTGTGCCGCCCCGGCGGCGGCGGGGTTCGGCTTTCGTGATCTCGATCCGGCCGCTGTAGAAATCGTCGAGCAAGGCGTATGCCTCCGGGTCGTATTTCCGGAGGCCTTCCGGTCCGTCCTCCGGCTTCGGGCCCGACATGCTGAGATCGCCGCGCGTGCCGAAGTACCACATGGTGAGTTCGGCGAAGAATTCGTCGGGATTGCTTCCGGCATAGGATCCTCGCCACAGGCCTTTGTCGAGCGAACGCCGGTATTGCGCGTTGAAGAGCTCGCGGACGTCTTGCTGCACGCCGTTGTTGCGGATGTTGTGCGCGAATTCGTGAACGCAGATGTCGCGGCCGCGATAGCGGTCGTTCTCGAGCTTGAGCAGGTTCTCCTCGCCGCACGAGGTGAGTCGGCCGCCCATGCCGCGGGTGCGTTGATCGCGGGTGAGACCGTTGTATTCGGGGATTGGCCTGCCCTTGTCGTGACGCCACTCCGGCAGGTCGGTGGTGACCTGGTCCTTGCCGATGATATGAAGGGCGGCGCCGACGGCGACGAGGTTTGAAACGACCATGGGTTGCCGCGGCAGGAGATTTGAGAAAAGCATCGAGAGCCGGTCGTAAGCGGCGTACATCGCTTCGTCTGAAACCACCTGATGCGCTTTGATGGGGATGCCGTGGAAATCGAGCACCTTGGAGAAGAAATCCTTCTCCGGCGGGTCGAGGATCATGATCGCGGGCCGTCCCGGAGGCGGTTGGCCGGCGTTCAGGAACGATGCGCTGAAGGCGGCCAATGCGAGCACCAGGATGGTTTGTATTCTCATGCGCTTGTTCAGACGGAACTGTGCTTCATCAGGATACGCCACGGGGGTCTCCGCTTTGTGTCACTTCCGTCATCTGCAGACAGCGTGCAGAGGGTCGAGAACGCTCTCCCGGACACTCCCGGATTCGGGCACGCAGTCAGCTCTTGACGAGGCGATTGGCCGGCTTGCGCCCGGCCTTGCGGCGGTGGCCGTCGATGCCGTTGCGCGACTGAGCGGCCGACATCAGCGGTTTCGCGCGCTTCCTGGTGTTCATCAGCTCTTCGATTTCTTCCGCTTCGATCGGAATATCGGCCATCAGGTCCACGGGACCGTCGGCGGTGATCAGGACATCGTTCTCCAGCCGCACGCCGAGTCCTTCCTCGGCGATATAGATGCCGGGCTCGACGGTCATCACCCATCCTGCCTGCAGTGGTTCGGTGGTGATGCCGACGTCATGGACGTCCAGCCCGAGCGGATGTCCGACGCCGTGCATGAAGTATTTCCTGAACGCGGGCTGCTCCGGATCCTGCCGCCGGATTTCGTTCATGGTCAGCAGGCCGAGATCGACGAGCTCCTTCTCGATCAGTTGCTCGGCGTCCTTTTGCCAGTCGCGGATGCGCTTGCCGGGCGTCAGTCCGGCGATGCATTGCCGGAGCACCCGCAGGACGGCGTCGTAAACGCGGCGTTGACGGCGGGTGAAACGGCCGTTGACGGGGATGGTGCGCGTGAGGTCGGCGTTGTAGTTGGCGTAGGCGGCGGCGACGTCGAGCAGCAGCACTTCGCGATCGCGGCAGACGTTCGAATTGGAGACGTAGTGGAGGCAGCAGGCGTTGGCGCCGGAGCCGATGATGGGCGGGTAGGCGAACCGGCAGCCGTGTCGAATGAACTCGTGGGCCAGTTCCGCCTCCACTTCGCACTCGAGAACGCCCGGTTGGACGAAGCCGAGCACGCGCCGGAAACCGGCGCCGGTGACGTCGCATGCCTTCTGGAGCAGGGCAATTTCGATATCGGACTTGATCGAGCGGAGCCGGTGCATGAGCGGCGCCAGTCTCCGGTAATCATGGAGCGGGTAGCGCCGGAGGGTGTCGGCGACGAAGCGCGCTTCGCGGGTTTCCACCTCGATGACGGCGCGTTTGTGTTCGTTGGTGTTGAGGTAAACGTGCTCGCATTCGCACATCAGGCGGTGGAACAGGCGCGGGAATTCCGGCAGCCACTGGATGTTGGCGATGCCGCTGATCTTGCGGGCTTCCTGTTTGGTGAGCTTGTGTCCTTCCCAGAGCTGGTTCTCGGCCGTGGGCTCCCGCACGAAGAGGATTTCGCGATGCTTCGCCTCGTCGGCATCGGGATACATCACCAGGATGGTCTGTTCCTGTTCCACTCCGGTGAGGTAGAACAGATCGGAGGCGCAGATGGGGACAAGGGTGCCGTCGGCGTTCGTGGGGATGACGTCGTTGGCATTCAACACCACGAGTGAGTTCGGAGGCAGCAAAGATCTCAGTCGCGCTCGGTTCGTGATGAACAGCTGCGGGTCAATCGGTTCGTAACGCATGATATTGAAATCGTTCAAAGTTCAGCACTACTCCGGGCGGCCGCCGAGAACGGCCTCTTCCGGAGAGACCGGCAGCTTACGGTTCATCACGTTGAATTGCGAGTGGGTTCATCGACAACCCCCGTCTGCAGTGTTGCCGCAGTGTAAGGTCGTCCGCGTTATTGCCCCATTGAGCAAATGCACAGGCACCTATCGGATATCACCGCCACCGGTTGCGCGGGCGTTGTCCCGGCTTGTAGGATGGCGCCCGTCGGCCATTGACGACCGGCGGTGAACACACTCAAGCCGATGAAAATCATTAGTTTTCCTCTTGTCTGCGCGGTTTTCGCCCTTGTTACTTCGGCGCCTTCCCTCAGGGCCGGCCAGGCCTGGCCCCACCCGATCCCCTGCCGGATCCAGGACGAGGGCAATCCGGATCTGTTCATTATGACTTTGGGTGACGTGGAAACGCCCCTGGCACAGGGGACCTTTGATCCGGTGAAGGACCAGGTAACCCTGAACGACGGCACGGTGCGGGAGCATTACTACCGGGACGTGCTTGGGGTCAAATACTATCGGCCGATGGACAAGAACCGGTTCCCGTTGCCGCCCTCGGGTTTTTGCACCTGGTATTTCTACTACACGCGTATCAACGAAGCGGAGGTCAAGCGCAATGCCCGGTGGATCGCGGAGAATCTCAAGGATTACGGCGCTCAATACGTTCAGATTGACGATGGCTGGCAGGGAACCGGGGCCAGAGGCAGCGCACGGAACTGGGAAGCGATCCATCGCGAGCGGTTCCCGGGCGGCATGGAGGAACTGGCCCGATACATCAAGTCGCTCGGACTGACGCCGGGCATCTGGATCGCGCCTCACGGGCAGAACAACGATGACGTGGTGAAGGCGAATCCCGGCGTGTTCCTGTTGCGCCCGGACGGCACGAGCGCGTCGGAGACCTGGGAAGGCCGTTTTCTCGTGGACCCGACGCATCCCGGTTCGCACACCTACCTGAGCAACCTTTTCGCGAGACTGTCCGGATGGGGTTACGAGTACTTCAAGATCGACGGTCAAACCATCGTCGTGGACGAATACAAGTCGAAGGGCGAATTCATGCACGTGCCCGGCCAGGACGGAGCGGAGATCTATCGGAAGACACTTGAGACCATTCGGACGGCCATCGGTCCTGACCGGTATCTGCTCGGTTGCTGGGGCATTCCGATGGAGGGCGTGGGGATCATGAACGGTTCCCGGACGGGAGGCGACATTGTGCTGGGCTGGGGCGGGTTCCAGACCGCGCTGCGTCCGACGCTCCAATACATGTATCTGCACAACATTGTCTGGTACACGGACCCGGACGTCCTGACCGTGCGCGCGCCGCTGACACTGGATCAGGCGCGGGCGTGGGCGGCGCTGCAGGGGTTGACGGGGCAGGCGCTGCTGACCAGCGACCGGTTGACCGACCTGTCTGAGGAGCGCGTGGAACTGTTGCGGCGGGTGTATCCGGCGGTGGACATCCGTCCGCTGGACCTGTTCCCGACTGAACGCTACAAGCGAATCTGGGATCTCAAGGTGAATCATCTCGGGCGCCAGTACGACGTGGTGGGCGTGTTCAATTTCGGCGAGGAACGAAAGCAGCAGACGCATTTGAAGTGGGCTGATCTCGGGTTGGACGCCGACGCCCTTGTGCATGTGTTCGACTTCTGGAACAAGGAATACCTTGGCGCGTGGAAACGCGGGATTCTGGTGGAGACGGCGCCGACGAGTTGCCGCGTGCTGGCGCTGGTGCCGGCGAAGGGGCAGGTTCAGCTCGTCTCGACGAGCCGGCACATGACGCAGGGCTGGGTGGATCTGGTTTCGCTGGAAAGCGAACGCGACGGCCTGGTCTATCGCGGCCGGAGCAAGGTGATTCGCAACGACCCGTATCAGCTCAGCTTCGCGTTTCCGCCCGGAACGAACTACATCGTGAAGTCCGCGTCGGTGCGGGCCGGTTTCCTGCGGCGCCTGCCTGTCCGGGTGACGCATCACCAGGGCTGGGCGGCCGTGCAGTTTACGCCGGGCAGGACCACGGAAGTGGATTGGGAAATCGAGTTCGGGCCGGCGGACACGTACTATCACTATCCTCAGGCGGCGCCCGAAGGCGTCGCGGTGGAACGCGTCGGGATCGATGGCGTGAACCTTGCCTGGCAGGAGCAGTATTGGTTGAACAACGGTTACCAGGTTTACCTGAATGGCGAACTGCAGGGATACACGCCCGTGGCGAACTTCCCGCTGCGCGGCCTGGATCCTCGGTCCAACTATGTCGCCTCGGTCAAATGTATCTGGCAGGACGGAACCGAAAGTCCGCGCGCGGGCGAAGTGCGGTTTACGCTCGCTTCGATGCTTCCCCGCACAGTGTCTCTGACGCAGTTGGAACCCGCGGCGTCCAGCGGGCGATGGAGCGGAATTCAACCGGACGCCTCGGCCGGAATGGGTGTCGAGCTGGGCGACACATTTCACGATCGCGCTCTTCGTTCGGGGCTCGGCGGCGAGATTGAATTCGGCCTGAACGGATTGTTCAGCCGGTTCACGTCGGTGGTGGGCTTTGAACCCGGGAGCGGCGCTGCCACGAACGCGCAGGTCGAGTTCATCGTGTCAGGCGACGGAAAGGAGTTGTGGCGCAGCGGTCCGGTGGCCCGTTCGGATTCGCCGAGGCCGGTGGACGTGAAGGTGGAGGGAGTGGACCGGCTGAAGCTCCGCGTGACGGGCTCGGGCGGAGGACGTCGCGGCGGCGGCGGGCGGCGTGGACGCCTGACCGCCGTGTGGGCGGATCCGAAAGTCGCGCGCTAGAAAACAGCCGACAACCAACATCCAACATCGAACATCCAACGCCCAGGAGAAGGGGGAGGAACATTCAACGCTCAACATTCAATGCAACGGTGGGGCGAGCAGCCTGCCACGCCGAAGCTGGGCGAAGGGGGTCTCCGCGAGCTATCGTCCGACGACGCACGTTTCCCGAAGCGACTCCTCGCGGCGTCGCTGGCAACCTTGAATTCACTGTTCACGCCGTCTGCAGGCGGAACTCGGAATGTCGCGCTTTGTCAGCGTGCTGCGACTGGTCCGCTCTGCGGCACACAGTCGCGCTCCTACTGAAGCACATTGCCGTCGGCGTCGATCGGGCGGATCTCGGTGAAACCGAGTTCGCGCAGGCCGGGCTCGATTCTGCTGCGATCCCCAACGACGACCCAGACCTGTTGGGGAAGATCGATGACGCGCTCGGCGGCGCGGGTGACGTCGGCCAGTTGCAGGGCTTCGGCCCGCTTCGGGTAGGTGGCGAAGTAGTCGTCCGGCAACTGGAACCGGACGATGTCGCTGATGGCATTGACCACCTGCGCGCTGGTTTCCCAGGCGCCGAGCAATCGCAGGATGCGGTCTTTCCGGGCCTTGGCCAGTTCTTCCGGTGTGATCGGCCGTTCGCCGACGATGCCGCGGAGTTCCTTTTGGATTTCGAGGATTGACTCGCTGGTCTTGTCGGTCTGGACAGGCGCCATGACGAAGAAGGGGCGCTGGCCGCGGGCGGCCGCGAGCGTGGTGCGCGCGCCATAGGACCAGTGCTTGTCCTCGCGCAGGTTCATGTTGATGCGCGACGTGAACGTGCCGCCGAGGATGTGGTTCATGGTTTCGATGGCCACTTCATCGGGGTTGTTCTTCGGAGGCGCGAGTTCGCCACAGAAGATGATGGACTGAATCGATCCCGGGCGATCCATGACGTAGAGGACCGAATTGGTGGGCATGGTGACTTCGGGAAGGTTTTTCACGGGCACGTCGCCGGGGCGCCAGGAGCCGAACAGTTTTTCGATCTTCGGGCGGATCTCGGCCAGGGTGGTATCTCCGACGACGATGAGCGTTGCGCGGTTCGGTTTGAACCAGGTGTTGTAGAACTGCTGCACGCTCGCGCGCGTGAGCGACGACACGGATTCGGTGGTGCCCGAGCCGGTGAAGGGAATCCCGTAGGCGTGCGTCTCGCCGTAGATCAACCGGGGCAGGACGCGCAGCGCCATGGAGGCCGGCTCGCTTTTCTCGCGCTGGATCGCGTCGAGTTGCTGGTTCTTCAGCCGGTTGAAGTCGGCTTCAGGAAAGGAGGGATGGAGGATGACATCGGCGAAGATCTCGAGGGAGGCGTCGAGGTTCTCCTTGAGCGCGGAGAGGGCCACCGTGGACGTGTCGAGATCGGAGGAGGTATTCAGGACCGCGCCGAGGCGCGCGAGCGCGTCACTGATTTCGAGCGCGGTGCGGGAGCGGGTTCCTTCGTCCAGCATGTCGAGGGTGAGCTTTGCGGTTCCGGGAACGCTGCTCTGGTCGGCGGCGTAGCCGGCGTCGATCTGAAGCGCGAAGTGAACGAGCGGCAGCGCGCGGCGCTGAGCAAGGACGATGTTGAGGCCGTTGGGCAGCGTGGCCTTTTCGAGTTCGGGGAATTTCACCTCGGGCGTGATCTCGGGAATGGGGAGTGTGGACCGATCGACGTCTTCTGCGAGAGTTGCGCGCTGCGGGAGCGGGTGCACTTCGAGGATGTACACGCCGTCGCTCAGCCATTTGCGCGCCGCGTCCCGGAGATCCCGGGCGGACGCTTCGCGGGTGTTGCGTAGCATCACTTTGTAATGGCCGGGGTCGCCCATGAACACCTGGTTGCGCGCGAGCAGGTCGGACTTTCCTCCAAAACCGCCGATGCGCTCGATGCCGCGGAGAAAAGCCGCTCGGTACTCGGTTTTGACCCGTTCCAGCTCGGACGAAGTCGGTCCCTTGTCCAGGAAACGCGCCAGTTCTTCGTCCAGCGCGCGTTCGACGCGCTCGAGCGGGACGCCGGGGCGGGCGGTGGCAACGATGGCGAAGCGGCCTGCGATTTCGCCGGGGTTGATGTAGGCCACGACGTCCGTTGCGATCTGGTCGTCGTAAACAAGGCGCTTGTACAGCCGGGAGGTTTTGCCTGAACCGAGCACGTCGCTGACGAGGTTCAGGTAGTCTGTTTCCGGGTCGCCGTAGGGCGGGATGTTCCAGTACTTGTAGATGCGCGCCTGAGGGACGCGGTCTTCGGCGATCTGGCGGTGGCTTCCGGAGCGTTTGGCGATCCATTTCCGGTGTTTGGCCAGCGGCGGTCCGGACGGGATCCAGCCGAAGTACTTCTCGACTTTCTGGCGGACGGTTTGGGTGTCCACGTCGCCGGCGACGACGAGGGTGGCGTTGGCGGCGCCGTAGTAGGTGCGGAACCATTCCCGCACGTCGTCGAGTGAAGCGGCGTTGAGGTCCTCCATGGAACCGATGACCGTGTGCGCGTACGGATGTCCGGGAGGGAAGGTGCCCTTGACGATCAGTTCCCGGGCCAGTCCGTAGGGCTGGTTCTCGGACTGGCGCTTTTCGTTTTGAACGACGCCGCGCTGCTCGTCGAGCTTGGCCTCGTCCACGGCGTCGAGCAGGTGTCCCATCCGGTCCGATTCCATCCAGAGGAGAAAATCGAGTGCCTCTTTGGGCGCGTTCTGGAAGTAATTGGTGCGATCCTCGTTGGTGGTGCCGTTGAGTTCGGTGGCGCCGACCTGTTCCATGGCTTTGAAGTAGTCGTCGTTGAAATGTTTGCTGCCATTGAACATGAGGTGCTCGAACAGGTGAGCGAAGCCGGTGCGGCCGGGGGGTTCGTTCCTGGAGCCGACGTGGTACCAGACGTTCACGGCGACGATGGGGGCCTTGTGGTCTTCATGGACGATGAGGGTGAGGCCGTTTGGAAGGACGAAACGCGTGTAGGGAATGTCGATTTCGCCGGCGGCGCGCGGGGCGGCCGGGGTCCAGCGGGCAAAGCTCACGATGAGGAGGAGCCAGGCGAATGGTTTCCAGCGGTTCATAGTTTTCATCCGATTCGCCCACAAGCTGCGCCAGCCGGGAGAACAATCAACTGAAAAAGCCTTTTCTGTTTGACCGTCCGGATGATTTTCGATAACCAGCACGGGCTGCCTCCACCCGGCCAGCTTGAACCGGCACCGAGTCGAGGCCAGCTTTTTACAGCAATGCTGAAATCGAAATCATTCCTTGCGATCGACTTCGGAGCGGGAAGCCTCAAATTGGCGGAGTTCGAGGTCAATGAAGCGGGCGGACTGCGTCTGAAGGATTACGCCATTCGATCTCTCGGCATTGAAGGTGCGCAGGAATCCACGCGTGAAGCCACGATTTTGAAGGCCCTTCAGGGGCTTCTGGCCGAGCGCCCGACCCGCGCCCGCGACGTCAACGTCTGCGCCCCGGGGTTCCATGTCTTCTCCAAGTTCGTCAAGCTGCCTCCGGTGGACGCGGGGAAGGTCACCCAGATCATCCAGTACGAGGCGCAACAGAACGTGCCTTTCCCGCTGCAGGAAGTGGTGTGGGATTACCAGATTCTGGGCACCACACCGGGCGGCGAGCTCGAGGTGCTTCTGGTCGCCATCAAGGCCGACATCGTGGAAGGCCTGTTCCGCGTCACGGACGCCGCGCGCCTCAAATTGCAGGTGACGGACGTGTCGTCGGCGGCGCTGTGCAACGCGTTTCGATACAACTACGGCGACATCGAGGAGTGCACGATGCTCCTGGATATCGGCGCCAAGACCAGCAACCTGCTGTTCTTCGAGAAGGGGAAGGTTTTTTCACGCAGCATCAATCTCGGGGCGAACTCGATCACGCAGGATTTCGCCAACGAATCGAAGCTGAAGTTCGAAACCGCGGAGAAGATCAAGATCGATGAAGGTTTCGTGAGCCTGGGCGGCGCGTACGAGGAGCCGGAGAATCCGCATCAGGCGGCGATCTCGAAGATTGCGCGGCAGTTCATGACGCGGCTGCACATCCAGGTGAACCAGACGATGCAGTTTTACCGGGGGCAGCAGGGCGGGTCGGCGCCGCAGCGTCTGTTCCTGTGCGGTGGCGCGTCGGTGATGCCCTACACCGCGCAGTTCTTCGCCGAGAAACTCAATGTCCCCGTCGAGTACTTCAATCCGTTCCGCAACGTGCAGATCGATCCCGCGGTGAACCTCGAGGATCTCGCGCGCGTGGCTCACTCGATGGGCGAAGTGGTCGGGCTCGGCCTGCGGAACCTCGCGCACTGCCCGGTGGAGTTGAACCTGATTCCGGAGAGCACGCGCCGGATGCAGTCGTTCAACGAGAAGAAGCCGTACCTCTTCGCGACCGTCTTCGCTCTGGTCGCCGTCGTGGGATTGATCGGGTTGTTGTTCCAGCAACTGGCCAACGTGAAGGCGGAGGAGCTGAAGAACAATGTGCTGCCGCAACTGGATCCGTTGCGGCAACTGGAGGCGCAGTTCAACAACGCGTATCGGGCTCTTCAGGAGAGAACCAACGAACTGCACCAGCTCGCGAGCTGGATGAACGGGCGGTACTACTGGGCCGATGTGCTCACGGAAATCCGGCGGGTGTTGATTCGCACCGAACAGGAGAGCCAGAAGCGGCTGGGCGCCGAAACGGGCGTCTGGCTCGAGCAGTTCCTGACCACCGCTCCGCGCGTGGAGGTTTCCGCGTTCGGCGCGGATGCGTATGGGGGCATGGATCCGATGGCGCCGCGCTATCAACCGGGCGCGCCCGCGGGGGTGAATATGATGGCGGAGGATCCGGCCATGCAGCGCTATATGGCAATGGGCGCAGTTGGAATGGAAGTGGACGGGACTCAGCCCATGGCGGATGGCAGCATGCAGCCGCCGCTGCCGGAACTGGCGCCGGCGGGCACCAACCAGATTTCGACGGTCAAGATTGTATGTCGCGGGGTGGACCTGTCGGCCCAGATCCCGGAAGCCAACCTGACGATCACATCCATGCTGGAGAGCGAGCTGAAGGCCAGCCCGTATTTCGATTCCAACGCAACCCAGGTGGTGAGCCAGAGCATTCTGTCCGACTCGACGACGCGCGTGCCGACGTTCACGGTGACGCTGCTGCTGGTGCTGAAGAATCCGCTCACCCTCTAGTATGTCCTGGATCAAGCGCAATCTTTACTCGGTCATCGGAGCGGCGGTTGCCGTTGTGCTGCTGGCGCTGGCGGGCACGTATCTCTTCTCGAAGTGGAAGCTCAACAACCGAAACCGCGAGGAGCTTGAAGCGGCGTATGCAGACTGGGGGCGCATCATGACGCGGACCCCCACGCCGGGCAACAACAAGACCAACAACATCGGCAACGCCCGGAATCACGAGGCCAGCGTGCGGAAAACGATCGACGTGATGAAGCGCTACTTCGTGCCGGTGCCGCCGATTCCCAATCCGGAGGAAGGGCCGGTGACGCGGGACGAGTTTCTGTCGGCGTTGCGCCGCACGATCAACCAGCTTCACAAGGAAGCCGAGAACCTGGGCGTGACGGTTCCGGCGAGGTACAGTTTTTCATTTGAGGCGCAGAAGGATCTGTTCAACCCGGCGCCCGGCAGCCTGGGGCCGTTGTCCCAGCAACTGGGGGATATTCGCGCGATCTGCACGATTCTGTTCCGCGCGAAAGTGAACAGCCTGGACAACATCCGCCGGGAGCGGGTGTCCACCGACGACTACCGGGGGCCGGTGCAGGATTATCTGGAGGCGACGGTCACGGCGCAGACGAACGACCTGGCCGTGCTGGTGCCCTACGAAGTGACGTTCCAATCGTTCAGCGGCGAGCTGGCGGAAGTGCTGGCCGGGTTTCAATCGTCGCCGCACGGGTTCATTGTGAAGTCCGTCAACGTGATGCCCGCGTCTCAGGCTCCGGCGATGGGAATGGACGGGATGATGGCCGGGCCGGGCGGGCTGGGCGGGCCGGAGCGTTATGAGCGCTACACTCCTGTGCCGGGCTATTATCCTCAGCCGGTACCGCAGCCGCAGCCGGCCCGCGGCGGGCTGCAAACGGTTCTGGATGAGGAGCAGTTGAGGATAACTCTGATTGTGAATGTGGTGAGATTACTGCCGCGCAACTGATGCAGTTCCTGAAGAAAAACTACGAGAAGATTCTGCTGGGCATTGTGCTGCTCGGCCTGGTTGGCGCCGCGGTGTTCATGCTGCTGGTGGTCGGCCAGGAGCGCCAGGCTCAGGAGGAGCTTCGAAACCGGATCATCAGCCGCCCGTTTCGCCCGCTGGAGCCGCCGGAGCTTTCTTTCGCGTCGACCGTTCTCCGGCGGGGCGAGCTCCCGGTGGTGGTGAATTTCTCGGACAATACGCACCGTCTGTTCAACCCGGTCCGGTGGCAGCGCACGGTGGACGGCCGCAACATCAAGAATCCGGTGGGCGCGGACATCGAGCGGCTGCAGATCACGCGCATTGAACCGCTTTACCTGAGGATCTCGCTGGGGTCGATCAGCGGATCGGAATCGAGCACGCGCTACGCCATTGTGATCGAGCAACAGGCGGCGCGGCGCAACCGCGGCCCGCGGTCCTACTATGTCAGCGTGGACGAGAAGAGAGAGTACGGCGAGGACAAGGACTCGTTCATTGTGCGCGAGGTGAAGGGGACACCGAGCGATCCGACGGAACTGGTGATTGAGCTGAGCGACCTGGAGAAGCCGATTTCGATTGCGCGAGACAGGCCTTACGAACGCATTGACGGATACATGGCCGATCTGCGATACCCGCCGCAGAACACGCTCATCCGGAACCGGCGTGTGGGAGATCGAGTTGTCATTGCCAACGAAGAGTACAGCATCGTTTCCATCACGGAAAATGAGGTTGGACTTTCGGCAAAATCGAACCAGAAGAGATGGACCATTAAATATGACCGCCCCTCGTGAGTGAGCGGCATTACAGAACGAAACCCTGAACCATGATCAAAGCAGCCTTCAGAACCCTTTGTTGCAGCACTCTGTTCCTGGGAACAGTTCTGCTCGCTCCGGCACAATCCACGCCGTCCGACGCCGTGCAGGAAGCGGTGATGCGCCAGGCCAATCATATCGCGCTGCGGGAAACGCTCGTGGAGGCCGACGCGGCTGAAAAGCGCGGAGACCTTCGCAGGGCCGCCACCCTGTACGACGAAGCGTGGAACCTGGCGGTCAGCGTGGGACCCGGCGCGGAGAAGGAATCAGCCCTGACGGTGGCCGGCCTGAAACGGGTGCGGTTGGAACTGGCGCGCATCGCGCAGCGCCGTGGCGATTACCGTGAGGCCAAGGTGCATCTGGATGATATTCGGCGGGTGGCTCCGACCGATCAGGAGGTCGTCCGGCTCGCCGACGAGAACGAAGCCTTGTTGCAGGCCAACGTTGCGCGCCGGCCGCGCCCGGAGATCGAGGAAAGAATTCCGATTGTTCTCAGCAACCGGACCGAGGTGGCGATTACCATCCAGGACGCGAGGCTGTTGTACGAGCTGGGCCGTCTGGACGAAGCCGAGGCGAAGCTGAAAGAGGCGCTGGCGCAGGAGCCGGGCAATACCGATGCCGGTTACTACTATCGTCTGATTCTCGAAGAGCGCAGGCGCCGCTCGGTGGAACGTCGCGCGGTCGATTCCCGCAGGAAGCTGGTGGCCGTGGAAGATGCCTGGAACGACCCTGTCAGCCGCGAGGGCTTGCCGGTGCCCAACCCGTCGGCACACACGAACCTCATTTACACGGGCCCCGGTCGGCAGGCGATCCTGAGCAAGCTGGATCGCATCCGGCTGGACAATGTCTCCTATCCGAGCCTGCCGTTGAGCGAGGTTCTCCGGACCTTGAGCGAGGAAGTCCGGAAACGCGACCCGGAGCAGAAGGGCATCAACTTCCTGATCAATCCGAACCAGGAAAACACGCCTCCCACCACGCAGGTGACGGTTGTCCCCGGGGCGGGTGGTCCCGGCGGGGCGGGGGGAGCGACCTTCCCGGGAGCGGCGGTGCCTCCGACTCCGGGATTTGCCCAGCAGGGCATACCCGGGGCGCCGGGGCAGCAGCAGTTTGACCCGATTACGGGTCTGCCGGTGCAGGCTCCCGTCATCGAGGAGGAGCCTATCGACATTAACTCGATCCAGATTCGGATTGAGCCGCCGCTCACGGACGTGCGTCTGGCGGATGTTCTGGAAGCGATTGTGACGGTTGCGGAGCGGCCGATTCGCTACTCGCTGACGGATTACGCCGTGGTCTTTTCACTGAAAGGGCCCGAAAGCCCGCGGTTGTACATGCGGACGTTCAAGGTGGATCCCAACACGTTTATCCAGGGCCTTGAGAGCGTCGGCGGGCTTGACTTCAGCTCGCTGGTTCCTGCCGGCGGTGGGTTCGGTGGCGGTGGGTTCGGCGGCTTCGGTGGCGGCTTCGGCGGTGGGTTCGGCGGCGGCGGTTTTGGCGGTTTCGGCAATCAGGGCTTTGGCGGCGGTGGTGGCGGCGTGGTGACGGGTCGGCGCGTTTCGGGGGCGGGGGGTGGCGGCGGCGGCGGCGGCTTCGGCGGCGGTTTCGGGGGACAAGGCGGTTTTGGGGGCGGCGGCGTGGGCGGCGGCGGCGGTCTGGCC
>Ga0116168_1000401_pt1 | contig 42977 bp, 24 predicted proteins | sample AD_UKC129_MetaG_FD_89795 | JGI IMG/M metagenome (GOLD analysis project Ga0116168, IMG submission 89795) | Active sludge microbial communities of municipal wastewater-treating anaerobic digesters from Canada - AD_UKC129_MetaG | ecosystem: Engineered > Bioreactor > Anaerobic > Digestate | place...
AAGTAATTGGTATTACTGCAAAAAATATTAGTGAAATCCCAATCGCCGTAAAGTTGGGATTTAAAGAAGGAGATGTCCTTACTGCGGTAAATGATGATGTAATTGATAGTGATGAAAAAATAGTAGATTTGATTAAAAAATATAGTGATGTAACACTTCCATCTGTTAAAGTATCCATCCTTAGGAATGGAAACCCTATGGAGATAATCTATAAAATACAAGATTAGATATAAAGATGAACTATAAACATTTTCATATTAGGAGTTGAGACTTGCAAAATCAAACAAAGTTTATATTAAACTGCAAGAAACGACATTTTGTTTTCTTCGGAAGAAGAATAACTATCCTTTTGTTGTTTCTTAATCTGTTTGTATATTCGGGCTATGGTCAGGATGTGGAGCAAGTTCCACAAGAATCTCCACCGGGCAATATAGAAATTCCGCATATTGTGGATGCACCTTCTGTTCCAGAAAATGTTCCAGAAATGCCTCCTCAATCTCCACCGGAAGCAGTTCGCCCTCCAGTTACAATGCCCGAACCTGTATCCCCTCCGAGTTCTTCAAGACCACCTATACCTTCTTTTCCTACTATGAGAAGAGGGAATCAACCCCCAGCTCCTCCGGGACCCAGGAAAGCTCCATCTGCAGGGGGGACGACAGAAAAGACCACAATCGGTATTGCAGCTGAAACAGGACCTAAAACAGGTGAAACTCCTTCTGAACCTATTTCTTTCGATTTTCATGATGCACCTTTATATGATGTTATTGCGGCAATTGCTCGATTAACAGGGAGAAACTTTGATGTTGACCCAAATATCGGAGCGACAACTGTTACTGTTATAACTCATGATAAAATACCTCCTGAAATGGCGTATCAAGTTCTCGAATCTATATTGGCGTCCCGTGGTTTTTCTATGGTAGAGACATTGGATGGAAAATTAGTTAAAATCATTGCTACCCCTGATGCTGTTACCTCAGAGAAAACGCCATTAATTAAAGGGACCGAAAAACTGCCTGAAGGGTATGATAAATTTGCCACTCATATTATTACCTTAAAGTATGCGGATGCTTCCGAAGTTTCTACTGCTTTACAAGTATTGGGTTCCAAGTCATGCCGTATTTCTGCATACGCGCCTACGAATACATTGATTATTACAGATACAGCAGATGGTTTAAAGCGTATATTTTCATTCTTGCAGGAAATAGATGTTTCCGGAAATGAAACGGAAATGGAAATATTTATGCTCGAATATACCCGTGCGGAAGCCTTAGCCCAACAGATTGAGCAGGTTTTATCTGAAACGAAAACTACAACTGCTGGAGGTCGGGTTCCCGGAGCCCCTATGACACCTCAACCTGTAGTTAGACCACCGACACGTTCTGTCCCTGGCGCTCCTGCTATGCAAATTATAGGTTCCCGTCAAGAAGTCCTTCGTATGGTTCCCGATACGCGATTAAATGCCTTAATTGTAGTTGCAACCGAAGGAATGATGGAAAAAGTCCGTGATTTGATAAAGCGTTTGGATTGCCCAACTCCTTATGAAGCAAATAACCTGCATATTTATGAATTGCTCAATGCAGATGCAGAAAAAGTAGAGCAGGCATTACAACCACTTATAGGTGGTTCTGGTTCAACAAGACGACCCACAGGAACCAGTGCAACTCCGGGAGGGGCAGTTCCGGGCGCGGGTGGGTCAATGGTATCTCCGTCTATGTCCTCAGCTCCGGGGGAAGTTCAACCATTTGAACAGCGAGTCCAGATTACAAGATATGACCAGACCAATTCACTGCTTATTGTTGCTTCTCCGCAGGATTATAAAGTGTTAGAAGCGTTTATTGCCCGCCTGGATGTTCCGCAAAGACAGGTGCTTGTGGATGCAGTAGTAATGGATGTCCGATTAAATAATGATTATGGAGTCAAAGTAGACTCTGCAAGTATTAGCGGAAATTCCGGGTTTGCTGTTACAGGTACTTCTAATATACAAAAAATTGTAGATTCTTTAAAACCGGCAGCAGAAGCGGCAAATAAAATTACCAGTCCAAGCCGACTTAATCGTATGTTAGGTGCGTTAAGTTTGGGCTCGGGTGGAGGACTTACAACAGGGATATATGATGACATTGTTATTCCCATTAGTAAAACTCAACGATTACGAGTTCCTTTCGTTCCATTACTTTTACAGGCAATAGAGACTATTTCTGACTTGGAAGTGCTTTCTCAACCCAGTTTGGTTACGGTGGATAATGAGGAAGCGTCTATAGTCGTAGGTCAGGAAGTGCCTTTCATTACAAGCACTGCAAGTCCCCAACGCACAACAACGGGTGAGGTCATCGGAAGCACATGGGGCGGTTATACGCGTGTAGAACGACATGAGGTTGGTATCAAATTGACCGTAACCCCTCAAATCAGTGAAGGCGATAATGTCCTGATGAAAATTGAAATAGAAGTATCAGCTGTGGCGGGAGGTAGTCAAGCAGTCGGAGATGTAAACATTTTAGGTCCTACAACCAACAAATCCTTATTTAAAAATCAAGTCCTTGTGAAAGACGGTTCAACAGCAGTTTTAGCCGGTTTAATTAGAGATACAGCAGACCGCAACAAAACACAAGTTCCCATTATGGGCGATATTCCTTTATTAGGTTTCTTGTTCCGCAATAAATCGGTATCACGAGAAAAACGCAACATGGTAGTCTTAGTGACACCTCATATTGTAAAAGAATCCAGTGATATGGAACGGGTTACACAATATAAGGTAACAGAATACCAGGATGTTAATATACAAGAATTGTTTAAGGGTGGTTTCTTTAAGAAAGTCAAAGCAAAGGCAGATATGCGGAAAAATTATCGTCCTACTTTAGATAGGACTGAAGCGTTAACAGGACAGGTAGAACAAGAAGAATTTAACCGTGGGACGATTTATAGAAAATAATGGATAAACTACTCGCTGAAATGCAGTTTGGAGAAATATTACTCCAAAAAGGATATGTCCATCCGGAGCAGATAAAGGAGGCTTTAGAACTCCAGAAGATTAAACCGCGACGGTTGGGTGAGATTTTGCTTGACCTTGGGTTTGTAGAAGAAGAGCATGTTCTGGAAGCGTTAAGCGAACAATTTGGAATTCCGATAGAATCAGACCTTTCGCAACAAGTAGATATGAACTTGATTACGAAAGTCCCGATAAATTTCATTCGTGAATATTTTATGGTTCCGTTTAAGCAAAATGGAGCCGGTTATTTAGTTGCCTTAAATGACCCTATAAATCTTCTACCTCTGGATGACCTACGGGTGCTTTTAGGGGGACCTGTTCAGCCTGTTTTATGTCGCAAGTCAGATATACAAAAGATTGTAGATTCTTATTTCGATAGTCAAACGCAAAACACGGCTGAAATGATAGATACTATAGCAATGGCGGAGGAAGACGGAGCAACGACAATCCACACCTTAGATGGAACAGAAACGGAAAAAGACCTGCTGGACCTTGCTAATGAAGCCCCTATTATTAAACTTATCAATTTGTTAATAACAGGAGCCGTCAAAGAAAGGGCTTCCGATATTCATATCGAGCCATTTGAGCGTGAAGTCCGTGTCCGCTATCGTATTGATGGCGTTTTATATGAGAAATTTACAATACCGAAGTCCCAGCAGGCAGCCGTGATTTCCCGTATTAAGATTATGTCCAATCTCAATATTGCAGAACATCGTTTACCGCAGGATGGCCGTATTAAGATTAAGTTAAGTGGAAAAGAAATTGATATTCGTGTATCCATACTACCGACGGCTTTTGGAGAACGCGTAGTTTTACGTATCCTCGAAAAAGGTAATTTCCTTTTCAGTCTGGAAGATTTGGGAATGGACGAACACGACCACAAGATGTTTGACCGTATTATTACCGTTTCTCATGGTATTATTCTGGTTACAGGACCTACCGGGTCGGGAAAATCTACAACCTTGTATGCTTCTTTACAAAGAGTAAATTCACCGGATAAGAATATTATTACCTTAGAAGACCCCATCGAATATCTAATTGCGGGAATTGGACAGATACAGGTTCGTCCTAAAATTGGACTAACCTTTGCAGCGGGTTTGAGAAGTATTTTGAGACAGGACCCCGACATTATTCTTGTAGGTGAAATTCGGGATTTGGAAACAGCAGAAATGGCCGTCCAGGCATCTTTAACAGGGCACCTCGTTTTTGCTACATTACATACCAATGATAGTGCCGGTGCTATTACCCGACTTACGAACATGGGAATTGAACCTTTTCTTGTTACCTCATCCTGTATCGCTATACAAGCCCAGCGATTGGTGCGTAAAATTTGTAGTCAATGTAAACAACCATATAAACCTGACCGAAATCCATTAGAAGAATTAGGTATTAAAAAACCTGACCCCAGAGCAGAAACTTTATGGAGAGGTAAAGGATGTCAAAAATGTATGGAGCGGGGCTATTATGGCAGAACGGGGATATTTGAATTGTTAATGATGAGTCCCAGAATACAAGAATTAGTTCTTGAAGGAGCCGACTCAAATGTAATTAAACGTGAAGCACATAAAGAAGGAATGCGTACTCTCCGCGAAGATGGAGCCGAAAAAATGTTGAGAGGAGTAACAACATTAGAAGAGGTTCTTCGGGTAACCCGAGACGATGTATTTGAAGAAACTTATTAAAATAAAACAAGATGAAAAACACTCTTTAGAATACTTGAGAAGATATGCCTGTTTATCAATATAAAGCATTAATAAAAGGTAGTGGAAAACCGACGCGTGGAGTGATAGATGCGGATTCTCCTGCATTGGCACGAATGAAATTGCGGGAGTTAGACCTTTATCCCACAGAATTAAAAGAAGCCACAGATGGCAGTAGTTTAAAAGAGGGAGAGGGAAAAGGGAAATCGCGTTTTTTCCCATTTGGTGGAGGCGTTTCTACAAGAGATGTAGCCTTGATGACTCGACAGTTTGCAGTATTACTCCGTGCAGGTATGCCCCTGGTAGAGGCCCTGAATGCATTAATAACTCAAACCTCACGGCAGCGATTAAAAACGGCGATATTGGATGTTCGCGATAAAGTGAATGCAGGGAAAAATCTTGCTGATGCCCTGTCTGAACATCCCCGTATTTTTAGTTCGCTATATGTAAATATGGTTCGTGCAGGAGAAGCCAGTGGAACATTAGAACAAGTTTTAAACCGTCTGGCAGATGTTTTAGACCGACAAGCAAAAATAAAAGCCCAGATTTTATCTTCAATCGCTTATCCTGCCTTTATGACAGTTTTTGCTATTTCCGTTATTACATTTATGATGACTGTTATCGTGCCTCGTATCACGACTATTTTTAAAAAACAACAATCCGAACTTCCTTTTATTACAGATGTGCTTATAGGAGTAAGTTCTTTTTTAGGAAGATATGGCATATTCTTTGTGGGCTTTTTATTTTTGTTAATAATATTATGGCGGATATGGATTAGCCGTGAAGAAGGAAGAAAAAAGTGGGACCGATGGAAATTTAAAATTCCGCTCTACGGTACTTTACTCCAAAAATTACTATGTGCGAGATTCTCACGAACATTGGGAACCATGCTTCAAAGTGGTTTAACCATGCTTCCGGCTCTTGATGTCGTATACAGTATCATGGATAATCGGTTTATTCAAATGCATCTGGATGATATAAAAGCCGGTGTCCGTAGGGGTAGAGATTTAGCTCAACCTATGAAAGATTCGGGAATATTTCCACCTATGATGATTCATATGGTTGAATTAGGACAACGAAGTGGTGAATTAGAAAATATGTTAATTCAGATAGCAGATACCTATGATGAAGATGTCCGTTTGACTGTTGATGCTATCGTTGGACTGATAGAACCCGTTATAATAGTAGTAATGGGTATTTTCGTCGGATTTTTGGTTCTGGCGATTTTATTACCTATATTAAAGATGAGTACACATGTCGGAGGATGAAAACATGACACAAGAAAAAACAAAGAAAAAGGAAAAAAATTTATTGGGTTTTACGCTTGTAGAGTTAATGGTAGTTATTGCCATTATCGCCATTCTTGCTACGACTGTCGGTATTTATGTTTTTGGTGCTCTGGATGATGCCGATCAAGCAAAAGCAAAGGCAGAAATCAGTAATATGAAGACGGCTGTCCAGATGTATCGGATAAAAAACAAGCGTTTGCCGAACACTTTAGAAGAAATCGCTCCATTTCTTGACCCGCCCAAAGTCCCGTTAGACCCGTGGGGTAACGCGTATGTCTATCAAAAAGAAGGGAATTCCTCCTTTAAGATTATGTCGTATGGCGGTGATGGGAGCCCCGGAGGTAGTGGAGCAAATGCAGATATTTCCAGTGAAGACTAATCTGCAAGACATTATTCTTTTGTATGAGGTATAAAATTTAAAAATTATGATTATTTTACGGGGAAAAGATGGCTTTACATTACTTGAACTGGGAATTGTTATTTTTATTATTGGCTTGATGGCTACTATTGCCGTTCCCTATTTACTTCCCCTTGCCTTATCTTCAGAGTTAGAAAACGAAGCAAGACGATTGGCTTATTTCGGTAGAGCCGTAATGTCAACATCTGCTTTATTTGGAGATGAATTCTATGTCGAAATTGATTTAGACCAACAAAGGTATTATTGTTTGAAAGTTACTTATCCTGAGGCAACGGAGGGAGAACCCGACCAATTAGGTCTGTTTGAAAGTATGAAAGAACAGGGACTATCCCCAGAACAAATGGCTGAACTTTTTATGGGTTCTGCAGCAGGAGCAAGTACTAACACGGCTACTAAAAATACTCCTACTCCAGGAGGTTTTGATGCAGAAGCCATGAACCGACAGATTAATGAACGATTTGAAAAATTGGCAAAAAGGAAATTAATAGAACAGGCAAAAAATGTAAAACATGAAGATAGTCTGATGGATGAAATAGGACCTCTTTTTGATAAAAAAAATAATGTGGATTTATTTAATGTAGAGCCTGTGATAGAAGAAGTCAATGAACCGGGGCTATCACCCGTTCGTTTGTCTGAAAATGTAGTTATTGAAAGCGTTTTTATCGGTGGAAATAAGTTTTCCAGAGGTCTTGTAGAAATACCTGTAACACCTCTCGGATTAACAGAATCCATCGGTTTTTATGTGAGAAACGCAAACAATGATTATTATACCGTTGTATGGGACCCTGTATCCGCAGGTGCTTATGTGCTGGAAGGAGCCCAATGAAAATATACTTATCTGCTATAAGAAATAAAAAAAGAAAAGTCGGTTTTACACTGATGGAGATTTTAACGGCGTTAGCCATATTGGGAGGTTCTGCTTTTATCCTGTTTAATGTTCACTTTAATGCAATGAAACTTCACCAGGTTACCATAACTCAGACAGATGAAAATCAATTAATTTATGCGGCTTGTTCCCGTGCAGAAGTAGGAGTTCTAACTGGGACACTGGAAGGAAGTGGAGATTTTGGCACAAGTTATGAAGGTTATTCATGGAGTTATTCCGCAACCGCAATAGGTTCTGACCCATCTATCCCGTTATATACTGTAAATGTAACTTTATATACGCCGGAGAATGAAAGCAAAAATTTGACTTTTTTATATTATGACCTGAGTGTGGAAAATCAGACAAACGATTTAACCGGTGGTAGAACTCAAAGCAATCAACGGAGAAATACAAACACAATGAAAGCCCCTGCCAGTGGCTTCTCAGCAAGAAGGAATTCCCTATTTGGAAATTAATTTATGCGGATTATAAAAGAAAATAAATATCCTTTTCGTATAAAAACCCGTGGCTTTACGCTTCTGGAATTACTGATTGCTTTTACCATAATGTCCATTATTGTAATTATCGTTTATTTAGGATTGGATTCTATCTCAAAAGGAACAGATTTGGCACGGCTATCTGCGGAAAAAATGAGGATACAACGATTCTTAGTAAATCATTTTTTAAATTCTTTTAATGCCCTATATATCGACTCTTCTTTTTCTGCTTCGGGCTATCAATTTATAGGACAAAATGAGTCAGGACAATATGGACCTGCGGATTCTATCCGTTTTTGCACTTCATTACCGATGCCAGGACCGACGGCTTTACCGGGAATCCGCAGAGTAGTTACCTATTCTTTCGAGGATACATCTCAACCTGAAGGTTTGTCAGGTTTTGCTACAGATATATATGGTATTTCAAACAATGCTCCACAATTCTTGACTATTACAGAATCGCCACTTGTCCTGGATGAAGATTCAGGGAGTTTTTCGAATGATAGGAATTCTTTACCTGTAAATGTTATAAAAGTTCCCCTCGCTTCTTTAGATATTTATTATTATGACCCCATTAAACAGGATTGGGTAGAGGAGTGGGATTCACAATCAATCCAACAAATGCCATGGGCTGTGCATATTATTGCAAACCTATTTAATGAATATGGAGAAGTTAGCAATGCATCTGCGAATGGGGAAGGGGATATAGACCTTGTAATTGTTTTGCCTACAACAGTAGGAACCGTGCAACCTATGGATGACCCTAATCATTTCCGAGATGTAGGTTCCCTATTTAAGATGGATAGTAATAAGACAAAAGGAGCCACCCCTAATACATCAGCACGCGATCATTTTAGAAACAGAAGGTAGAATTTATAATGAAATTAAAAACAAAAATACAACTTCACAAACGGACAGGGGTAGCCATTATTCTTGCTTTAGTGTTTATTGCTTTGTTATCCATTATTGTGGTTGAGTTTTTATATGAGGCAGAAGTGGAGGCTTCTTTAGCATATAGTCAACAGGGAGACCTGGAAGCCTATCTGGCTGCTAAATCGGCAGTGGCTAAAGCAATGGCATATCTTGCAGAGGATAATTTAAATACCATGATGAGTGGTGCTCCACCGGTAGATAGTGATTTTGATTTGCTTTCTTTTAATATGAGTGCAGCAACCGAGCCCTTGAATGATGCTCTTATGCACGCTTCCATATCGGATGAATATGGAAAGATAAATTTGAATGCTTTATTAGTTCCTCAATCCGGAGGAGAACCTCAGGAACGAACACCTCTTGTTAATGCATTAAGAGAATTCTTTGCTTTACGAGATACAGGAAAAGGTGCCAGTCCGGATATAATTGTAGATTCTATTCTCGATTGGTTAGATTATAATGAGGGAGATTCTGAAAGACCTCAAGGGGCAGAAAATGATTATTATATGGGATTGGAAAATCCATATCCATGCAAAAATGGACCGATGGATTCTATTGAAGAATTATTGTTAATCAAAGGAATTACACCCGAAATATATTTTGGAGACCCTGAAAAGAATCAATTACCTTTATCTGAATATTTTACTGTTCATGGAGATTGGTTGGGTAGGGTAAACATTAATTCTGCTCAACCGGAAGTAATAGCAGCGATTGTCAGTGGTTATACAGGAAATCCAGCCGATTTAGGTTTAGGGCAGCGAATTTTTGATGATGCACATACACAACCATTTACAGATTTAAGTCAATTAGATGCGTATGGTATTTTGCCCAAGCCTCCGACATCGCAAAGAAGAAATACCCCTCAACAGGCAGGGAAACCTATAATTACTCCGGCAGAAAGACCGGATAATCGGGCTCAACGCTATGTTATGTCAGGTCAAATTTTTACCCTTCAAAGCAATGTTTTTCGAATTTATGGGGATGGTCTTTATCAAAATAAGATGATTCGAATTGAAGCGTATGTTTTTCGGAATCCGATGGAATCAGGAGATTTTAATAACCCCGGAATGAATCCAAATCTAAACCCTGCTAATAACAAAACAAACCAGCAAAATCTATCGCGTAATACACCAAGAACAAATAATAATTCCACAACAGTCCAAAATCAAGGAGGATTACCTCCAGAGCCATTCCGCATTTTGGATTGGAAAATTATAAAATAATAGGGAAAAAGAAAAAATAATAATCTATAAAAAACGAAAGAAAGATACATGGGAAATTTAGTAACAACGATTGAGATTCGTGAAGATGTCGTTCGATTAGCAACGGTTCGAAAAAAAGGAAAATATTTAGAGTTACTTCAGGGTATTGAAACACCTGTAATCACAGGAGATACAGAGGTCCCTGATAAAGATGAACCTGTTTTGAATGCTTTGGAAGAAGCCTTCAAACAATTAAAATATAAACCAACTTGTTTTGCTCTTTCTGTCCCCTGTTCCGTGAGTATTGTCCGTTCGCTAACAGTTCCATTTCGTGGAATTAAAAAAGTCGTTTCTGCTCTTCGCTTCGAATTAGAACCTCATATCCCTTTCCCTATTGAAGAGTTAATGCTCGATTTTGCTGTGGTGAATGAAACAAAAAAAGATACAGAAGTTTTAGCAATGGGTGTCCGCAAACAGCATATTCAAAATTATATCCAATATTTGCGAGAGTTTTCGGCGGAACCTGAAACGGCGGTTATTAATTCCTTAGGTCTGGTATATCTCTGGAAACAGGCGAGCAAAGATACCAAGAAATTAAAATCGGCTTTATTGGTTCATAAGGATTTTTCCACTCTTGCTGTTCTTTACGAAGGGAAACTTGTTTTTATACGCCATCTGGTTTTAGGAATTCAAAATTATTATGAAAATCCTGAAATTTTTGCCCGAGAAGTACAAAATAGTTTAAGGGCTTTTCTTGCCCGATGGAAAGGAAATGAAGGAATAGAAAAATTGGAAATTGGCGGATTATCTTTATCGGATGAAGAATTGGGTGTCTTTTCACGATTGGTAAGAATGGATGTTGAGATTATTTCGTTGTCTCAATTCTTACAGTTTCCAAATGCTATGAAAACAGAGCCTGCAGAAACATTATCTTGCTGGTATCCTCTCTTAGGGATAGCGGGAATAACATTAGACCCCTATTTTTCATTTAATTTGCTCAAAGAAAATCAAACTTTGTCTTCGTATTTATCCTCTTTATCCCGTCATTTAATTTTTACCAATTGTCTTATCCTAACAGGGCTTGTATGTGGTGCTTTTTTCTTACAGCAATTAACCCTGAACAATCTTGTTTATAGTAATCTCTATAAAGCGAAGGCAAATGAATTAACACAGGAAATAGAACGGGTCAATCAAGAAAGGGGACTGGATGAAAATATTGACCTATCTCCTTTTTTTGACCCGCCTCTACTGGAAATATTAAATACCATTGCAGAAAAATTGCCTTCCGATAAAGTGAATATTACAGAAATAAAATTGAGTTCGCCCGATGTGCAAAGCTGGTGGATTCGGATACAAGGGACAACCAGCGATTCCGCTTTTATAACGCAAGCAATTTCCGAATTAAAGAAGGTGAGCTATTTTAATATTGTAGATGAACCAGAATTAAGTGCTCAGGGAAATCAAACCAGTTTCGCAATACGAATACAAAAACCTCAAAAACCTTCGATTTCCCCAGAAAACAATTCGGAAAGTAATCCAAAAAACAATCAAGAAAACAATACAGAAAAAAGTAATAAATGAGGTATAAAAATGAATCAAACCCTTCTTGACCGAATTTATTTAATCACAATGATTGTGAGTTTCATTGCTGTAATAGGTATGGCAATATATCTCCACAGAGGACCTTATAGAAAGTTTCTACTATCAAGAAATGAATTAACTCAATCTTATAACCAACTGCAAATGGTAGAAAAATTAAAAAAAGAACAGGAAGAAAGTTTAAAAACCCAGGAGATGTTGCTTCGTATAATAGAAAAAAGACCCCCAAATTTTGACTTCTTTTCCTATGTAAATCAATTACTGAAAGAAACACAATTAACCGATAAAGCCAAACTGGATAACTATCGTGCACGAGCGAGTAGTGCCCGCCAACCGATGTTGCAAATTAAATTGGAAGGAGTTTCCCTAAAACGATTTTCGGAATTCTTAAAGCGTATTTATGGTGATTCTTATTTACTGGCTGTGTATAAAATGGATAAATTAAAACCCAATCAGAGTGGAAAAGGTATTGATTGCGAATTAACCCTTGTAACATTAAAATAAGAAAAACCATATTTTTGTATTGTAAAACAGGATTGCTTTGCGTTTATAATAATAGATATTAAAATAGGGGTTAAAAAGACTCTTGATAAATTATTGACAATAAAATGTATTTTTTATGGAATTATAACTAAATCCGCATTTTTAACATTGATTTTTATTTAAATTTATGTTAAAGTATATAGAGAAAATATGGACATAGAATATGAGCACCTATAAATTATTTGGTCAGATACTTGTAGAAAAGAAAATAATATCGGAAGAGCAACTACGGGAAGCCATACATCGTCAGCAAACGACGATGTCACATCGAAGGATAGGAGAAATCCTTGTTCGTTTAGGGTATATTGGTAAAAGTCATATTATTGAGACCTTGTCAGAACAGTTAGGTATACCTATAATAAAGTTAAGTGAGAGAGAAATTCCGGAGCGTGTTCGAAATATTATGGATGGAAGTATTGCAACGCTTTATAAAGTTGTTCCTGTAGAAATTCGGGGGGATAAAGTTATTATTGCTACATCTGACCCGACTAATGTGAATAATTTAGATAATATTTCCCGACTCCTTGACCGTCCCATAGAACCCGTTCTCGCTTCTCCTGAAGAAATAACAATGGCTTTAGGCAAATATTACGGGGTACAGGAAGCAACCGTAGAAAGTTTGTTGAGTTCGGCGAGTAGTGCCAGCAGTGTGAGTTCTTTATCTTCAATGTCCAATGTGAGTTCGTTTGATAGTTCGCTTGCTTCTTCATCAAGTTTTAGTGCCAGCGATATTTCTCTGAGCAGTGTGAGTATGGATGATGCGAATCTCCCATCTACATCTATAACAACAGAAGGGATGGATGAAGGCGATGCAGACAATCCTGTGGTGAAATATGTCCATCAGATGATATTAGAAGCGTTTCGTTTGCGGGCAAGTGATATACATATTGAACCTGGAAAAACCGATGTGAAAGTAAGGTATCGTATAGATGGTGTGATGCATCTAATGCCATTACCTCCGAAAAGGGCACAGGCGGCTATCATATCCCGACTTAAAATTATGGCAGAGATGGATATTTCCGAAAAGCGGGTTCCGCAAGATGGTCGTATCAAAATGACATTAGGAAATAAAGTAATAGACCTTCGTGTAAGTTCTCTGCCGGCTGTATTCGGTGAGAGTGTTGTTATGCGTATTCTTGATAAAAGTGGACTTATGTTAGGATTAGGACAGTTAGGCTTCAGTCCAGAGGTGCAAAATCACTGGGAAAGAATTATTCAGCATGCTACAGGTGTTGTTCTGGTGACAGGACCTACAGGGTCAGGGAAAACAACCACCCTTTATGCTTCTCTTCATAATCTAAATCAGCCGGATGTAAAAATAATTACATTAGAAGACCCTGTGGAATATCAAATTACAGGAATTAATCAGGTGCAAATTAATCATGAAATTGGTTGGGATTTCGCACGAGCTTTGCGTGCTATATTCCGTCAGGACCCGGATATTGTGATGGTCGGTGAAATCCGTGACTTAGAAACAGCGGAAATCGCTATAAAAGCCGCATTAACAGGGCATTTGGTTTTCTCGACATTACACACCAATGATACGGCTACTGCATTTACCCGATTGGTAGATATTGGAGTTAAACCGTTCCTTGTGGCGTCGGGTATTCGAGCAATACTTGCTCAGCGATTGGTGCGAACGATTTGCACGGTTTGTAAAGAGCCTTTTGTTCCACCAGAATTTGAAGTTCGCCGATTGGGTTTTCCTGTGGACCTGTCTACCATTGAATTATATCATGGTGCCGGTTGTGATAATTGCAACCAGACAGGCTATCAAGGACGATTGGGTGTTTATGAATTATTACAAACAACAGACCGTATTCGTGAAATGGTCATGCGCGGAGAATCAGCCACGGCAATTCGAAGAGAAGCCCGTCTATCGGGGATGTCTACCATGCGCGAAGATGCCTGGCGTAAAGCGACAATGGGTATTACTACTGTTGAAGAAGTTAACAAACGGACACGGATTGATGAACCTCTTCGCAAACCTGCTGTTGCGGTATAATTGAATATAAGGAGATACATATATGGCGTATGAAATGGTAAGTTTATTACGAATGTTAATAGACCGTGAAGGTTCGGACTTACATCTTGCGGTCGATAACCCCCCTGTGGGCAGGGTTCACGGAAGATTGGTTTTCTTTGGTGAAGACCCACTTACACCCGAAGATACAGAACGATTAATGAAAAGTATTGCCTCTGTAGATAATCAACAGGAACTGCAAGAAGTAGGAGGGTCTGACTTCGGTTTCGCATTTGAAGATATTGCTCGATTCCGTGTGGCTATTTTTAAACAAAAGGGATATGTAGGTATTGTATTGCGATTAATCCCTCGTAAAATATTAACCTTTGAAGAATTAGGTTTGCCCCGACATATTGAAAATCTACTTCGTCAACCGCGTGGATTGGTTCTAATTACAGGTCCTACAGGGTCCGGGAAAACGACAACATTGGCTACCATGCTTGATTGGATTAATACCAATCTGGATTCACATATCATAACCATTGAAGACCCAATAGAATACTATCACTCCCACAAAAAAGGAATTATAACCCAGCGTGAAGTAGGTGTAGATGTGCCGACTTTCGCAGAGGCTTTGAGAAGAGCATTGCGTATGGACCCCGATGTGATTCTCGTCGGTGAAATGCGTGACCTCGAAACTATCGAAGCGGCTATTACTGCTGCAGAAACAGGGCACCTTGTGTTCGCTACCCTTCATACGACAGGAGCCGTGAGAACTGTAGACCGTGTTGTGGACGCTTTCCCTTCCAACCAGCAGGAACAAATTCGAACCCAATTGGCAGGCAACTTAAAAGCGGTAATTTCACAAACCCTCGTTCCCCGGAAAAGCGGTTTTGGGCGTGTTGCGGCGTATGAGATTATGTATTGCACCCCTGCTATTCAAAACTTAATTCGTGAGAATAAAACTTATCGTATAACATCGGCTATTCAGACGGGTCACAAGTATGGTATGAATTTGTTAGACGAACATTTACTTGCCCTGTACCGTAAGGGTATTTGCAAATATGAGGACTGCCTTGCCAAAGCACAAATGCCTGATGAATTTGAAGCAGCGGCTCGTGCTCTGGGTATTGAAGGAGGTCCTGCTCCTAAAAAAGAAGGAGAAGTAGCATAATTTAAGACAAAATAAAAGAAAGTTTGTGATATGTCGAGTGCATTAGCGAAACAAAATCAATCAAAGACAGCCCAGTTTAACCAGCGCCGATTGGGCGATATTCTGGTAGAACAGGGTGTTATTATTCCACTCCAATTGGATGAAGCACTCCAACGCCAGCGATTAACAGGCGATTTTTTAGGTCGTGTGCTGGTCTCTATGGGCTATTGCGATGAGCAAGCAATTGTAGAGGCACTGGGAACACAATTGGGGATGGAGAAGGTTGATGTAACCCGTTTGAAAATTCCCGAAAATATTATTCGAAAAATTTCGCCCGATGTAGCTCGCTTTTACAATGTTATCCCTATCAAAGAAGTAGACGGTGTTCTTGTCGTAGCAATGGCTGACCCCTTAAATTTACAAATATTAGATGATTTAAGACATATTGTAGGTCAGCCGGTCCGTGGGGCCATTAGCAATCCCCAGGATATTGCTACAGCATGGAAAAATAATTATTCCTTTGAGACAGATTCTATTCATGAAATGATTGCCGAATTGCAGGATAAGGTAGGTGCTTCGGAGCTGTCTCTTGAAGAATTAGGAACGCAGGAAATTATCAAAGATACAGAAAATCTGGTCGAATTAGCCCAACTGCCCGAAGTTATTAAAATTGTTAACCTGGTGTTTTTAGAAGCGGTAAAGAAAAGGGCATCCGATATTCACTTTGAAGTATATGAAGACCGTTTTCGTATTCGTATCCGTGTAGATGGTGTTTTGCATGAAATTGTAAATCCGCCCAAGACACTGGCAATTGCCTTAGTATCGCGTGTAAAAATTATGTGTAATATGGATATTGGCGAACGACGGTTACCTCAAGACTCCCGTATCGAATTAAAAGTCGGTGATAGTGTTATAGACATTCGTGTGGCTACGCTTCCCACTCTGTATGGTGAAGGAGTGGTTATGCGTATTTTAGACCGAACCGCTGTCCGTATAGATTTAGACCGTCTGGGACTGAGTGATAATGTAAAAGCAAAGTTAGATGATGTTTTAGCCCGTCCTAATGGTATTTTGTTAGTGACAGGTCCTACAGGTTCAGGAAAAACAACAACCCTATATGGTTGTATTGCAAAGTTAAATAGTGAAGAAGTAAAAATTATTACGATGGAAGACCCTGTAGAATTGCAGATAGACCGTGTGATGCAATGCCAGGTGAATGAAGAAGTAGGGCTAACCTTTGCGGCAGGTTTGCGTTCTATTCTGCGTCAGGACCCGGATATTGTGATGGTCGGTGAAATCCGTGACTTAGAGACGGCACAGATTGCTGTTGAAGCATCATTAACAGGTCACCTTGTATTAAGTACCTTACACACCAATAGTGCTCCTGAAACGATTACCCGTCTTTTGGATATGGATGTTGAACCTTACCTGATAACGGCTTCCTTAGAGGCTGTATTAGCCCAGCGATTGGTGCGTTGCCTTTGCAGACATTGTAGAGAACGGTATCGTCCCTCAAAAGAAGAAATGCAGGAATTAGGATTGCCTAAAAACTGGCAAGAAGACCCGAAACTTCAATTGTTCCGTCCCAAAGGATGTCCTGCCTGTGATTATATTGGTTATATGGGCAGAACAGGTTTGTTTGAAATTTTACAGGTAGATGAAACTGTTTGTGAAATGATTTTAGACCGTGCAATGGCGTATGATATTCGTAGATATGCACGAAAGAAATTAGGTATGAGAACACTACGCGAGGAAGGTATAATAAAATGTGTTCAGGGTGTTACTTCTGCTAAAGAAGTAATAGCCCATACAGATTATTACGAAGATTAAAAAAAGGAATTGGAACCATGCCTAAATATGCTTATCGAGCAATTAATCGTGAAGGAAAAGAAATCTTTGGCATTATCCAGGCAGATAGTGTCGCCCTTGCGATTAACGATGTAAGAAGTTTGGGGCTGTTCCCGACGCATGTCCGTGAAGCCCGTCGTAGTGATGAACGAAGGGCAAGAGGTGAAAAGAAAGGATTAAGTGAACTTTATTTCGGTGGTGTAAAGACAAAGCAACTTGTGGTTATGACCCGTCAGTTATCTACTCTGATTGACGCAGGTTTGCCTCTATTACGAAGCCTAAATGTGCTAATTGCACAAATGAAACCTTGTAAGTTAAAAGATATTTTGCGTGAAGTATCGACAGATATCCAATCAGGAAGCACTTTTTCTGAAGCATTAGCAAAACATCCCAAACAATTTGACCGCCTTTTTGTGAATATGGTCAAAGCAGGTGAAGTCGGCGGTATGTTAGAAATTGTACTACAACGCATAGCCCAATTTATGGAACGAAGAGAAGCGTTAAAACGGCGTGTAAAGTCTGCTCTGATTTATCCTATTGCCGTTTTAATCATTGCCTCTGCAATTGTGATGTTTCTTTTAATAAAAGTGGTGCCTGTTTTCGCAGATATTTTCAAAGAATTCGGGGGTAAACTTCCCTGGCCCACTCAATTTCTTATGTCCGCCGGGGACTTTATGATTTATAACTGGTGGTTGCTTATTTCCATTGTGGCATGGACGATTATTTTTATAAAAATTCTCTTTAAATTTCATGCAGTTCGAAGGTTTCGAGACCGTGCTGTATTAAAAATACCCCTAATTGGGGATTTAGTCACCAAAGTGGCTGTGGCACGATTTGCCCGAACATTAGGAACGCTAATTACTTCTGGTGTGCCTATTTTACAGGCATTAAAAATCACAAAAGAGACCATCGGTAATGAAATCATCCAGGATGCCGTGGATAAAGTTCATGATAGTGTAAAAGAAGGGGATACGATTGCAGCACCTCTTGACCAGACCAAAGTATTCCCTGCAATGGTCGTTAATATGATTGATGTCGGTGAAGAAACAGGCAGTCTCGACGCCATGTTAAATAAAGTTGCAGATATTTACGATGCAGAAGTAGAAGCGGCTGTCGAGGCTATGTTGTCATTAATGGAACCTGCAATTATTATCGTTCTGGGTGGTATTATCGGTTTTATTGTGGTATCTTTATACTTGCCGATATTCACGCTCGGAGATACCATCAGTGGAACATAGTAAAAATAATACAACGAAAATATGGCACAAAAAGCTATATTTATGGTATAAATGTAATGACAGTTTAATTATTTACAAGAACTTATAACAGAAAGGACGAAGAAAATCGTCTGCAAAACTGGATGGAGGAAGACAGTATGAAACGAAACAAAGGATTTACACTCGTAGAACTATTGGTTGTGATGGCAATCATCTCAATTCTTGCTGCTATCATTGTCCCCAATGTTGCCCGATATATTGCACGAGGCAGGGCTACACGGGCTTTAGGGGACATTAAAGGAATTGAACTTGCACTAACTAAAATGGTTACCGATGCCAATGTGCAAAATTTAAATTATCTGTTTAAGGCAGATAATATTCGAAGAAATATCTTCGAATTTGGAGATAATACACCGTATGTACTGACATCACAGCAATTTCTATCTGCTATTAAATTGTATACCAATACTTTGTATGCTTTGCTAAGAGAAGGTCGGAGGGTCCTTGATGGTAGAACAGACCCCGATTTAGGTATTGCCTATGCTGATATTTTAGATAGAGATGTCGTTATGCGACTTGGAGTTGGTTATCTGGAAGATATTGCTTTTGACCCTTGGGGAAATCTGTATAATATTTATCCAGGTCCCTGGGCACCCAGAAGTGGACCCATTCCTTTCCGTATTTACATGTTAGGTGAAAAAGAGAAAACCTTACCGGGCGTGTCAGGTGGAAGAAGAAGTGATACTTTAACATTCAGTACAACAGACCCAGAAACCAATTTATCAATAGAGGTAGGTTTCCCTGCAGACAAAGGGAAATTGGCTTTTATCTGGTCTAATGGTGCTAATATGATTTCAGGTCAGGGTGTTTATGATTCTAATTTAGCAAATCCACTTCCTGGTGGAAGTTATCAAGGTTCTGCAAATTATGCGGACCAGGAAGAAGAATATAAAGGTGGTGGCGATGATATTAACAATTGGGACCCGGGTCAGAGTTGGATGCGTTTCTACAGCTAGTTAGTAAATATTTGACAAATATAAGGGCAATGTATGGGAAGGTTGAAGCATACATTGCCCTTCTAAATATGAAAGACCTGATATAAAATGTTTATCAGAGATAAAAAACAAGGTTATACATTGACCGAATTACTGGTTGTAATCGGAATTGTGGGGATGTTGACCCTTATTTCTGTTCCGTCTATTTTCCGATTCTATAAAGATGCAACGGACCCGGTAAAACGCACGGCTCGAGAATTGGCTCAAATTATGCAGGTAGCAAAAATTTATGCAATGACCTATCGTGTGAATACGGCGGTTGTTTATGGGGATGCGTTTGTGCCAGTTCCTTTAACAAATGTTGAAACAAGTCAGGGAGTTATTACAGGAGAACGCCATATACGGGCGTTGGTTTCTGCTGCAGTCATGTATGAAATTAGTAGGAAGAACAACGAAGGCTTCGATGATATTCGTGATAGGTTGGGATTTCCTGATAGATGGAACAGTATTTATGTTCCTATTGAGGCGAAATCAGAATACGGTATGAATAGGCGATTTGAAGACGGGATTGCTCTTTGCAATGTCGAATTTCGGGAAAATGTTGTTATCCCTAATTCACTGACAATAGAAGTTCCTCTTTTGCGTTCTGTGGATGAAGGAAATTCCACTGCATTACTCGGTTTAACCAAAGTAAATGTTCCATTTTTAGATTTAGAACAAACAGCACAAGCCCCAATGGCTTATTTAAGTTCCGGTGCTAAAACTTCCTGGTATGCCCATATTTTTGGACCAGATGGGAATCTTATACCTACTTCTAATACAATGGTAAAGGAACGATATATTCTCGCACTGGTAGATACGACTAATTCCGAACCGATGATTCTTCCTGAAAATCTTCAGGGACAAATCCCTGCAGATAGTGTATGGGTAACGCATAGAATGAATTTATTAAGTCTGTTTCGTGTTACAGGCAGGATAAAAACAGAAATATGAAAGAATATATGAAGAACAATTATCGAAACAAAAAATCGGGCTTCTCTATTTTAGAGATTGTTATTGCCCTTGCTATTATCGCGGGCGGGTTGGTGGCAATTTTTACATTGTTCCCTTCAGCACAAAAACTGTTAACCGATGCTTCCGCCAATGCGAATGTTTCCGATTTAGCCCGAACAGAAATGAGCCGTGTTCGTGTAGGAGGTGCTTTATCCACAGGTCTTAATTCGTGGTTAAGAGATAATGCTTTTCAACAAATAGATACAACGGCCAGTGCTTACGAGTTATATCAGCATTATGGGGCTTCTACCTCGCGTGTTCCAATGGGTAAAGGTTTGTATCGAGTAACCTTTAAGGTGAGGCTCAATGATGGGAGAGAAGAAAGGTTCGTTACTTATGTTACAGAACAACAATAAAAAACAAATAAAGTTACGGCATATAATTCATTTTGAATATAAAATAGGTATGACGCTTGTCGAACTTATGGTGGCGATGGCAATATTATCTATAATCCTAACGGGTCTTGTTGCTATGTTTGTTTCGGCTATTGAATCTACCCATCAGGGATACATGATAAAAGAGAGTTATGGGAATGCGCGTTCTGCTATGGAAATACTATCCCGCGATTTGGAACGGGCTTGTTCCCTTGCCAATCGCGGAGAAAAAGTTCAATTTTACGGGACACCTACCGCACTAACTTTTGTAACGATGTTAGACAATGGACAGGTAGGCAGGGTAACCTATTTTTTTGCACCCAGTCCGTCTATTCCTGTGTTTGAAACATGGTTACCCTTAGGACCAAAAGAAGAAAACAACCTGCCCGACAGGATTGCAAAAGAAAAAGGAATGAAACGAGAAATCAATAAAATTCCAAATGTAAATACCGCTTATTTCTTTGATGACATCCGTTCTAAAATCCAAGAGGCTTTACCAGCAAGTTGTGATGTGACTACAATCGAAAATATCTTAAATACTCTGATTCATATAAACACAGACCCATTTCCAGAAGTACAGACTGAATTAAATGTCGGCAATCAATTTTCTAATGAAGAACAGGCATATTATGTTCGTATTCAACCGATGGCTTTGTTCCGTATCGAAGAAAGTGCAAAAGCAAATATTATAGATATGGAAATGAAAAAAGGTTATATAGATTCCTCAGGGATATCTGTTCAATTAATGCCTGAACCAGATTTATCCGCAACAGAAAATCCATTTTCCTTTACAGGTTATTCGAATATTGACGCACTATTACATACTTTCCTTATTGAGGGAGTCGGAACACAAAGTGGAATAAGTATGGTCAATCCTATAGAGATTCAAACACCTTCTGTAAATGTTGTCAAGGATTTAAGAAATTGCATAGGGAATCCTAACTACCAGGTCATAGATGAAAACTTTATAAACGACCTGATAACTATCCGAAAAATAGAATTACGCCTCTTATTAATGCAAGTTTATAATTCGCGGCAGTTCTGTAATGAATGGTATAATCTGTTGCAAAATCCCTCCAATGTTCTTGCTATTACAGGACAGGGAGGTATATTAAATTTGTCTCCTTATATCTGGAGTTATGACCTTTCTATAGCACGACGAGACCAGATGTATCTATATCAATTACTGACGGGTGGAACTGGTAATCCTACTCTTCTGCTCAAACCGCCGCCCAGGGAAGTTTTATACAATTTCTGGGAAACGAATGGGTTTGATCCTCAAGATTATGTTTTATCCGATGGCTTCGGTGCTCATGCCTACTTGATTGATGAAAATAATGGATTGATAACATCCAATGACTTGATTTTCCCGGGAAATCTCTTTTCTTATCAATCTGAGGAAAATCAGACCTCGATGTATTTTAACGATGTAAGAAGTATTCCTCTTTATAGTCACTATCTTTCTTTATCGTCAGAATCCGTTTCTGTTCAGGATGCAGAATGTATTACAGCATTTTTAGATAGGGTCTGGGCAGATATGAAAGGGACAGACCCGAGTCAATCTTCTCCCTTTGCGACAATTTTCTTTGAGCGTTTACCGGTTCGAATTACTGTCAGTGCCTGGGTTTGTTCTGAAAAGCCGCAGCCCGGTCTTTCTGATTTCAGGCGCTGGTTTAGTCAATCTATTGATGTTCCGTGCGGATTACGAACTCCCCAACCAAGGAGAATGCCCGCAGGAATGTAAAGAAATTTTATTAAACAACTCAATCTATCGTAAAATTTAATAAACTTTGTTCTGGATAGAAAATTTAGAACAAAGACAGATTAAATTTTTAAGGAGTGTTTTTCTTATGCGAAAACCAGATACGGGCGCGGCATTAGTCCTTGCCATTGGAATTATCGCCATTCTTCTTGCCATTGGTTTTACTTTTTATTTTGTAACAAGAGGCGAATTATACACTGCAGAATTATCTCTTCGTCAGGCACAAGCAGACCAACTGCTAAGAGGGGCAATAAATATCGGCATATCTGTATTAAATAAAGATATAAATCAAAACCCCTATGCTTCTTCAACAGACCATGCATGGCGTTCCTTTTTTAGTGGAGCCTGGGTCGCAGGCAAACCCTGGGCTCTTCGGAATTCAGGTGCCGGGAGGGGATATTTTGCACTCCGCTCTTCAATGCAATGGAAAGGGAGTATTCCCCATATAGACATTGCACGATTATGGATTAATTTTCCAAATTTACAGGGATTTATGTTAAATTTACCACCAGAACAGCGGTTTCTATATGTCCGTTTTGCAGATGGTTACTCGGAGATGTTGTATAATGGACCGCGTAGTCGGGAATGGTTGTTTTATCCGCGTATTGAAGGGTTCAATGCGCCGATTCTTTATGATTTAAATGCAGAATTAATTGTTCCCGGACCCAATCCCTCTCTTTGGGTACCTGTTCCACAGAAAGTCGGGTCTAATTTTTTATATTATCGTTTTAATGTTAGTGCAGATACTTTTGATGAGATTACTCGTGAAGGAGATATTCCAAGAAGTTCCGCTCCCTTCCTTCTTCCATCAATGTTTGGAACAGTCCGTAACCCCGATGGCACCCCTGTTTTTACAGGCTTTGACCGATATGGAAATTCTTATGCAACGAGTAGTTTATATACCCCGGAATGGGTAAATGCGTGGGCAGATGTGGATTTAGATGGTGATGGTTATAAAGATGCTGTTTGGATGCCGATGGCAGCCGATAAACTATTTAGCGGAGTGGTCAAGGATTCTGCAGGGGAGATTCACCAAAACCTCAATGATGGTTTGGATAACAATTTAAATGGTTTAGTTGACGAAACCCCGGATAACGGTGTTAATGAAGAGATGGGTCCTTTCTTTCTTCAAAATGAACCATTACCACAAAATGACCTTCCAGATAAGTATGGTGATGAAACAGCAGACCCCGAAGAAGTATTTGAAGTAGGAGCGTTTGTCTATTGGGGGGGCGATGATGGACTGGACAACAACTGTGATGGGATTGTGGATGATAGTGCAGAGCAAAAAGTTTTTCTTACAGCACCTTTACCGGGATTACGGATGAAGGTAGATTGGAATGCAGATGGAATTATTGACCGCAACGATATGGTCCCAGATGAGAATGGGAATATGGTGTATTTGGAGGTGATTATGCCATCTTCTATAGAAGTGGTTCGTTATACCCCAACCGGACAAGAACGGTATAACTTAACAGCGGATGATGTGGATTGTCTGGACAATGATTATGACATGTTAGTTAATAATTTTGAATCTTATGCTTATATAGGTCCAAACAATATAGAAAACTTCTTTACAATTACAGAAAATAATAATGGTGAAATACAGACGATACAATTACCGGGACCTCCCTTTGTTCTAAAAGGATTTGTTTCCAGCGGTCCTTACCAGGGTGTTCCTATGTATGATCGCACTAAGAGGAATCAAAAAGACCTTCAAAACTATGATTATACCTTTGCTAAGTTCGCAATGCCCGGAAATTGGAATCCTGATGATAAATCTAATTTCTCTGCTGCTCGGGAAGCAAGTTATATTGAAATCAATCATTTTTTAGATTCTGGAGGCAATCCCTTTCTCCCCGGCGTGCAGGTATATCCCAGTCGAGGAATTTATAGAGATGGTGTAGCAGGTATTACTCGCCCTATAAACTATACAAGGCTAATCCCTTATATCCATATAACCCACACAGGAGAGCCTGTCTGTGACCTGATGGGTAGAATGGCTGTTTATATAACCGATGAAAGCAAAAAGGTAAATTTGAATATTGCGGGAGGACACTATCCGATTGATTTTAACTTTGCTGCTCCGAATCCATTGCTTGCAGGAAAGATGTTACGAACTTATTTTATTCCGGGTATATCCTCTCCATGGCTTATCGGCTATGGATTGGAAACCCGATTCTTACCCGATATGGGAATTATCCGTGCAAGGAAACTATGGAATTTATTAACAGGGGCTCCAGGAGGACAAATAGATAGTTCTCAATCCAATTATATCCTTAATGCAAGTTCCAGTTCATTATATTACGATGTGGCTTTTCCGGGTTATGGTGTTGTGGATGACAATGCCAATGCGTTTCTACTTTTGACCAATGGACTGGATGATGATGGAGATGGGGTGGTTGATAACGGTGTAAATGATTTGCTTGGAATTTTAGAAGGTATAGATGAGCCAGGTGAATTTCAATATACATTACCCTATGCGAACAAATTAGCAGAGCGTGACCGTGTAGATAATAACGCCAATAACAATATGGATGAAAGTGGAGAATTAGGGGACAGAACTATTAGCACACCCGACCAAATTAACGAATTGTCCGATTATGGCATACCGGGGACAACCGCATTTGAAAAGATTAAACCCACAATAACAACAATGGGTTTATCAAAGAATACTCAAATTCGGAAGTTTGGCACTTCTTTGCGAGGAATAAATCCTGTTAATGTAAATTATGCAACACCAGAGCAATTGGCTTCTACGATACTTTTATCAGAAAAACCTGTGTCTAGTATCAATACCATGTCCTGGAGAATGCCGATGGCAGAGGATGCCTATTACTTCGCCGAAGGACTACGAAGTTATGAATATGAATGGGATACTTGGTTTGGTGATAATAAAGGTGAAGTAGGTTTTCTTTTCTATTCAGATGACGGAACAAACGAACCCATATCTGCATTCAATCCAACAATCAATTATATATTCCCTGTAGATGCTGTGTTAAAAACAATGCAATTAGCCGTAAATCTAACGGACATGCGGGATAGTGATGTTGCACAGTCCAGATTAACCACAGAAAAAGTTCCTGACCCCCTGACATCAACAGAGAAGAATATATATAATCCCAGTCAAAATATAAATTCTTTGTCCCCTTATGAAAAAGGCTATAACACATCGAATTTTCCTCTTCGCAACATAGAAAACTATGCTAAGAACACTTTAGGGGAACTTGATATTAATTGGGCAATTAATGATTATTGGTGGTCAGAGCGAGTACTAAATGGAGTGAACAATAACGGAATACCTGTAAAAGACCTTCGTTCTATTAGTTATACCGTTGCCGGAGTTGACTCCATTCGTATTACAGAATTAATGGTGAGACCTGTTCGTAGAGTAGAAGCAGAAATCCCTGTCTATCAAAATCTTTATAATTCTTACAAAACGCCTTATCCGCCAGGAATTCCTTTATTCCTGACCGATTTTGAACCGCTAAGCAACCGTTTCCTTGATGATGAAAATCATGATGTTGTTCCCCAAAATCCATGGAATTTAGCCAATAATAATGTGTTGGGAAAAGGGAATTATTATGAAACGAACTTACCTGTTTTCCAGTATATTGACAGGACAAACATTCCTCCATTGACAACAGATATTCCTAATGTAGTAGAGTATCGAATCCGTGCCACAAATTCTTTACCAGCAGGGCGGTATTATCTTACATTGAATACTCAGAACCTTTTGGGAGAACCGACATTAAACCGTGCAAGCAATAAACGAATAAAGTACGCGATTAAATATTGCCCTATCAATGTTAATAATCCCTCAGATACCACAGACGATACATTAATAGAACCTTCTATTCTTGATGATGTTTATGCGAACCCTCTCATTGTTGCTAATGATGCGGTATTCCAGCGGGTTCAGGATTCCTGGATAGGTGTTAATGCAAGGGGAGAGACAACAGGTATGGTATTTTTACCGGGTCAGTTGGAATCAGAGACATTAAATCCTCCGGCTTATTACTGGATGGATGGAATTCTACCCGAAGAGCAACCTATTTATGGGAAGACATTTGCTGTTACAGTTCCTCCATATACCCCTGCGGATGGACAAGACAATGATTATGTATTGTGTATTGCTTTCTGGTTAGAACAGACTTCCAATAACGAGCCTATTTCATTAAACTTCCTCGATTTCAGTCAAGAGCCTGACCATGAATATATAGAAATTGCAAATATTTCAGACAATCCCATTGATTTAACGGGATATACTCTTGAAATTGGTATTCCCAGAGATAAATCAGGAACTCGCACCGATCCCTATAAAGTAACGGCAAAAATAGGTGATGAAAATAATGTAAATAATAGATATATTATTGCTCCTAAAGGTAGATTATTGCTAACCTTTGATTCTTCTTCAGACCTTATTGGAGACAAATTTGACCATTATCGAGACCCCAATATAACCCCGGCATCTCTGATAAAGAGGAACGGTATCGGACTTTGCGATGTTATTCCGACTGTCCCTGTTCCACCTGAATTAGAACCTCTTGTGGGTATAACAACACCTTTTATAGCCTTGAATGAAACAAACAATGTGTTCCGCAGGGAATATACGAATAACGGTCTTGAAGAGGATTTCACAGATTATAATGGAGACGGAACACCGGGAGATAATCCTGCGGATAATGATATAAGAAGTACTCCGAATGATAACAATTTTAATATCGTTGGACCCAGAAAGGCATGGGATAGGATTGTTCCTTTATATTCGGTTGAATTTCCACTTATTGATGGAGAAAATACAGAACGCAGAAAGACAGAACAGATAACCACACTAAACGACCTTGCTAAGTTAGTCTTGCAGGGAGGTATATTACCTGATTATCCCGAGCATGATGGATATGATAATGATGGTGACGGTGGATATTTAACGGCGACCGGCAAGTATGAATTAGGAACATTAGAAAAAGATGGCGTGGATAATAATTTAAATGGTGTTATTGATGATAGAGCCACAGATTTATCAAATCCATTAAATATTCTCTTTTCAGAAGGTGTTGATGAAGGCAGAGTAGAACCCGGGACCACCTATACTAACGGCAGGCTTTTTGGCTATGGTTCTTATGAAAAAGGTATGCTGCCCGTTTTCCATTTGAAGGATATGGCTACTTATGGTGGAAATATTGATGTTGACTTTATTAGCGACCCTTACGACCAGGTTCAACCGGTAAATGTAACTACGGGATTTAATTATATAGGTAATCCCAATCTTATAGAACCTTACTTCGGAACGGACAATGACCCGCCTCAATGGAAATATTTTGTAGAAAGGCGATGGAATCCCGGCGATTGTGTTGTTGTAATTCTATATGATACCAGTGGTAATCAGGTGGATGGAGTTTCTTATAACGAAAATGATGTTATAAACCGTTGTATTGATGATATACTTCCTGCCCCTAACAGCAATATGCAATTAAATCCAGATTTCTCTTCTTGGTGGATACCCGATTGTATGTTATGGGATTTCTATCGTTCACTAAATCGCAAAAGTCCTGAATTAAGTGGAGACCGATTTGGTTTGTCCAATCGCTGGGAAGCAACCGATGGATTTTATGATGATTGGGAGGAATCTCCTCATTATTTAGAACAACTTACCCTGGTTATGTTGGATAATACGCCACCCAATAATTTCCCATTGTTCCAATATACGAATAATAATCCCTATCGCGATAAAAGAGATATTAATTTTGTAGTGAATACTTATCGAGGGACGCCCTTAGGAAAATCATATACAGAGATTGCGTTGGCTGGAAAAGATTTTTCATCCCCCATCGTTTCTTTGCCTGATTCTCCTATAATAAATGGCAGGAATATTACGCTATTATATCCTTATTGGAATACAGAGCAAAGGCGTGATGTTGGCACAATCTATGCAGGGACATTGGGACAGTTAAAAATCCCAATCCAGAGAGAATATCTATATTCCTTATACCGAATGAAACAGGTATTTACAAACCCAGAATACAGATATCTGTTCGATTTAAATCGTCAGAATCTAACTCTTTATCCGACGGTAGGAGGTGAAACATTCTGGCGTCAAGTATGGACAAGTGCAAATGTTCTTGCCAGTCAACTTCAAGGGAAAGACGAAGTAAACAGGGTTCTAAAAGGTGCTTCTTCTATGATAACCACAGCAGAGAAAATCCTTACTGTTGGAACTGCTGATTTTATTCCTATAAGACCGAATCCTGCAGAAACAGATGTATTCCCATCGGGCTCTAATCTTGCGGATATGTTGCGTTTTGATTTGACCAGCAATACCTATCCTGAGGCATGGGTGCCATTATTCCTATTCATGCTTCCAGGTGAAGTATATACATATCCTAAGTTTGTCGATGGCTCTTTATGGGGTGGCACATTTCCTACACCCTATAATACTTTGTTTAATGCTCAACCTAATGGAAGTTGGTTGTTTAATAACAATACTGCCTTTGGTAGGCCTCAAATGGACATTAATGATATTGCTCAGCGATGGGAAATCCCTAAACGCATTTTTGCCTATGTTAGCAGTTACAGAACCACTTATCCCGAACAAAACCGTCCCGAAGCACTATTTGTGTGGGATGTTAATGATGGTATAGAAAATGGGGATTATTATGTTTATATTAATGTGGTAAGTGAAAAACAACTAAAACGACTGCAATTTTATGATGAGCAACTTCATGCTTCTGGAACGCCTCCCTACGAATTATTCTCTCAAGAATTCGGCGAGCTCTGGATAAATAAAGACTATGACCCTACACAAGTGAAATTAGCATTAGAAATAATTACAGATCCGGCAAAGGCAAGAGGATTAAAACCTCGAGGCTCTACGCTTGAAACAGGTCTAACTCACCCCGATGATTGGTATCGGACAGAAGTTGGAGGATTTTATGAAGATGTTGTTGACTTTTCTCCGAATAAAGATGGTATAATATTATATGGACAGCAAGCCGCAGCCAGCTGGCAGTCCCAAATGGTTCGAGTTACACAAAAATTTGTGGCATTACGCGTAAGGAACACAGGAGATGCTCCATGTTTCCTTACACATATTACATTAGTCCCCGCTAAATCATCCCTTCACAAAATTAATATAAATACTATCGAACCTTATATATATACGGATGGGAGACAAAGGAGAGTTTTTGCTTCCTCCATGTGTTTACCGGGATTTTATTACAGGTCGGATATTCTTCCTAAAAATCAGGACCTGAACAATCCTCTCTATAGTGTTAATCCAATTCCTTCAGCCAATGCAAATTATTACGACAATGTAAGTGACACAGTTCTATCTGCTTTTCAATTATCTAATCTATTGATAGAGAACCGTCCTGAGTACACCGATGGTAGATATTATTTATCACCCTTAGAACTTGCCAATACCATCCGTTCTAAATATTTGTTGCCTTTAAGTGTAAATACAAATTACAGCGGTAGAATAGCCGATGTGCTATCAAGATACGAATCCATTGCCGATCATATTAGTCTCAGGTCTGATGTTTTCAAGATAACAACACTGGTGCAATTGGGTTCTGGTGTAGATGGGAATAAGGATGGTTGTTATAGTTATCGGACAAACGACGAGTTTGTTGTTCAATCAGAAGCAAGAGCAAGTGTTATATACGAAAGGAGCGTGCCCGCAGCCCGATATGAGGAGGATTAAAAAATGAAAAAACAAGTAAGACGGAAAAGGGGATTTGAATCGTATTATGTGAAGAGAAAGTTATCAGCAGGTATCCCTGTAATTTTCCTGATGATATTTTTAACATTACATTCTGCTACAAATGCTCAGGTTGTTATACATCCCGGGGATAATATCGTTGATATTATCTCAAATAATCCAGCAGAAACTACTTTCCATATTGAGGCAGATACTACTACTCCCACCATTTATAATATTGAACAACCTATTATAGTTAATCGGGATATTACCTTGGTAGGAGTCCCTAATTCTGCTTCTCCTTCTAACCCTATATTACCTACGGATATTGTTATTGCCGGGGATAATGTATTTGAAGGGGTTGTAGGAAATGGTAATTTTGAAGAAACCTCAATGACAGATTGGAATATCCAACTGGAACCACCAGACCCTGGTGACCCGGGTTACTCTATTATTGAACAAAATAGCCTCGCATTAAGTCCTACCCATTTAGCCTTATTTAAAGGAGTTAATCAAAATACATTGCCCGAACAGATACATCAAAACTTTCAATTTACAGAAGACCCCTTATCAGGAGACCCTTATCTCATAGCAGGCTATCCAGAGATTTGGCAAAATATTACCTTTCCTATAGTATCTACAGTTGTAGATATACTTGAAACTCAACCTATAGACTTTCCTAAAGGCACAGAACCAACAGGTATATCCTATATAGAAAATACCCTCCCTCTTTCTGCAGAATTGCCTCTTGACCTTCCGAACCTTGTTTCTGCACAACTTCGATTTGAGATTATGCGGAGTGCTGACCCTGTGAATTTGGATGATAGAGTTGAAATATATATAAAAATGTTAAATGAAAATAGAATCTTTACAATTCCTTTGTCGGCTATTGCCAGTCCAATGATGTGGGTATCATGGAATTTTGATATTACTTCCTTAATTCAACAATATAATCCCGGGGATACACCTGATGTAGAGATTCGAATTTCGAAATTAGGAATAGGTGAAAATACTGTCTATCTGGATGATTTTCGGGTATTTTTAGATATGGGGTTTATTACTACAGAAATTCCTATTTTTTGCGGAAGTTTTGACAATATTGGGTGTGGCGGTTGGACAGGTGAGGGGAATTGGCGGATTGATAATGACCCATTGGGTCCCCCTTTAGATAGATGTCTTATTATGGGTCCTTCTCCTGTATCCCCAAGGGAAGTCTGGGTAGAAATGTTTGTTAAAACCAAAGTATTCAGTGGAAAAGCAACGGATATGTTGAGGTTTTCCTTTGATGGGATGTTAATGCCTACACAAATATTTGCTGAGGTAACCCCTGGGGACTGGGTTCCTATTCCTGAATATAGACCCAATTTAATCCCGAATGCCGAAGATTATACCCGTATTTTAGTTAAAATACCATCGCCTTTAACCAACGACAATGTAAAACATGTCTTTCATATTGAAAGTCAGGTTTCTCCCTGTGCTCTTACTCCAGAAAGCATTGATTTTAATACCACCACTTTCGATATAGACGATGTCCGCTTTCTTGTAGGTCCTTTAGCAAACTTAAAATTGCCCGAAAATGGTATTAGTATCCCTAATGGAGATTTCGAATCAGGAAATGATGGGTCATGGATATTCGTTACTAACCCTGTTATACCGGGGAGAGATATAGCAACTGTAATTAAAACCATAGGAGGAAATATTGCTCCTTCCTGTTCAGAATTAGGGGGTGTTCCTCCAGCAAAACTTTCCTTTCAAGTTAAACCCGTGAATGTAGATGGAAGTCAGGATTTCTTTAAGGTATGGTTAGATGATGATGAAAACATAGCAACAAAAATTGTTTACGATTCTCGTATTTCAGGTATGCCTTCAGATGGAGTCTGGACCAAAATTGAGAGATGGTTAGTTCCACCTTTGCTGGAAGAAGGTATTAGTAGCTTTTCGCTGCATGTAAAAGCAAAAGTCTTTTCACTGAATCCAGGTTCATATATTCTGTTTGATGATTTTTGTGTAAGCCCTTATGGAGGGTTGGGAATTTTGATAGACCCATTTGGAGTATGTCCTGATAATGCAGTCCAGAATCCTTCTTTTGAAACAAATCCAGATTCTGCGTGGAACAAAAATGCTACGGCTTTACTTATGGGACCTATTCATTGTTATGACATGGCATATCCCGTTGACTGTATTTTGCCAGAACCCCCCATAACCGGAACAAGAGCCTTACGATTTGGTGCCGTTAATCCAGTGCCTATATTAAGTTTTTGGTTAAAAATCCTTAATGCAACAAGCACTTCAGACACAAAATTGGAAATTGTGATTGATGACCAAGTAATAAAGACAATAAATGCTAACGATACTTTCTACTGGAATAACTATGCATTGGTAATGATAGATAATGAACTTTTGCCCTTTTTGGATATGCAAATGCATAGTTTAACAATTCGAATTAGTGCGGGAGAATGTAACAAATCTCCAGTCCGTTTCCTAATTGATGATGTCTGCTTGGGCTATGAAATACTTATGCCGGGACCATCATTGGTGTGTTTAAATAATATAATATTAGATGCTGGGTTTGAATCAGGATTATCGACGCCATGGGATGCCAATCCTGATAAAAGCCAGATAATTCAAGGAGGTCCCACGGGCTTTATTGATGCTCATACGGGTGCCTGGTATGCACGATTAGAAGGACCAAAACCTGATACACGTATACTCTCGAAATCAGGAATTTTAATTCCTCCCTCAGCAACAATACTCCGATTTTATGTCTATGTTGAAAAAGGGAGTTTGCCCGAGCAAACAACATTAAAAGTTTACTGGGATGATATAGCAGGGACACCTGTATGGGTTAAAGATGCGGAAAGTTTTGAAGAAGGGAAATGGATTCTTCAAGAAGTGCCTTTGTCATCTTTAGATTTCGGTCCACATACTTTGTATTTCGTTTATGAAAATTGTAGGTTTCTTGACCATTCCATAATTATGATTGATGATGTTGCAATAGCAAGAAACAAATTCCCTCTGATAGAAGTTCAACCCAATGGCAATTTATGTGTCGAAAATCTTTCCCTAACCAGAGGCAGTGCTGGTATCCTGAATACAGGAGGAACAAGTAAAGTTTATCGCTGTTTCTTAGGTCCTCACCTTGATGATGGTATCGTTGTTATGTCAAATGGAACCGCTTCTATTTCACAAACTGTTATACATGGAAATTCGAATGATGGTGTTTTGAATAACGGGTTAACAGCAATATTACAAAGCACGATTCGTTCTAATGGGGGTATAGGCGTTGAGAGCAAAGGAACTGCAAATACTTATGTAATGGCATCGCTAATCTGGGAAAATGCCACTGGCGGATTGATAAATGATACAGGGGCAAGTTTGGTGAGTGGTTGGAATCTCGTTTATCCTCTAAGTACTACAGATGTTACAGAAGTAGGAAATCCAATAACAATCAATCCTCTTTCCGTCCACTTCCTTGACAATCCATGGTTAGGGAAATTATTAACTCCTATTCCAGCACGAGTTCCGTTGCAATCAATTCTGAACCAAATTCCGAGTATATTAACACCATATTTAAGTCAATCAAGTTGTAGCAACGCCCCTTATGTAGATTTTGAAAATGAAGTTCGCGATATTCTAAACCTTCAGGTGAGTGCCGATGAGGTAAGTATTTTGGGGACAGAACTTCTGTGGGTATATTGTAAAGTAAACCCAGTTGTTCCTCGTAGTGTTACAGGTAGAGAGAGAGACATTGGTATTGGAAATACATTTACTGTAGAAGTAGGAATTCAAGGGAATTATACTCTTAATGATGCTACCTTGTATCTTGTCCCTGAAGAGTATGTATCTCGAGTTACAAATGCTCCCGACCCATTATTGCAGATAAACAAACTTCCCGCAGAATTAAAACAGGTTGTTACTCCCATAGATACTACTCTTCAAAAAGGAAGAAGTGTATTTCCCATTGATTCGTTATTTTTGTCCGATGGAGATGGAATATTATTTACCACAAATGGTAGAGCAAGACTCTATTTGCGAGTAAATCAAATTCTAATAGGTATTGCAACTGTTAATGATTACAGAATAAGATTTAATTCAGAAGATACGGAGTTTGTAGTTGATACAGTTCAGCCTCGTTTAAGAGGTGACTTATATGATGCAACTGCGGCAGGTTTTGTTGTACAAAACAATGATGTTGTTTCTCCGCCAACTCAATTTAGTTATCCCCCCAATTGGGGCCCTGCTCTTCTTAATCCTCTGGCATATTCTTACGGAACAATAAGCAATGGAACAGAACCAACAGCACAGATATTCTTTAATAATCAACCTCAAACGGGTCTTGCTTTTGTATTGCAACCAGCATATTATGACCCATATCCCGAATATAATGGTGTGCCAAGGATTGTAGAGGTTTCCGGGTTTATTAATAATAGGTCAAATATATCTGCATCCACAGTTACCCCTATAATGGATTTGATTACCAACGGACCTGTATTCCCGGGTTTTGAACCTTATAGAGGTTTGGGATGTGCTTTTATCGCTCCGTTAAATGACATAAGTCGAATTCTTTCCTATGCATCCAATCCAGTAGTAGAATATCTCGCTACAGCCGACCCATCTCAACCAGGACTTACACAACCATGGCAAACTGCATTAGTCCAATGGAGATGGTTAAATCTTATCTTCGGTCCTGATTGGCATATTCGTATGAAGTTTTTAATTAAAGATTTATCAGGGAATATTATTTCCGAAAATCCTATTCAGCAAGATGCTCTCGAGTTATGGTGGATGAGAGACCCTGTGTTAGATATTACTTCTGCTCCAAGGACGGGTTCCTGGGATAAAAACCCAAAGATACAATGGAGATTGATAAGAAGCGTATCGGATAAACCTGTAAATTCTGACCCATGTCTCCCTATTTATGGGATTCGTTTATGGTCTGCTATAGACCCCTTCAATTATGAAACTTCTATTTGGGAAGTTGTAGATAGATTTGTGAATCGTTGGGGGTGGATTATTAATCGTGAAAGTATGGATAAAAATACACCTATCGTATTTTCGGATGGAACCATAACAACTCTTAATGACATTATGAATGATAGTCATTATTGTGGTGCCCTTTTAATGGCGACGATTATTGGAGCCGATGAATCCGGAAATGTTCAACCAGTTCCAAATGTTCTTTTAGGGAATAGATTTAATTCTTTAGGAACAGTGACTGGAAACAATATTCCATTCTGTATATGGAGAAACCCCTGTGAATTTGACATTGATACAAAATTGGATATAAATTCATGGTGGAACAATACCACTGCACACCCAAGCACATGGAGAGAGGTGAATTATAATTTTGGTGAAAGGGAATTTGGTGCCTCACGAAGAATCCCACTACCTGCACTGGAAGATGCCTGTAATTATCGTATTGAAATAAAACTGAACATGTCTTGTATCCTTCCTTCAGAAGGATTTGTTACTGGAAGAAGGGGATTTGATGTGCAGATATTTGAAGATTCCAATTTAGTTGCCGCAGGAACAGTAATGATGACCTACGGAGATACAAATGCAGAAATATATATTCCAACAGATATATTATCACCGAGAAACGATAGTTCCAATTTCACTTTGAACTGGTATAACTTAAATCCTGATTTTCTAAATAATCCACCTACAATATGTAATTTGTCTACTTCAGATAGATTAGGAGACGAGGGCTCTCCTGCAGGTGGATTTAGAAAGCGTGAAGTGAAATACGACATTGTTGTTCGTGCCTTTGTTCAAGATATGGCAACAGGTGCGTTAGTAACCGATTCAACACCTGCAAAAACCACAGTAACAATATATCCTCCTACGGGGGGTAAGGAAAGGTCTGTTACAGCACCGTCTCAACCGAAAGAAGAACAACGAATAAAGATGTTCCAAAGAGAATGAAAATAATTTGTATAATTTAATAATATATTCATTAAAAAATAGTTTTTGTATTAATAAATTATAGGTTCATAACGAAACGAATGGTAAGCAGTTATATGAAGCAGGCTGTAGTATGGGGTATAAGGTGGGCTATTGTTATAATACTTTTCGCATCATGCTCCTCTGAAAAGAAAAAACAACAATTGAGTAGCGTTACGATTGATAGTTCGCCCGAACAGGGAGCAACAGTTGTGGTATTTGGTGAAGAGAAAGGAGTTACTCCCCTGACACTGACAGACCTTCCCCCAGGCTCTCTCGAAGTAATATTAAAAAAAGAACGCTACCAACGAACAGTAGAAACATTACTTCTTCGTCCCGGAGAACATTCCCAATATAAATTAGAATTAAAGCCATTACAAGGATACATTAACTTTGAAACAGAACCACCGGGAGCCGAAGTGTATTTGGAGGGAGTGAAGATAGGAAATACACCTATTTTCCGATATGCGGTAGAAATTGGACATAAAAAATATAAATTACAACTGACTGATTATTATCCCGTGGAAGGTGATTTAGAAGTCCGAGAAGATTTTCAATATCCTATAAAATATATTTTAAAGCCTATGGAAGGGACAATAAATATTCTTTCTCGTCCTACAGGGGGAACCGTTCGAATTAATAATGTTCCTCAATCACAAAAAACTCCCTTACAATTACAACTTGCCCCAGGGGAATATTTGATTACTGTATCTGCCGATGGTTTTCTTGAAGAGCATTCAAAAGTTCTTATTCAGCCCAATAAAGAACAAACGGTTACACTCGTGTTAAAAGAAGGGGAAACACCACCAGGAATGGTATTAATTCCGGCAGGCGAATTCATTTTTGGTGAAAACGAACGCTCTCCGGATGAAGCCCCGAGAAGAAAAGTTTTCGTTCCGGCATTTTATATTGATAAATATGAAGTAACAAATGAAGAATTTAAAAAAGTTTTTTCGGACCATAATTTTCCCAAAGGACAGGAACGCTATCCTGTAACCGGTGTTTCATGGGACCAGGCTATGTCTTATGCTACAAGGGTTGGCAAAAGATTGCCAACGGAAATAGAATGGGAAAAAGCGGCTCGTGGAGAAGATGGCAGAGAATACCCGTGGGGAAATGAATTTTCATTAGATTTCTGTAATACAAGAGAAAAAAATCTTGACATGCCTGTCCCTATTGGTAGTTATATCGGAGGCGTTTCTCCGTATGGTTGTTTTGATATGGCAGGAAATGCGTATGAATGGGTTTCTGATTGGTATCAACGATATGAAGGAAATCAATATATTCGAAAAGAATACGGACAAATTTATCGCGTGTTAAGGGGTGGCTCCTTTATGACAGAAAAATTTGATGCACGATGTGCCCGTCGTCATTTTGACAGAATGGATGCAAATCGTGCGGATTATGGCTTTAGATGTGTAAAAGACTTACCCAAAAATTTATCGGTGCAAAAGAATTAATTTCCATCCAACAATATATTTGGTGTAATATACATTAAAAATGTATTAAAATAATATGTCAAGAAAAATTGGATAGGTAAAAAAATAAATTATTTTTGTCAATAATTTTCTTGACTTTAAAGATTATTTGTAATACAATTATTAACATAGGATATTAGAAGTGTAAAAAATGAAATGTTGAAAAGAATTTACTTGGAAATAAAATATGTAGTAAAATAAAGTGATTACATACAAGGAATAGTTAAGAACGAGATATGTCAGTATATACGACAAGAAAAGGAAAAAAGAGAGTAGTCATAGAGATAGGAACTTCTGCAGTCCGTCTTTGTGAATTTAAGAAAACAAAAAGCGGATTGCAGTTAATAAAATATTTTGAGAAACCTGTAGCTAATGATTATCGAATGGATGAAGAGGAACGGAAAGATTTACGAAAGAAAGCCGTTGCAGAACTATTAAAACAAGCAAAAGTAAAGACAAGAAAGTTAATGTTAGCTGTTCCAGGACAGTCTGTATTTGTTCGTGTTCGTTCTCTTCCCCCGGTATCCGAAAGGAAAGTAGACCAGATTGTTAGATACGAAATTCAACAACAAATTCCATTCGATTTGAAACAAATAGCCATTGATTATCAGATATTAGACCACCCCGAAGGAGGGGGATATGAAGTTTTGATGGTGGCTATTAAAACGGATGTTGTAGATAAATATTTATCTATTGTTGAAGGGTTAAGATTAAGTCCGGACATTGTTGATGTTATTCCCTTTGCTTCGTATAGTTGGCTCAAATATAACGGGGAATTACATGCTCATAGTGAATGTGTTGCTGTTATCGACTTAGGTGCTTCCACAACGAATATTGTTGTGGAACGCGATGGTATTTTCCGAAATACGAGAACATTAAATATTGGTGGAAATGATATTACTCAGGCTATTGCAGATGCCTTCAATATTCCTTTTGATGAAGCAGAAAAAATCAAATGTGAGAAGGGTTTTGCTCCTACAGGAAATCCACAAATTGATGGTAAAGGTGGAGAAGCCATTGGACGTGTATTGAACCGTCTTGTAAATGAAATTCAGCGTTCTTTTTCATACTTCCGTTCTCTTCCCGGTGGAGGACAGGTAACGCGTGTTTATTTATGCGGAGGAGGATGCGCCCTTCGGAATATAGTGCCATTCCTTCAGCGTGCCTTAGGGATAGATGTGAGAATTGCTCAACCTCTCAGTGGAATTACAATAGGTCCTGATGCTCAATCCATTGCTCAACATCCCGAGAGAAGTTGTGTTGTTTTGGGGTTGGCACTTCGCAACTGGGAAACGGCCGCATTAGAAATCAATCTTATACCGCCGCGTATCATTGAAATACGAAGAAGAAAGGAACAAGCCATTTATTGGGCATTATCTATGATTACACTGGCCCTGATAATGGCATCGGTAATTCCTGTTCATGCCGCACAGAATAAATTTGTAAAGGAAAGAATAGAAGAACTTCGCAAATATGTTCGAATGTATGACCCCGAAGTTGCCCAGAACCCGACGATTGTATCTCCACTGAAACAAGAATTAAGTAAAGCACAAGCAGAAATTAAAGTTTTAGAAAATAAAGTAAATGCACTGGATAAAGCCGTCTATAATAGGAGGTATTGGTTAGATGAAATGTCTTTGGTTTTATCTGCAAGACCTCCTCGAACCGATAAAGATGGAGTATGGTTTAGTTCTATCGAAACCGTTTTTATCCAACAACCACAGGCAGGTCAACCTATGCCTGCAAGAGGAAATATTCCACCCGCAGGTATGCCCGTGCAGCAGCAACAGGCTCCAGTAAATATTACCGGTTTTCCGGGAATAGGTTCTCATGGACCTATGGTAGGAATAAGTGGAAGAGGTGGTGGAGGCCTTTTCAGAAGAGATGATAATCCTACTCCTGCTCCAGCAACAACACAGCAACCCACAGGGGCACAACAAGCACCACCTTTACCACGCTCTAATGGGTTCCGTATAATGGGATTGGCAACCTCAGATACTATTATTAAAACTTTTGTAGATAACCTCAAGAAAGCCTCATTAAATCTACCCGAAGGCGTTTTAAGAATTAAAGAAGTTTATTTTTCTGAATCGAGTGTACAGGTAACTCCATGGAGTTCTTTGTATAATGCTCAATCTGCATTTCAAGGTAGTTCGACACTGGGAATGGGAAGTTTTGGTAGTCAGCAGCGATTAGGTGCATTTTCTCAACAAACAGGACAAGCGGCTGCGTTTTCGGCAACCGGTCAAAATTTGTTCACCTTTATAGTTACTGTGCAATTTGAGCGTGTATCTGCAAAAGATTTAGCAGCTGCTGGAGGAGGAGCAGGGTCATGAATATAACTATATCAAGAGGGACAATTATCTATATCACTGTTCTGCTCCTTTCTTTCCTTCTTTTTGCAGGGGTTTATTATTTCTTCTTACAGAAACAACTGGCAGCCTATAAGAAGGATGAAGATTTAAAGAAAGCCTATGAAAGTGCTTTGAAGGATTTAGAGCAAACCTTTTCACGAACAGACCCCGAGGTATTAATTCGTGAATGGCGAGCCCAGGTGGTTCCATGGGAAGATGCATTAAAGAACAGGTCCACTTTCTTTAACCTAAGCAATTGGACAGACCATGAAGTTCCACCCAAAGAGGGTGTTATCTTAAAATTCTGGTATGAAGAACAAGCACAAAAAATGGTGAAGCAATTATATGAAAAAGTAGGAGAAAAGATGGGGCGTTATGATTTATTCCCTCAGGACATACGAAAATCTTTAGGGGTGTTAAGTCTTGACGAGATATCTCGAATGGATGTTACCGAAGATTTAGTAAACAAACAATTAGCTAAACTTGCTTTCGGTATAAAAATGTGTGAATATCTTTTGGATTCTAAAATGGCAAGTATTGATGATATTGTTTTCTGGCCACCTATCGTACAACATCCTGATTTTGAAAAACTATTATCGTTTTTTGTGTTTGGAGTTCGTTGTAGCATGACAATGAAAGATTTTGTCAATTTTGTAGAGCAAAAATTACGATTGGCAGACCGATATTTTCATATCAATGCTATTAGAATTCAATATCCCTATATCGCTTATAATGTAGAACCTTTACTCCAGATAGAAATGATTATTTCACAAGCATATTATAAACCTCCTCAGGAGGTAAGTGCTGATATTCGACTTCAATATCAGGCACAAATGGGAGCCGGTGGACAAAGACGACAAGGAACCCAGGAAACTACTCCTGCAGAACAAGCAGGTTTCGCGGCAAAAGCATGGAAATGGTTTAAACGAAATATTTTATATATGAATTAAATATAATATTATGATAGACAAGATACAAAAAATAGGAATATGGTTTTGGTGGAACAAGGAAAGATTTGTATTACTTATACTGGTAGGAATTTTAGGATACCGTGTATATGTAATTGCATATCCACCTCCACCGGAAAAAGAAGAAGTTTATTCTCCACCCCGGAAGGATGTTCCCGATGAACTTAAACCTAAGATGCCACCATTACCCCCGACATTATCTATACCAGGAACTTATGCTTCCCTGTGGAGGGAAAATCCATTCTGGTATTTTGCAGGTGAATCCACAGGTTCTACCGGTACAAAAGAAATTACATCAAAAGACCTTGGAATCACTTTGCTTAATGTTCGGCAGGTGGGGGACCGTTGGCGTGCACAACTTCGTACACGGTCTACAACAAAGTGGTATGATGAAGGCGAAGAATTTGAACAGTTTATTCTTGAACAGGTTAATCCTGATGATAAAACGGTTGTTATATATTCAGAACAATATGGAAGACGATTTACATTAGAAATGCGAAAATAAGGTAGGAAAAACATGAAAAAGGAATGTCATTTAGTAGATAATTATAAATATAATAACAACTTCCAAACGGTTAAAAGACCACGGGAGGAAAAATTACGAATGCGTACCACGAAAAAATTCTATTTTGGGTTTATGATGTTCGTAGCGACTATAGCAGTCATATTCCTTATGACAACACAGGGTGCTCGCGCACAAACTGTTGTGGAGGATACTACGACAGTCTCACCTGTAACTGTTCAAGAAGCAGCTCCTACGGATGCTTCTGCGGAAAATACAGCAACGGAAGAAAATGCTGAAACATACTTCCGTAGAGGTGTTGGCTTGTATAAAAAAGAATTATATCGTGAAGCCCTAACTGAATTTAATCGTGCCCTTGCATTAGACCCTAATCACAAAGAGGCACAGGTATATCAGCAAAAATGTAACGCTCAATTACAATTGTCTGTTGGAGAAAAGACAGAAAATACTCCACCACCTGCTTTTGAAACATTCCAACCGACCCAACCCGGTGAGATGCCAGAAAAAACAGCAGAAGAGTTAAAGAAAGAAAGAGTTCAAAAATTACTCTCCGATGCCCAGCGTTACATGGAAGCACAGAAATTCGATATTGCCGTAGAGATTTATAATAATATTTTACTAATTGACCCCAAAAATGATATGGCTCGTGAGGGACTTCATCAAGCAACGATTAAACTCCATCAAGAATCTGTAAAAGAGTCAGAAAGGAAAGTTTCCGAAGACCGAGCTCGAATAAGAGACTTTATTGAAAAACAAAAACAACTTCCTGAAGGTGCTGATGCCCGAGGAATAAAACCCTACAAGTTTACAGTTCCTGAGATAGAAGAAGAAACCGCACCCGTAACTAAAGTGAGTGAAATAGAAAAATCATTAGATTCTATTGTTAGTATCGAGTTTGAAGATATTCATATCAGTGAAATTACAACATTCATTTCTGACAGTTATGGTGTGAATATCGTTATTGACAATCGTGCCGTTGAACCTCCTTCAAAACAACAACCTCAACAGGCGGCAGGGCAACCTGCACAACCCGGTGCCATGGGTATGCCGCCTGGTGTTCCGGGACAACCTTATGGAGCACCCGGAGGAATGCGTCCTCCTATGGCGGGGCCTGGTGCAGCACCCGGCGGTATCGGTTTAAGAGGAGGAGGTCCAGGTGGCAGTGGCACTCCGGGTGGACTTCAAGGAGGTGGTTTAGGGGCTCCTTTGGGTGTTGCTGGACAACAACAAGGTTATGCTGTATCTCCAGATGTATATTATGGAACAAAATCCAATGGTATTGTCCCTTACATAAGTCTTAAAGATGTTACCTTACGCGAAGCACTAAAGGCTTTATTGCGTCCATTAGGTCTGGACTTCTCTGTTCAACCGGGTTTTGTCTGGATTAGTAAACCTGAAATTATCCGTCAAGAAAGTTTCGAAGCATTAGAAACACGATTCTATGAAATGAGAAATGTCGGTTCTGACCGTTTATTTAAATTAGTATTAAGAAATCCGTTTGGTGGAGTTGGTGGAATGGGTGGCATGTATGGAGGTGGAATGTATGGCGGTGGAATGGGTAGCTTTGGTGGAAGGGGTTGTGGCGATGGCATGTATGGCGGTGGCATGTATGGAGGTGGCA
>Ga0116168_1000404_pt1 | contig 42812 bp, 35 predicted proteins | sample AD_UKC129_MetaG_FD_89795 | JGI IMG/M metagenome (GOLD analysis project Ga0116168, IMG submission 89795) | Active sludge microbial communities of municipal wastewater-treating anaerobic digesters from Canada - AD_UKC129_MetaG | ecosystem: Engineered > Bioreactor > Anaerobic > Digestate | place...
AATCACTAGAGCAAAAAGGTATACTAGAAATTTATGATGAAATAGTGGACAGGATTTTTGAAAATAAGTATAAAGAAGATCATAAAAAAATAGTTCTTAACAAAGCTCAAAAATCAATATTTGATACAATTTTTAAAAGTATAGAAAAAAATATTTTTGATACATTCCTATTACACGGAGTTACGGCCAGTGGTAAAACACAAATATATATTGAACTAGTAAAAAAAGTTATAGAGCAAAATAAAAATGCATTAATTCTTGTTCCTGAAATATCTTTAACTCCGCAAATAGTTGCAAGATTCCAAAATAATTTTGGCGATATTGTTACTTTTGTTCACAGTAAAATGTCTGTCTCGTATAAACACGATGTTTGGAAAGGAATTTATTCCGGAAAATACAAAATTGTAATCGGGCCAAGATCAGCAATATTCACACCATTGGAAAATTTGGGAATTGTTATAGTTGATGAAGAACACGATAGTGGGTATAAGCAAACGGATCAGATGCCAACATATAACGCTAGAGATTTAGCAGTTTATAAAGCAAAATTGTACAATTGTGTAGCTATACTTGGCAGTGCAACACCATCGATTGAAAGTTTATATAATTGCAAAATTGGTAAATATAAATATTTAAGTTTAACACAACGAGTGAATAAAATCAATCAGCCAACTATCGAAATTATAAATTTAAGGAAACAAAACAATGATAATAAATATTTTTCATTTAAGCTACTTAAAAAGATTGAAGAGAAGTTAGAAAAAAAAGAAGGCATAATAATTTTACAAAACTTAAAAGGTTTTGCACCAAGAGTAATATGCAAAGATTGTGGAAATATACATCAATGTAAATATTGTTCTGTACCATTAGTTTATCATTTAAAATCAAATCAATTACAATGCCACTATTGTGGATATTCTGAAAGTTTTGAGCACAACTGCAAAAAATGTGGCTCACCAGATTATCAAATGTTAGGAAGTGGGACTGAGAAAATTGAAGATGAACTACATAATATATTTCCAGATGCTGTAATCCGCCGTGTAGATGCTGATTCAATTACAAATAAAGATGTTTTAAGTAAAATATTAAATGATTTTAAGCAAAAGAAAATTGATATTTTAGTTGGTACACAAATACTTTCAAAAGGGCTCGATTTCCCACATCTATCATTAGTAGGAGTTATTAATGCAGATACATTAATAAGTATTCCAAATTACAAAACAGAAGAAAAAGCTATGCAAATATTGCATCAGGTTTCGGGAAGGGCAGGAAGAAGCGATATTCAAGGTGAAGTAATAATTCAAACATTTAATCCGGAAAATAAATTTTTTGAATACTTAAAACAAAATAAATATCTTGATTTTGCAGAAGAACATTTAATGTTAAGACAAAAATTGAAATATCCGCCTTTTAATAAAATGATAATTGTAGAAATTAAGAGCAAAGAACAAAAATTAGCACTTCAAATAGCAAAAGAATTTTATAGTTTACTACCTAAAGTAAAATATTTTACTGCAACTAAACCTTTAGAAGCTCCAATATTTTTACTAAATAAACATTATAGATACAATATAATTATCAAAAATCTTGCTAATAATGATCCTGAAGGAAGGTTGACGCGAAAAAGTATTACAAATTTTTATGTCAATAATTTTAAATTTTTTAATTCACAAAACTATAAAATACTAATAGATGTAGATCCGATATAAAAAAAAAGGATGTTTGAAAAACATCCTTTATAAAAAATTAGAGCAAAACAATTATGCCGTTAAATTTTGCACAAATTTAGCTAATTGAGATTTTTTTCTAGCAGCGGTATTTTTATGAAGTCTACCTTTATCTGCATATCTATCTAGAAGACCAGTTGTTGCTCTGAAAAGTTTTTCAGCTTCTTCTTTATTAGTAGTAGCTAATAACTTTTTAGTTAATGTTTTGAGTTTAGAAATGGCCATTTTATTTACTAGTCTTCTTTTTTCGTTTTGTCTAACTCTTTTTTTAGCTGACTTATGATTTGCCATAACTGACCTTACCTTAATATTTTTGAATTACAAATATAAACAAAATAATTTAAATTGTCAAATTAAAAAATAAAAAAAGTTATGAATTAACAAATAGTTAAAAGACATTATTAGCTCAGACGGTGTAAGCTTAAGCCCATTGCGGCTTGAGGAAAGCCGCAAGGGGCAGCGGGCCGGAACGGCCCGCGAAAAATCATAAACATCAACATTAGCATCCTTTCAGATACTTAGAAATATAAACCTTATATGTTATCGACTAAATAATAATAAAAAAACATATTTAAATTACAAAATTTCGAAAATTATTATTAAGGAGTAAAGAACACAGCTTTTCATCACCATAGAACAGTGCTAACCTGATGGGCTGAAATTACTTTATTATAAGTAAATACTGCTAAATTTTTATTATAATTTCAGTTTTTTTGATATTTTATTTTGTAATTGGAAATATATCGTAAATACAATATAATATCTTTGCCAAAATATATTGTATATGGAATAATATTGTAAAAGCAAATATATTTTCCTAAAGTATAATTATATCGTAAAAGCAATTATATCGGATATACAAAAATATTTTGAAACTTTCATAATTTGCACCCAACTTACAAAAATTTCTTCATTAATTATTTGTGTAAAAATATAAATGTTGTAACACTATGGTAATAGGTAAGTTATGGTTTAGGGAGCGAAATATTTTGGGGCTTTATGCTTACACTGTCTGAGCTACATAAATTGATATTTTAAAAATTAAAATTATTTTTTTATATTAAAAAACTAAGTTTTTATTACAAACTAATGATGGTTTTTGAAAATGAAAATTCTTGTACTGAATAATTCTACTTCTAAGGGGGGAGCTGCTAAAGCAGCAAATAGAATTTTGGAATCTGTAATGTGTGTTGATAATAATATACAATGTGAAATAATTGCTGATAAAATACAAAAAACTAAAAGTTATCATAAAAATGTAAATCATAGTGCTAGTGAATTATTTTTTCGAACTGCGATTGATTATTTCCCAAGATTATTACTTACGGATACCAAAAAAGGTAGATATTCTTTTTGGTTTATTGGGAAGCAATTAAATGATTTTATAAAAAATTATAAGCCGGATATTATTCATTTACATTGGATTAATGAAGGTTTTATTGCAAAAGATTTTTTTGAATTTGTTAATAATTGGAATATTCCTATAGTTGTAACGATGCATGATAGTTGGTATTTTACAGGAGGTTGTCACATTACTTATGATTGTGAAAAATATCAAAACATTTGCAAGAATTGCCCACAGGTTAAATTTGATAGTATTTTTAATTTTGCCAAGCGTCAATTTGAACTAAAAGAGAGGTTATTTACTAAAAATAATTTTAATTTTGTAGCACCGAGTAATTGGTTAAAAGAAAATGCGGAAAAAAGCACAATTTTAAAGAATTCAAAAATTGTTAATATTCCTAATCCAATTGATACAAATTTGTTTGCAGCTCACGAAAAGGCTGTAGCCAAGGTTAAATTAGATTTACCAATAAATAAAAGGTATATTCTTTTTGGTAGTTCATCATTTGATGAAAATAAAGGATATTCTCTATTTTTAAAAGCACTTGAAAATATTAAGCTTCGTGATGATGTTGAATTTTTATTTTTTGGTTCAGAATTTAAGCACAATGTTAAATTTCGTTACACAAATATGGGTTATATAGATAATGAGGAAAGATTGAGTTATGTGTATGCAGCAGCAGATTTTACTATTGTACCATCGCTTCAAGAAAATTTATCTAATGTTATAATGGAAAGTTTAGCATCTAAAACTCCAGTTATTGCGTTTAATGTTGGTGGAAATAGTGATATGGTTAAAAATAAATTTAATGGTTTTTTGATTGAAGATATTTCTTCGGATAGCTTAAGAAGAACTATTGAAGAAGCTTTACAAGTAGGTAATAAAGAATTTATGGATAATAATGCCAGACAATATGTTGTTGAAAATTTTGATTATAAGGTTATTGGGCAAAAGTATTTGAATTTATATAAAGAAATATTAGGCAAAAATAATGGATAGATTGACAAAACATTATACAGAGAAATATGATGTTGAAAAGTATTCTGATAAATTTTCCCTTATACCATATAAGGATATACCAACCAATAGGTTAGAGGCTGCTGTTAAATTTTTCCCTGCGTATTTCAATGGGAATAAAATATTGGAATTAGGTTCAGGAAGTGGAGATTTAGCCTATTCATTAGAATATCATGGTTTAAAATTCGAAAAATATTATTTGAATGATATTTCTGAAAGTAGAATTGAAGGATTAAAAAACAAATTTAAAGGTGAAAAATACGAAGTTGTAAAATTTAATATTGAATATGATGATGTTAATATTTCTAGAGTTGATGGAATAATTATGATTGCTTTGATAGAGCATTTTATAGATCCAATTGAGGCATTGAAGAAAAGTTATAATTTACTGAATGATGGTGGTATAATTTATATTGAAACACCTAATATTGCTACATATTACAGAAGAAAGCAACTTTTGATGGGAAAATTTCCATCCACAGCATCTAAGGATGAAGGATTATTGACTTTTGATAATAAGGAAGTTGATTTGTACGATGAGGGGCATTTACATTATTTTACTTATAGATCACTTACGGAAATACTTAAAAGAGTAGGTTTTAAGGAAATAAATTGGTTAGGTTATTGTAATAGTAAGCAAATTTTAGGTAAAAAAATAATGTATAATTTAGCTCAAAAATATCCAACATTGTTTTCGGATGTATTGATAATAGCAAAAAAATAATTTGATTAGAAATTTATATTATTAAAATAATTTAAAAATTTGGAGGAATAATGAGTAAATTGGAATGTTTCAAAGCATATGACATTAGAGGAAAAGTTCCGGCAGAATTAAATCCAGAATTGGCTTATGATATAGCAAGGGCTTTTGTAAAGTTGTTAGAAAATCCTAAAAAAATAGTAATAGGTTATGATATCAGAAAATCTTCAGTAGAATTATCAGAAGGTTTAGCAAAAGGATTTGTAGATTTAGGAGTTGATGTTGTAAACATAGGTTTAGTTGGTACTGAAATGGTATATTTTGGAACACCATATTTGAATGCAGATGGCGGAATTATGATAACCGCAAGCCATAATCCACCAGAATATAATGGGATGAAATTTGTAAGAGCTGGTTCAGTTCCAGTAAGCTCTGATTCTGGTTTAAAGGATATGGAAAAATGGATTTTAAATAAAGAATTGCCAGAACCAACTGCAAATAAAGGCAAAGTTGAGAAAGTTGATATTTATGACGCATTTATTAATAATTTAACTAAATTTTACGATAAAAATAAGATAAAACCTTTGAAAGTTGTTTGTGATGCAGGGAATGGCTGTGTTGGTATTGCATTGGAAAAAATTGAAAAATATTTGCCAATTGAAATGATTAAAGTTCATTTTGAACCAAATGGTGATTTCCCGAACGGTGTACCTAATCCAATATTGCCAGAAAATAGAAAATATTCCATAGACGCTATAAAAAAGCACAATGCAGATTTAGGCGTAGCATGGGATGGGGATTACGATAGATGTTTCTTTTTTGATGAAAATGGTGAATTTATAGAAGGTTATTATATTGTTGGACTTTTAGCTAAATCAATATTGAAATCGAATCCAGGTGCAAAAATTGTACACGATCCAAGATTAGTATGGAATACTTTGGAAGTGGTAAAAGAAAACAACGGAGTTGCGGTGCAATCGAAGAGCGGCCATGCATTCATTAAAGAAGTTATGAGAAGAGAAAATGCAATTTATGGCGGGGAAATGTCTGCTCATCATTATTTCAGAGATAACGCTTATTCAGATAGTGGGATGATTCCATTTCTACTTGTATTGCAATTAATATCAGAAGAGAATAAAAAACTTTCTGAATTAGTTGGCGAAATGATATCGAAATATCCTTGTCCTGGAGAAATTAACTCAACGGTTGAAAATCCAAAAGCAGTAATTGAAAAATTAGATAAATTATTTACCGATGGAAAAAAAGATTATACAGATGGGCTAAGTGTAGAATTCGATACTTGGAGGTTTAATGTTAGAATGTCTAACACAGAACCTTTGATAAGACTAAATTTAGAGACCAGAGGTAATAAGAAGTTGATGGAAGAGAAAACAGAAGAATTATTAAAATTGATAAGAGAAAAATAAAAAAATTAAGCTGCCTTTGACGGCAGCTTTTTTGTTATACAAAGTGTGTAAAAATCCACAAATGAAAAATATATATGTGTAGTAATACACATATATTAAGTTAATATTAAATTAATATTAAGATATTAAATAAATTATTTATAATATTTATATATTTGTAAATAAATAAATTAAACGAATAGAAATATGTGTAAAAACAAACCATTGTTAATTGGCATAAAAATTGTGATAACATAAGTGAGATACCCCAAAAATACGGTAACTACCCCAAAAACCGTAAAAAAATTTACCCCAGTCCCCTTGGTGCGATGCCCGAGGGGATTTTTATTTTAAAATTTTTTAAAAATACTTTTTTTTGTTATTTTTAAAGATTAGAGCAAATATATATTGAATAATAAATATGAGTTATAAAGAACAAACTAAATTATTTGAGAGTTTGAATAAATTAGTTAATAAGTTTTCTGATAAGGAAAAAGAAAAATTTAAGATGTTGCTTTCATGCCATAAAATGGACGAAGAGCTTGATTCTTTGAGCTTAAATTTTTTAAAAGAACTCGAAATTAAATATAAAGATTTAGAGAAAGTTAATGACGCAAAAAATAAATTAGATAATCTTTTCAAAAAGTAGCGAGTTTGGCAATGTACAATATTACAAAAAGAATTTTAGCTGGTCTAACATTTTTAATTACATTTGGAGTATTTTATTCAACAACGCAGCCATCTGTATCGTTTTGGGATTGTGGTGAGTGTGCTGCTGCATCACACAGTTTACAAGTACCACATCCACCTGGAGCACCTTTCTTTGTGCTATTAGGAAGGTTGTTTAACATTATCAATCCAGCTGGAAATCCCGCATTAAATACAAATATACTTTCTATTTTTGCTAGTGCATTTTCTGTAATGCTTTTATTTCTTGTAATTGTTAAAGTAATAGAAATTTATAAAGGGAAAGATTATAATTCTGTTCACGAAATACTATTTACCATGCTTTCAGCATTTACTGGTGCAATGGCCTTTGCATTTACACATTCATTTTGGTTTAACGGCGTTGAGACAGAAATTTATGCAACTAATACATTTGTTTTTGCAATTATTGTGTATTTTATATTCAGGTGGTATGAAAGAGCTGATAAGCAGGATAATTTAAAATATTTATTAGCTATTGCCTACCTTGTAGGTGTTTCAACAACATTAAGATTATTAGGAGTTTTAGCACTTACTGGAATTTTATTATTAATTTTCTTCAGAAAATTTGTTAATGATGAAGAACAATTAAAAAAATCATTTTATATCCTTTTGTCACATATAGGTATATTATTGGTTGTTGCAATTATTATTTGGTTTACTGAAACTGGCACAGAACCACCAGACATTGAAACCTATAAGGATTTTGATAAAAATTTTATTCTTATAATGGGCTTTATTTCTGTTGTATTTATGGGAGCGTTTTGGAAAAAGATATTCAATAGAAATTCAGTTTATATGCCAATTGCTGTTGGAGCTGTTGGTATAGCATTTATTTATATGTTTATAGTTAAACATATTCCAGACTATTTGAGTAAATTGACAGGTAATGATGCTGTTGTATCTGCTATTATTTTTGTCATTTTTATGATAGGTTTGGTTATTTTAGCTTATTATTTCCAAACGCAAAATAAAAATGTTTTGCATTTATTAACTCTTGTTGTATTTTTTGTAGTTTTGGGCTATTCTTCATATTCAATGATTATTATAAGGGCGTATAAGCCTAATTTACCAATGAATGAAAATCAGCCTGATAATTTAAGAGATTTAGTGCCATATTTAAATCGTGAGCAATATGGCGATTTCCCAATTTTTAAGAGAAGATTTTCACAAGAGCCACATCAACAAGGGATTTATACAAATTATGGTTCAGATTTAGAATATTTATGGAAGTATCAGATGAACCATATGATGACAAGGTATATTTTATGGACCTATGGAGGTAGAGAATCTTGGTATCAGGATGCTGGGCCTAACGTATGGCCATTTAATGGAGTTGCTAATTTCTTTTTTGGTAAATTATTAAATTTAAGATTTGCGGGAAAAGCGCAAGATTCATTTTACGGAATACCTATAATTTTTGCGTTGTTAGGTATTTATTTCCATTTCCGAAAAGATTGGAAAACTGCCTTTGCATTATTTGCAATTTTTATATTTGTAAGTTATTTCTATGCGTTTTATCAAAATCAGCAACAACCGCAACCAAGAGAACGTGATAAGTTTTATGCTGCACAAGGTTTTATTTTAGCAATATGGATAGGAATAGCAGTTAGAACTATTATTGAATATTTGTATGAAAAAATTAGAAATCAAAATTTAAAACCAATTGTAACCTATGCCTTTATTGCTTTAGCTATTTTATTTATTCCCGGTAGAATGCTTCAAGCTAATTATTATACACATTCAAGAGCTAATAATTGGGTTCCTTGGGATTTAGCTTATAACTTATTGCAAAGTTGTGAGCCAAACGCAATTTTAGTTACAGCTGGTGATAATGATACTTTTCCACTTTGGTATTTACAAGATGCAGAGGGCGTAAGACAAGATGTTAGAGTTGTGAATTTAAGTTTATTGAATACAAATTGGTATGCAAAACAGTTAAAGCATAATACTCCACACGGCGCACCGGTTGTAAAAATAACTTATTCTGATGAACAAATTGATCAAATGTTACCAACAAGATGGTCTGCAAAAGAGGATAGTATTGTTGTTCCACTTTCAATGTTGAAAAGACATTATGGAGATAACATTCCAAATAATGCTGTAAAAGTTTTCAAATTTACAGTAAAACCTACTATTGGGGATGTTGGTATAAGAGTACAAGATATTTTATTACTTGATATTATCAAAAATAACTTAGCGGATAGACCAATTCACATTTCAACTACAACTGGCGGAGATAGTAATTTAGGGCTTGATGAATATTTACAAATGCAAGGATTAACTTTCAAATTAGTTCCAGAAAGAATTTATGAAACTGGAAATGTTGTGAATGAAAAAGTTATGAGAGAACATCTTTTCAATACAAATACATTACAGACAAATAACTATAAACCATATTATCAACCTGGATTTAAGTTTAGAGGATTAGATGATAAATCGAACTTATTCTTTGATGATAACCATTTTAGAATGATGCAAAGTTATAGAGGAGCTTACTTAAATTTAGCGGGATATTATATCAATAAAGATCAAAAAGATAAAGCAATTGAAACACTTAATTTTATGAATAAAATTATTTCTGTAAATCGTGTTGAAATGGAAGATAATTTATTTTTCAAAATGGTTATGATTTATCGTCAATTAGGTGCTTATGATCAGTTTAGCAAATATGGAATGAAATTTGTTGACAAAGTTACTGAAAAAATTAAAGAAAATAGAATTTCTCTTGAAGAATTGGAATATTACAAGACATTTGAAAATGTTGCTAGTGTTTATGTACTTATGAATAAAAAAGCAGAAGCTATACGTAAATTACAAGAGTTCTATGAAGTTTTTCCAGAATCAACTGTTTTACCTGAATTAATTGACAAGATTAAGAAAAGCTGATGCATTGGATATATTTAATTATAGCAAGTATTTTTGAAATAGGGTGGCCATTTGGTTTCAAGATGGCCACTCATTCTATATATAAAGTTTATTGGTTAATATTTGCTGTTATTTCTATGGCATTAAGTGGGTATTTCTTATATTTAGCTCAACAAAAAATTGAAATTTCAACGGCTTATATAGTTTGGACAGGATTAGGTGCGGCAGGAACTTTTTTGCTTGGTATTATTTTTTTTAATGAAACTTATGATATTTTGAAGTTATTATTTTTTTTGATGATTTTAATTGGTGTTGTCGGAATAAAATTTGTTTCTCATCAATAGGGTAGAATATGAATAATAAAATTGATTTTGGTAAAATAAAAGAATTTGATGGTAAATTAAAATTAACAGGTGATAAATCGATTTCTCATAGGGCTGTATTTTTTGCTTCTATGGCGGAAGGAGAGTCGATTATTGAAAATATTTCTTTATCTGCTGATGTGGAATCTACTATGAATTGTTTTAAGGCATTAGGTGTTGATATTCTTAAGAAAGATGATAAAGTTTTTATAAAGGGCGCGGGTTTTGATGGATTTAAAGAGCCAAATAAGCCATTGGATGCAGGAAATTCTGGGACAACATCCAGATTGCTCATTGGTTTGTTAGCAGCAAGAAATATTAAAGCTGAAATTATTGGTGATGAGTCTCTTTCCAAAAGACCAATGAATAGAATTATAAGTCCTTTAAACAATTTAGGCGCAAGTATTACATCAAACAATGGTTATTTGCCCGTAAAAATAAATGGAAATGGTGTTGTAAAAAAATTTAATTACGAACTTCCTGTTGCAAGTGCACAATTGAAAACAAGTTTAATACTCTATGGACTGCATTCAGATGAAGAATCCACTATAATTGAAAAGATACCTTCTAGAAATCACACAGAAATTATGTTAAATTTGCACACAATTAAAGAAGGAAATTTAACAAAAATTAATTTTAGTAAAAAAAATTATCCAATTGCACAGAAATATTTTGTGCCTGGTGATATATCAAGTGCAGCTTTTTTTATAATTATGACTATATTGAATAAAAATTCATCATTATTAATAGAAAATGTGAGTTTAAATCCAACTAGAACGGGTTTTTTGAATGTATTGAAAAAAATGGGAGCAGATATAGAAATAGTAGAACAAAAATCTGCTGCCAGCGAGATATACGGTAATTTATTAGTCAAATCAAGTAAACTAACTAACATTGAAATTCCTATTGAAATAATTCCTAATATAATAGACGAAATTCCGATTTTAGCAATAGCAGGTTTATTTGGTGAAGGGAAAATGATAGTAAAAGGAGCTGAGGAATTAAGAATTAAAGAATGTGATAGAATAAAGGCAATTGTTGAGAATATTAAAAAATTAAATGTTGAAATTGATGAGATGCAGGATGGGTTTGTTTTACTTGGTAAACCAGAAGGGAATTTTGCTAAAGTTTTATATGAGAGTTACGATGATCATCGAATAGCAATGGCGTTTGCTGTTTTGAGTATGGTAAATGAAAATGGGGGCAGCGTTTCAAATTTTGATTGTGTGAGAATTTCAAATCCAATATTTTTGAAGCAAGTTCAAGAAATTATAAGTTAGGAATTTTTTATATTCAGAAAGTACTAAATTTTAGTGATTAAGATTTATATTTAGCTCAGACGGTGTAAGCATAAAGCCCGTGCGGCACACGGGCGGGCTAAAGCCCAAAAATATTTCACTTCTTAAACCATATCTTTCATATTATCAACCACTTAAATTGTTTACATATCTTCAAAATAACTATTTACTGAATTTTTACAAATTAGTTGCAAACGTTAAAAGTATAAAAATATTTTCGTAAATACGATATAATTGTATTTATGATATATTAACAAAATTGAAAAATATATTCGTGTTTGCAATATAATTGAATAAACGATATAAAATTAATTTTAAAAAATATATTTGTATATACAATATAATTGTATATAGGATTTAGTTTTTACAAGAGATTGATTTTCTGTGAAACACACCGCCAGCTTAGCTTTATGACGCTGAATTTTAGGAGATGTGGAATTATGAAACCTTTAAGCTACACTTTGTAAGGTGATAAAGAAAAGATTTTTAGCGGGCAGTTCCGGCCCGCTGCCCACGTGCGGCGCAGCCGCACGTGGGCTAAGCTTATACCGTCTGAGCCCAAAAATAAAAAAAGCTCCCTTTGAAAGAGAGCCTTTGGGAGTTTATCCAAAATATTCGATTTCTTCAAGAAGTTTCATATCTTCGGAGGTTTCGCGGCCGCGTGTTGTTAAATAGCCACCAGTTAAAAAGCCATTTATACCTGCAAGCATCAATAGGCCTTGGAAATCTTTCATTTTTGTTTCTCTACCAGCAGCAAATTTGATTGATTTGGTAGGGTTTACTAATCTTGTGATTGCAAATGCTTTAGCTATGTCTGAAACGGAAATTGGTTCAACATTTTCAACTTTTGTACCTTCTATAGGGATGAGAACGTTTAATGGTATGATTTCGACATCAAGTTCTCTGAGTGCGTAGGCGAGTTCAACTCTATCTTCTGGGGTTTCACCTAAACCGAAAATTCCACCGCAGCAAGCTTGAATTCCATATTTTTTAACTAATTTGACTGTTTCTATTCTTTCTTCGATTGTGTGAGTAGAAGCTACAAGTTCTTTATATTTGATAGGATTTACTTGCAAGTTGTGATTATAGTGAACTACCTTATGTTCTGCTAATGCTTTAGCAGTTTCGTCGCTAAGGATGCCGAAGCAACCACAAACTTCGATGCCGGGAAATTTTTCATAAAGTTTATCGATAGTTTCGAGAATATGAGCAAATTCACGATTGATTTTTTTGTAGCCGTAACCGCTGGTAACAAGGCCAAAAATTTTTACACCGTTATTTAAGGTTCTTTCTGCGGCTTTAGCGATGGGGTCGAAATCTTGGAATGGATAGACTTCGATATTAGATTTAGCAAAAATTGATTGTGAGCAGTAGCTGCAATCTTGAGAACAAGCACCGCTTTTTGCGTTGTGGATAGTACAAATATGGTCTTTATTTGTGTATTTTATTTTTACTTTGTTAGCTAAAGATATAAGGTCAACTACATCTGGGCCTTCTAATTTGATTAATTCTAGAGCTAAATCTTTTGGTAATGGCTGATTGTTAACATATACTATATCATAAGCTTTTATGATGTTTTGATTTATCATAATTAACTCCTACATTTATTAAAAAATTAAGAAAGATTTTTATTTGAAATTTAGCTTTGTGATGTAATTTTATTGCGAAAGTTTTAATGGATAACAGAGGGAGGTTTTAAATTAAAAGAACACAATTTTAAATATCGTTAAAAAAAATTAAATAAGCAAAAAAAAATAATTTGTAAAAATGCAACTAATTTAATATTTTAATATTAAATTTTTTTAAAGAAACTAAATTTGGCACGTAATTAATGAGCAATCTTAGGATACAACAAACACAACGAACTGAACTTACTTTAACTCCGCAGCAGATACAATTGCAAAAATTAATTCAGATGAATAATTTAGAATTAGAGCAGAAGATACAACAAGAAATTATAGAGAATCCAATTTTGGAATATGCAGATGATAATGAAGATTTCGAACAAAATGAAAATGATGAAGTAGATGATTTTGATGAGTATGATGATTATTCGGATGAGAGTGAAGAGACAAAAGTTCGCGATGATGATTCATTCGAGGATTATTTACACGATTCAGAAGTTGATGAAATTCCCACACCTTATTATGATAAAGACGCTGTTGAACCAACCGCGAATCAATTTGCAGGATTTGCTTACAAAGCTAGTTTGTTTGAACAACTCTATGAACAATTGCGTTGGCACGATTTGCCTGAATTAGAGCTCGAGTTTGCTAAAATGATTATTGGAAATCTTGATCCTAATGGGTATCTTTCCACATCTTTGGATACTTTAATAAAAGATTTTTATGTTATTGAAAATAAAAAGATTAGCAAAGAAGATGCAGAAAAAGTGTTAAAACTTGTTCAAACGTTTGAACCTTACGGAATAGCAGCCAGGGATTTAAAAGAATGTTTGATTATCCAATTAAATAATATGGATTTGGATAGGGATACTTGGTCCTTATGTGTTGATGTTGTAGATAAATATTTTGATTTATTTTTAAATCAGAAATTTCAACAATTGAAAGCAAAATTAAAGATTTCGCAAGAGAAATTAACAGAAATTGTTGAGATAATTAAGACATTAAATCCAAAACCTGGAGAAGGGCTAAATAGTGAGGCAAATACACGTATCATTCCAGATTTTATTATAGAGAAAATAGGTGATAATTATGAAATTATATTGAATGATAGGGCGTCATCGTCGTTAACTATAAATTCAAGTTATATAAAGTTATTTGAGCAGAACAAAAGAAAACGAACATTATCAAAAAGTGAGAAACAAGCACATAATTACATAAAAGATAAATATGAATCTGCTAAATTATTATTAGAAGCGATTAAACAAAGGAGAAAAACATTATTATCGATAATGCGAAGTATTTTTGTTAGACAATTTGATTTTTTTGAAAAGGGTCCAAAATATTTGAAACCTTTATTATATAAAGATTTATCAGAGGAATTAGGATATGATATAGCGACAATTAGTCGAGCTGTAAAAGGCAAATATGTTGAATATAAAGGTGAAATTTATGAGTTGAAGTATTTCTTTAGCGAAGGCCTTCCTACAGATGATGGAGAAGTATTAGCAGTTAAGCATATTAAAGAGCTTATAAAAGAGATAATTGATAATGAACCACCAGACAAACCTTATAGTGATGATAAATTAGCTGAAATTTTACAAGAAAAAGGTCTTCAAATCGCAAGAAGGACTGTTACAAAATATCGTGAAGCAATGAATATTCCAGTTGCTCGATTAAGAAAAAAGATAGTTTAAAAAGAGGGTAAAATGATAACTTTTATAGTTTCTCTCATATTATTGTTTATAGGATATTTTTTCTATGCAAAAATAATAGAAAGAAATTTCGGAATAAATGAAAAAAATGAGACTCCAGCTTATAAATTTCGAGATGGAGTAGATTACGTGCCAATGCATTGGGCAAAGGTTTTTATGATACAATTTTTAAATATTGCTGGGCTAGGACCAATATTTGGTGCAGTGGCAGGTGCAATGTGGGGACCGGCTGCTTTTTTGTGGATAGTATTTGGTTCCATCTTTGCAGGTGCTGTTCACGATTATCACTCTGGGATGATATCAATTAGATTAAACGGAATTAGTATAAATGAAATTGTAGGGAAGTATTTAGGCCCTATAATGAAACATTTTATGGCATTTTACACACTGTTTCTAATGATTCTTGTTGGTGCTGTATTTATTTCGGGGCCTGCAAAAATATTGGTTGGTATTTCCGACAATTTTTTTAATTTAGCTCAATGGTCTTTTATAATATTTATCTATTATTTTTTAGCTACACTTTTACCAATTGATAAAATTATTGGGAAAATTTATCCACTTTTTGCTGCAGCTATGCTAATAATGGCGGTTGGAATTTTGGGCGCAATGTTTATCGAAGGATATAAAATTCCAGAATTGACATTAGCCAATCTCCATAACAATCCAGAAAAATTCCCATTTTTCCCAATGATGTTTATTACTATAGCTTGTGGAGCGATATCTGGTTTTCATTCTACTCAATCTCCATTAATGGCAAGATGTATAGAAAATGAAAAATTAGGGAGAAGAGTTTTTTACGGTGCTATGATTACAGAAGCTATTGTTGCTATGATTTGGGCTGCTATTGCAATGGCTTTCTTCGGTGGAGTTGCTCAACTTAATAGTGAAATGGTAAAACATCAAGGTAATGCAGCATATGTCGTTAATCTTATTTCCAATACTTTGCTTGGCAGAATTGGAGCAATTTTAGCACTTTTAGGCGTTGTTGCTGCACCAATAACTTCGGGGGATACTGCTTTAAGAAGTGGAAGATTAATTATAGCAGATTATTTAAAAATGAATCAACAAAAAATTGTAAATAGATTAATTATAACTGTTCCATTGTTTACCATAACATTCATTTTAACTCAAATGAAATTTGATATAATTTGGCGTTATATGGCTTGGACAAACCAAACTTTAGCGATGATTGTTCTTTGGGCATTTTCAGTTTATTTAAAAATAGAAAAGAAAAATTACTTTTTTACTTTAATTCCTGCAATCTTTATGAGTATGGTTTGTTTAACTTATATTCAAGTTGCACCTGAAGGTTTTCAATTGAATTACAATATTTCTGTAATTCTTTCTAGTGTATTAACAATTGCTTTTGTTACAATATTCTTCAAGTATGAGATTATTAAACTATTAAATTATAAAAAAGTTGGAGTAATTAATGAGTGAATTTACAGGGAATGGTAAAGGTTTACCTGAAAATGCTTATCGTAAACTTAATCCAGGTGAGACATATACACCTATAATGTTACCAGAAAAAACATATCCAGAAATTACTTTGTGGTCTGTTCTTTGGGGACTTTTAATGTCTGTGATTTTTTCTGCTGCTGCTGCTTATCTTGGCTTAAAAATAGGACAAGTTTTTGAAGCCGCAATTCCAATTGCTATAATTGCCGTTGGGCTAGCGCAGGTTGCTAAAAGAAAAGATAGTTTAGGTGAAAATGTTATAATTCAATCAATAGGAGCAAGTTCAGGGGTAATTGTTGCTGGTGCTATTTTTACAATACCAGCTTTGTATATATTAAACTTAAATGTAAGTTTTTATCAAGTATTTCTTTCATCTTTATTAGGTGGATTTTTAGGAATTTTATTCCTAATCCCGTTTAGAAAATATTTTGTACAAGAAATGCACGGTGAATTTCCTTTCCCAGAGGCTACAGCTACTACTGAAGTATTAGTTGCAGGGGAAAAAGGAGGAAACCAAGCCAAAGTTTTAATTGCAAGTGGTTTAATCGGTGGTTTGTATGATTTTGTTATTGCCACTTTTGGGGCCTGGTCTGAAGTTTTTACAACTCGTGTTTTCAATTGGGGACAAGAACTAGCTGAAAAATGGAATATAGTTTTTAAAATTAATGTTGGTGCTGCTGTAATGGGATTAGGATATATTGTTGGACTTAAATATGCTGCTATTATCGTTGCAGGTTCATTTTTATCTTGGTATGTCTTAATTCCAGTTGTTACATTTATTGGCCAGAATATGACAACACCGCTTGGACCTGGTATTACTAAAGTGATTGCGGATATGTCTGCTGAAGAAATTTTTAGAGCATATGTTCGTCAAATCGGTATTGGCGGTATTGCAATGGCTGGAATTATAGGAATTATCAGAAATTCAAAAGTTATAAAACAAGCTGTTGGCATAGTTGCAAATGAAATCAAGGGTGGCAAAGACGTATCGAATAACAACGTTCTTAGAACACAAAAAGATTTACCAATGTCTTTTGTTGCTGGTGCTATTTTATTAACAATGGTATTAGTTTTTATCTTCTTCCATTTTGGCGTTGTCAATGGTAATTTAACACACTCTATTGTTGGACTTTTACTTGTTATGATAATATCTTTTCTCTTTACAACCGTTGCAGCTAATGCTATTGCAATTGTTGGAACAAATCCAGTTTCGGGAATGACACTTATGACATTGATTTTAGGTTCAATAATTATGGTTTCTGTAGGCTTGAATGGTAACGCTGGAATGACTGCAGCTCTTATAATAGGTGGTGTTGTATGTACGGCACTCTCAATGGCAGGTGGTTTTATTACAGATTTGAAAATTGGTTATTGGCTTGGTTCATCACCATATAAACAACAATCATTAAAATTTGCTGGAACATTAGTGGCAGCTGCAACCGTAAGCGGTGTAATTTATATTTTGAATAAAACTTACGGATTTTCGGGCACTGGCTCACTCGTTGCTCCACAAGCTAACGCAATGGCTGCAGTTATTCAGCCTTTAATGTCAAATCAACCAGTTCCTTGGGCGCTTTATATTGCTGGTGCTTTCATATCATTACTTTTAACAATGATTGGCGTCCCAGCGCTCGCTTTCGCTCTTGGTATGTTTATTCCACTTGAGCTTAACACACCATTGCTAATTGGTGGTTTGATTGCTCATTATGTTTCTACAAGAAGTGATAATCCAAAGTTGAACAACGCTCGCAGAGAAAGAGGAACTTTAATCGCATCTGGTTTTATTGCTGGTGGTGCTTTGATGGGGGTTATTAGTGCAATTTTACGTTTTGCCGGATTTAACTGGGTAAATAACGAATGGTTTGAATCACACGCAGCAGAATTGTTAGGTCTGTTAGCTTTCATAGCTTTATGTATATATATGATTTGGGATAGTCTTCGTGCAAAAGTTGAAGACTAAATTATTTGAAAAACAGCAAGACTGTCAAAAATTGGCAGTTTTTTTTTTATTAAAATTTTCATACTATTTAGCTCAGACAGTATAAGCTTAGCCCACGTGCGGCTGCGCCGCACGTGGGCAGCGGGCCGGAACGGCCCGCAAAAAATAAATTAAATATCAATCACAAATTATCACCGCTACTTTCCACTAACTCTATAAATCAAATAGTATTTAATCTTAAACAAAAATTACCATAATCATATCATAAATTTGCTATTTGTATACACATAAAAAAAACAATTTTAACCACATCTAAAATGATTCTAATAAAATTCAAAAAAATTATAAATGATTAAAAATCATTAATATCTTAAAAAACATAATTGAAAAACTTTAACATATTTAGTTAATTACATATAAACTATGATAATAAAAAACTCTCATATTATTTTCAGATTACAATTTATTTCCAAATTCTACTTCCAGACCTCCTCGGCTTAGGTAAATCCGTTTCAAGAGGCTACGGAACGATAAAAAAAATAAATAATGTAATTATAAAGACATTTAATTAAGTCTTAATTATTTTAACATTTAATCACATCTATAACTAATTTATCTTTTATAAAACAATCTTATTTGATATAAAAAATTAAGTTAAATAATAAAATATTGTTTATTAAAATTTACAATATCATTAACTTAAAAAGTTAGATGAAGTATTGAAAAATTAGCGAATAATTTATAGAAATATAATATAAAACTTATAATATAAATTATATAATAACTAAAATTAATCAATATGTAAAATATTGGTATGAATTATTTTTTAACTTGCAAAAATTAAATATAATTTTATCTTTTAATATGAAACTATTATACTAATTTACAATGTAATCTAAACGAATTTAGGGCCCTAAAATACATACATCGCTGGTAATATTATATCTTATAGGAGTAGAAATATTTACTAACAATAGGAGGAGCTGAAATGAACGCTATAAATTCAGCTGATACCGTTTTTGTAATTTTTTCAACAGCTCAAGAGGGTAGAGATGCTCTTCAATATAACGACTAGAAGGAAAACTACAATAATAAGATTTTTTATCCGTTGGTCTGATATTATTAATTAAAATTGTAATTCAGTAAAGCATTGCAGACTCATTACTTTTGTGATTCCTAATGTAGTGGGTCTGCTTTACATCATTTTTGTTTATAGCTAATATGTTAATAAAGAATCATTCTAATATGGTAAATTATTATAAGTTATTGTTTATTTAACACATTTATCCATAAGTAATAGCAGTATATAAAAAAAAAGGCAATTACTTGCCCTTATACTTAAAAAATAGTATTCATTTTCTGCCCAATAGTTTCAACTTTGATATTTTCAAAATTAAAGTTTTCTAATTCACTTTTTGTTATATTACACACTTCAATTCTTTGTGCGTTAAGTGTACCGAGTGCCATCCCGAATTTTAAAGATTCTGTAAATGGATGTGAGTTTGTTATTCCGTAAAGTATTCCCGCAACTAATGCGTCACCACTACCTGTAGGATGAATTTCATCTATTTGTGGTGGATAGAATTTATATTTAAAACCAAAATGATTTACATATGTTGGCTTCCCGCCATCCGTTATAACAGATATTTTTATTCCTTTGTTGTATAGTTCATCAGTAAAATTTAATATTTCTTCATCTGATTGTAAATTTAATTTCAGAGAGCTATTGATTTCATCTAAATTATTATGAAGTATATCAGGTTGTAACTCAATCGCATCTCTTAAGTGACCGCCGTGACTATCTAAAACAGTTAATTTATCATTTTCTTTTGCTTTTTCAATTCCATATTTTATGATATCAAACACATTAGGCGAGCTTAAACTTCCTGATAAAACTAAAATATTACAATTTTGTATTGCTTTTTCAAGTTTTATCTTCATTTCTTCAATTTCGTTCGCTTCAATCTTATACTTGCTCTCCATTACAGTAGAGATATTTTTTTTTACTTCGTCTATAATTACACAAGCTTCTCTGGTTTGAGCTTTTGTATACGTTGGCACAAAATTAATTTTCTCTTCAATAAGTTTTTTTCTGATTATTTTTCCATTTTCACCGCCGATAAAAAGAAAAGATTGGTTTTGGATATCCAATAAATTTAATTGTCTAGATATGTTAATTCCTTTTCCGCCAACTGAATAAACTATGTTATCAACTCTATGAGTTTTGTTTAATGTGAAATTATTACAATAATATTTCTTTTCTAATAACGAATTTAATGTTACAACAACTATCATTTTTCTCCTTAAATTTATGGCCTAAATTTTGTCCAATCGCCGTAATTTGGGTAAATAAGTCTATATTCACCAAATCCACTTTCATCAACAAAATAAAATGTATAATTATATTGATAATAACTCCAAACTTCATACGGTTTGGTATCAAACTCGAATGGATGCCTTTCAATATTATCAGGTGGACCAAGTAAAATATAAATCATTCCAAAATCGGTTTTCCAGCCTTCTCGATATGTCGAAAAATTTGAATTTGCAAATGCTACACGTTGGTAATAAATATTAAAAATTTCATTTTCTTCTGTACCGGGAGTTGGATCTTTCTTCTTCCAAAATTCTGTAAATAGTCTTTTCTTTTCTTCTTCATTTTTTGCATTGAGCATTTCACTAATTTCACTGCTAGATGCAATATAAGCCATTTGCTCAATTGCTTTATTTAAATCTGTTATGTTTACTGGCATTCCCGACCAATATGATGTAAAAACCTTAAACGATTTTGTTTTTAATTTTCTAACGGTATCTTCTATATCAATTTCTAATCTATATGTACCTAATGTAAGATTTTTGAAGTCGATTTTCTTTAAAAGTTGATTTTTACCTTTTTGTAAATTTATATTTTCTCTCAAATTAAGTATCATTTCGTCAGTTTTTTTATCGAATTTAAAAATAGAATAATTTATAGTGGCAAAAATACTCGTATCACTATATATTTCAAAATAAAAAGGAATTATGTTTTTAGATGATAATATATTTCTTGTTATGTTTGGCAGAATTTTATTTTCGCTTACTTGATTTACAAACATTATATCACTTAAAGAAAGTGAAGGATTTAGAATTCTAACTGTATATTTATCTTCATAATAAAGATTTTTCTTTGTTTCTTGATCTTCTATATTGCAAATAAATGTATAATTTCCAGGTGAAAGAAGAAAACTTTTATTGCTTATCATTATATTATTTTGATTTGTTGTTGAGTTAAAATCCTGAACTTTAATTGTTTCATACCATGATTTTTCCTGCAGAAGATTTTTCTTATCTTCATCATATATACTAAAATCGACTCTATATTTTGCTTCGTATAAATTACCTTTTTTAATAAATCTTACTTGAGTGTATGGAACTGTTATATATAGTTCTAATTTATTCTTCTTTCCATCATAAAAATAGTTAAATATGTCATAATAAAACTTTGGATTGCTTAAATTTTGATAATAACTATTTTTTTCCTGAGAAAATAAATTATTCCCGTTTATTAAAATAATGATAATGTAAAGAATCATCTTTTTTGCTATATTCATAATAAAAATTCTTATTTTTAATTTTAATTTATAATAATTTCGATTTTTATTCAAATAAATTTGAATTTGAACAATTTAAATACTAAAAGTTGTTTCATTAATAAAGATAAGGAAAATTTTGTTAACAACTATTCTATTTTTTATTACTATTCTTACAATATATAGCTTATTGAATTATATAGTATATAAGATATATTTGCATTTTTATGATTTATTTAAATTTAAGAAATATATCGTTTTTACAATTATATTTTTAAGTTTACAATATCCTTTAAGTAGATTTCTAAATTCTTACAAAATTAGCACTCTATTTGAATTTGTTGGCGTATTATGGTTTATCTTTATAATTCATATTTTTTTTGTAAGTCCATTTATTTATTTTTCAAAGAAATTTATACCAATTATTCAACAAAATAAAAGAAAATTTATGAGTTTTATAACCATTGGAATTATAGTATTTCTTTTGTACGGAAATTCTAATTTTAATGATACAAAAGTACAAAATGTTTATATAACAATAAATAAAAAAACGAATATCGATTCATTAAACATTGTTTTTATTTCAGATATTCATCTTGGAAATTTAGTAACACCAGAAAAATTAAATGAAAAAATTAAAATTATTAATCATTTAAATCCGGATATTGTTGCTATTGGTGGAGATTTATTCGATTATGGAATTAATTCCGTGGATACTATAAAATTAAAGCAGGTTCTAAAAAAAATAAAATCGAAATATGGTATTTATTTTGTTAACGGAAATCATGATTTATTCTCGTCTAACGATAAAATATTAAATGTTGTAAAAAATAGCAATATCACAGTTTTAATTGATACATTTATCAACGTACAAAATTCATTTTATATTGTTGGTAGGCAAGATAGATCAATTATGCGTTCTGATAAGCAAAGAAAACCTTTAAAACAAATTATCAAAACTTTAGATAAAACAAAACCAATTATCGTTTTAGACCATCAACCGGTTGATATTGATGAAACAATCAAGAATAATATCGACTTACAACTTTCAGGGCATACTCACCACGGACAATTTTTCCCAATAACAGAAGTTGTTAAAGCAATTTATAAAGTAAGTTGGGGATATTTGAAACAAAATAATACTAATATTTATGTTTCTTCTGGTTTGTTTGGTTGGGGACCACCAATTAGAACAGGCAGTAATTCTGAAATTGTATTTTTAAAAATAAAATTTGGAGGGATAAAATGAAAAGTACAATAAGCGAAACAAAACAATATCGTTTAGATATGAACGAAAAAATTTTAAATTGTGGAAATAGCGATTTCAAAAAATTTTTTGCACTTGATACAAAGGCTTATCATCAAGGAGCACTTGATGCTAAAACAAAAGAGTTAATGGGGCTTGTTGGATCAATGGTTTTAAGATGTAATGATTGTATATTCTATCATATCGATAGAGCAATTCAAGAAGGGGCTACAAAAGAAGAACTATATGAAACAATGAATATTGCCTTAATTATTGGTGGATCAATTGTTATTCCACATCTTAGATTTGGTTTTGAAATGATGGATAAATTATTTAATGGAGAAGATTAATTGATTAAGTTTTTTCAACAATTTGAACTTGGAATTATTAAATACTTAAATCTTAAACGAATTTTTAATTTATTAAAAGTTTTCACATCCTATTATCTGTCAAATCTAACAAATAGAGTTATAGTTTGGGGTGGTCCTTATTCAGCAACAATTGAACCTACAAATAGATGTAACTTAAAGTGTCCAGAATGCCCTTCAGGTTTAGGGATTTTAACTCGTCCATTGGGTTTAATTTCATTAGAAGAATTTGAAAATTATGTTAAGAAAATAAGTGATACAGTATTTTATTTACAACTATTTTTTCAAGGTGAACCTCTCATTAATAACAATCTTGATAAATTTATTGAAATAGCTCATAAATATAAAATGTATGTTTCAATATCCACAAATGCTACTATATTAACTGAAGATAAAGCTAAGAAATTAATAGATGCTAAAATTGATAAAATTATTTTTTCAATTGATGGAATGGATGAAGAAACGTACCAAATTTATCGAGTTGGTGGTAGTTTTGAGAAAGCTTTTAATGGCTTTTTAACAATGCTTGAATTAAAGAATAAAAATAAAACTCGATATCCATATATAGAATTTCAGTTTATTGTTATGAAACAAAATGAGCATCAAATTAAAAAAGTTTTGAAACTCAAAGAATTAAAAGGTTTAAATAAAGTAACCTTAAAAACAATGCAAGTTTATTCCAAACAAGATGCAGAACACTTCCTTCCTTCAGATGAAAAGTTCAGAAGATATGTTATTGATGATGGCGTATTGAAAATTAAAGGTAAATTCAAAAACCGATGTTTTGCCGTTTGGAGAACAATTGTTATAACCTGGGATGGTAATGTTGTTTCTTGTTGTTTTGATAAAGATGCTTTTACAAATATGGGAAAATTAAAGCTAAGTAATGCTAACGATGTATGGAAAGGGAAAAAATTTTATCATTTTCGTAGAGCTATTCAACAAAATAGAGCTAAAATTCCGATTTGTAGAAATTGTACCGAAGGAGTAAAAATTAATATTTAGTTATTTAGCAAAATAACTAAATATATAATGCGTTGATATACAATAAGATAATAAATTTATTTTGATTTTTAAAAAAAAATATTTTTATATTTAGCTAAATATAAAAATATATTATGGAGCTAACAAAATGGAGCTAAATGAATTAAAGAAATTAATATGGATTATTATCTTATTCCTATTATTATTCTTTCTACCTATCAATAATGTAGTTTTTTTTAATGCAATTTATTCAATGCTAGATTTGATTAAATGGTATGCAAGAGAACATGTTATTTTATGTTTATTACCCGCTTTTTTGATTGCAGGATTTATAAGTGCTTTTAAATCAAGCATCTGTTTTGAAATATTTAGGTGCTAATACCAAAAAATGGATTTCATATTCCGTTGCCTCTGTTTCAGGTTCTATTCTAGCTGTTTGTAGTTGCACAGTTTTACCATTATTTTCAAGTATACATAAAAAAGGAGCAGGTTTAGGTCCAGCTATTGCTTTTTTATATTCTGGCCCTGCAATAAATATTTTAGCTATTATTTTGACAGCGAGAATAATTGGTCTTGAAATGGGAGTGGCTAGAACACTTGGAGCAATTGGTTTTAGTATTGTTATTGGTGGTATTATGGAATTTATTTACAGAAATGAAGAGAAACAGAAGAAAGAAGATACAATGAATATAGTGGTACCAGAAGATAGTAGGCCTTTCTGGCAAAATGTCTCTTTATTTTTTACTTTAGTTTTAATTTTAGTTTTCGCAAACTGGGGAAAACCTACAGGCGCTAGTAATAATAATTTTTTCTACATAGTTTGGAATATTAAATGGTACTTGGTTGGTTTTTTCTTTTTATTCTTATCTTTTGGTTTAAATAAATTCTTTAGTGTTAAATTACGTGATATTATAGTTATAAATATAATTGTTACCATTGCAGCAGTAATTAGTATAATGAATTTTGAACCAAAATTTCAACCACTTTTACCTGTTGGGCTTGGTGTACTAAGTTTAGGATATTTTATATTAAAAGATAACGAAAACTTTGAAAATCAGAATTGGATATTAGAATCATGGAGCTTTGCTAAAGATATTTTACCACTATTATTACTTGGGGTTATGTTTGCTGGTTTTCTATTAGGGTCAAATCACGATGGAAAAGAGCTTGCGGGTATAATACCTAAAGATTGGGTGAACAATATAGTTGGAGGAAATAGTTTGTTATCTAACTTCATTGCTTCTATTGTTGGTACATTTATGTATTTTGCAACTTTAACTGAAATACCAATTATTCAAGGATTTTTAAATGCTGGAATGGGAAAAGGACCAGCATTAGCATTGTTCTTATCCGGTCCTTCACTTTCATTGCCAAGTATTTTAGTAATCAGAAAAATTTTAGGAAACGAAAAAACATTTGTTACGTTATCCTTGTTATAGTATTATCTACATTAGCAGGTTTTATTTTTGGGAATTATTTTTAATAAGGTTTTAATATGAAAATAAAAATAGATGAAATTTTAAAGGCCTTATCTGAGCCAACAAGAATCAAAATTTTATGCATTATTTATGTAAGAAATGTGAATTTATGTAATATAGTCGATTTTTTAGGTTTATCATATCCTACAATTTCGATACATATTAAAACATTGAAAGAAATTGGGATTATTGAAGTACAAAAAAATGGTAGATGGCAGGAATTAAGTTTGTGTAAAAACAATAAAAACAAAATTATTAAATTTATTATCGATAATTTTGAATTATTATTTGAAGATTATTTATTGAACAAAAAAGAGATAAAAAAATTAGACCAAATAATCGAACAAAAATCATGTAACATAACATAATTACTAATAAAAAAAGGAGGTAGAAGTGAAATCAGTTCTAATTTTATGTACTGGAAATTCTTGTAGAAGCCAAATTGCAGAAGGTATAATGAAAAATCTACATCCGGACTATGAAATATATTCTGCAGGGACAAAACCTGCTGAAAGAGTTCACCCTTTAGCTATTAAAGCTCTTTCAGAAATAGGAATTGATATATCTCAAAATTATCCCAAAAAAGTAGATGATTTTATAAATAAATCATTTGATTTAGTACTTACTGTTTGTGATAGTGCTAATGAAACATGCCCAGTTTTTACAGGTAAGGTTAAAAAACGATTACATCATAGTTTTGAAGATCCTGCTGCAGCAGTTGGTAATGAAGAAGAGATATTTGGCGTTTTTAGAAAAGTAAGAGATGAAATTTATCAATTTTTGCAAAAATTAGAAATATAATTATAAAAAATTAAAAGGTGAAAAAATGAAAATCAAAGTATTAGGCCCAGGTTGTGCTAATTGCAAAACTTTAGAAGCTAGAACTCGAGAAGCTTTAACCCAATTAAATGTCAATGCTGAAATCGAAAAGGTTGAAGATTATGACAAAATTATTTCGTATGGAATAATGCGTACGCCTGGTTTAGTAATTGATGAAAAAGTTGTGGTAAGTGGTAGAGTACCAACTGTTGAAGAAATTAAGAAATTTGTAAATAGCCATTTACAATAATAATTTTATAACAAAAAAGTTTTGAGCTTGAATTAATAAGCTCAAAACTTTTATTTTTATTATTTGGGGGTAAAGTATGAAACTAAGATTATTTTTTCTTCTAGCGACTTTTACTTATGTCTTAGCAAGTGATATAACTATTTACTATTTCCATAGTTCTATGCGTTGTATAACTTGCAAAACTGTAGAAAATAATACAAAAAAGGTAATAGATGAACATTACACAGATTTAGTAAAAAAAGGAACATTGCAACTTAAAATTATAAATATCGATGATCCTAAAAATGAAGGATTAGTTGAAAAGTATGAAGTTTTCGGATCAACTTTAATATTAGTAAAAAAAGATAATAACAAAGAAGTGAAATCTATAAATCTTACAAAAGAAGCTTTTATGAATGCTAGAAATTATTCCTCTTTTGAAAATATGTTGACAAACCAAATTAATACTTTAATGAAAAATTAGAGAGAATATATGGATTTGTTTAATCAACTCATAGAAAATTCTAATATTCCAATTGTAACATCTATACTTATAGGTATAATGGCTACAATTAGTCCTTGTAATTTAACAACTAATTTGGCTGCTATTGCATATTTATCAAAAGATTATGAAACAAAATATAATACATTATTTTATATTTTAGGTAGAATTCTAACTTTTACAATAATAGGAGCAATTTTATTTTTAAGTAAAAATACTTTTGCAATTTCTAAGTTTATACAAGTTAATGGAAGCAAATTATTTGGTCCTTTTCTTTTTATATTGGGTATATTTTTGCTTGATATAATAAAATTCCCAGAATTAAAATTTTTGAATATAAATTATAGTCCTGATAGCAATAAAAAGAATATTTATTCTGCTTTTCTAATGGGATTATTCTTTGCTTTAGCATTTTGTCCATATAGTGCAGTTTTATTTTTTGGTTTTGTTGTTCCATTATCACTTGGTAGTAAAGCTGGTTTTTTGAACATAATATTATATGCTATAGCTTCATCGATAATTGTGATAATTTTTTCTGTATTATTGAAATATACAGTTATAAATACAAAAAAATTATTTAAAAATATAAATAAAATTGATTTACTACTACGCAAAATAATAGGTATAACTTTTTTAATTATTGGTTGTTATTACATTTTATTTACTACTTTAAAAATAAATTTATAGGTAAACTTATGCATAATCATGATCATATAAACCTTAATAAGAAACATTTATTTATAACCTTTTTATTAAATATTTCTATTTTTTTAGTACAAATTATTGGTGGAGTAATTTCTGGATCGATGGCACTTATAAGTGATGCAATGCATAATTTATCAGATTCCGCATCTTTAATTTTAACTATTATAGCAAATAAGATTTCAGAAAAAGAAAAAAATACAAATTATACTTTTGGCTATAAAAGAATTGAATTATTGGCAGCAATTGTTAATTCTGTTTTGCTTTTAGTAATTGGTATTTTTATAATCAAAGAAGCAGTTGTATTATTTGGGGAGAATAGAATAATTGATACAAATTTAATGGCTTATTTTGCTTTGTTTGGTGTTTTTGCAAATTTAATAGGAACATTGTTGTTAAAAAAAGATTCAGAAAAAAATTACAATATAAAATCTGCATATTTGCATTTATTAACAGATGTTTTGTCTAGTGTTGCTGTGATAGTAGGTGCTATTGTGATGAAATATTTTGGATTGCTTTGGGTTGATTTACTTCTATCTATTGTGATAGCTATATATATGATTTATGAATCATGGGAAATAATATTAAATTCTACTAGAATATTTTTGATGCGCGCACCTAAGGATTTGGATTTAAACCTAATAATTGAGAATTTATACAAAAACTTTGAAATTAAAAATATTCATCATGTGCATATTTGGCAAATGGATGAGAATAATATTCATATCGAATTTCATGCTGAATTTTTTACCAATGATTTACAAGAAATAAGCCAAATTTATGATAAAATTGAAGAGTTTTTGCATGATAATTATGAAATTACGCATTTAACAATACAAGCAGAATATTCGAGATGTTGTGATAAAAGAATAATTGCAGAAAAAGAAAAGGGGCATTAAAGCCCCTTTTTTTTTATATTAATTTATAACCAAGTTCAAATAAATACCATCTGCCAGGTTGTGGATATGGGTGTGTTACACTACCGCCTTGTTCGTATTTTTTATTAAATAAATTATCAACAGATATTTTAATTGATAAACCATCTAATAAAAAGTTCTCTGTTCTGATGGCAGTATTAATTATAGTGGCTGCTTTAACTTTATAATTTGCATCAACAAAAGATCTACCATTTGTAAAAGTAATATTATAAGGAGATTCTTGTTCACCAATATACCTAATTGTTAAATTATACCAAAATGTTTTAATAATATTTGGTATTGGATTAATATCGAATATAAAGTTTCCTGTAATAGATGGAACATTTTTTACATTATCATTGAAAACATCATAGTTTTTAAAATCTGATACTTTTTGATAAGTAAAATTAGCTCGAATTCTATAGTTTTGTTCAAGATATGCTATTTCTTCTTCTATTCCATAGTTTTTAAGCATACCAGCATTAATATAAAAGGGATCAGCAAGAGTACCAGCAGCACTATTATTTCTATAGACAAAATCTTTTAAGTGGTTATAGAATAAAGTTAAATTATTTTTTAATTTATTACCGAAAAAACCTAAAGTATTTGTAAATTGATATGAAGTTAGGTATTCAGGTTTTAAGTTTTGTGATCCAGAGTATGATTTCAAGATATTATATCTATACCAATATGGTGCATCAACAAAAGATTCAGAATAAGAAAGTTTAAGTTGAAAACTTTCAGAGGGTATATAAATCAAAGCAAGTCTTGGACTAAAATTATCAATAGGGTCTCCTTTTCTTCTTATTTTATAATCATATCTAAAACCTATATTGAAAATAAAATCATCTAAAAATTTCTGTTTAATTTGTCCAAATGTAGAGTATATTACCTCTCTACCTGGTATCATTAAACCAGAAGTATAAGTTGAAGGTTTACCAGATTTTCCAGATATTAAAAATGCATCATTCATATAAGCATAATCTGTTTGAATCCCCAAAATAGCATTACCTTTTCCCAAATTTAAATCATATTGATAACCTAATTGTGTAATAAAACCCAGATCATATTCATTCCATTTAATTCCACTGAAAGAAGTGTCTAATGGACTATTGTTAATAATACCGTGTATTTTATTAGCGTCATAATATAAATTTATACTAAATTCTAATTTTGGATTTATAGTAAAATTTTTTTGCAACCCTGAATGTGTAAAAGTTGAATTAAGGCCTGGGCCAATATCATCAAATAATTTAATTGCACTATATTCATAAATCTCGCCTGTTTTATCACCACCAGATAAAGGCTCAACATATGTTCCAGAACGATTAGAAAAGTTGAAAATAATATCATTAAATTTATATTTTATTCCAAAGTCATAAGAAGGAGTATTTTTAAATGCATTCAAGTAAGCTTTACCATCTCTATTAATTGCCGAAAAATTTTGAGATGCTGGAATTGTTCTTTCTTCGCCATCACTTTTGTAAAAAGTTCCATAAATAAATATATCAGAATTATCTGATTTGCTGCCAAAAATGAAATTTGAGGTTTTTTGTCCAAAATTTCCAATACCACCTGTTATTTGTAATCCGTTAAAATCATCTGCAGATAAAGTAACAATATTAACAACTGCAGTTAGAGCAACATTACCATATAAAGAGGAAGATGGTCCTCTTAATATTTCTATTTGCTTAATATTATTTAACGAAATGGAAAAATCGGGATTTGCTTCAGAATAAACTCTACAATTTAACCTATGTCCATCTCTCATTATTAATAATTTTTTGTTGAGAAGATGCATAAACACCACGTACTGCTACATTAACTTCATTGTGATCTTGTGAGAAAGTAAAGCCGGGAACGTACATTACTAATAGATCTTTTAAATTTTTAGCTCCAGAGTTAATAATCATATCTCTTGTTATTATTGTTACAGGTACAGGTGTTTCTTCAATAGGTTCGGATAATTTTGATGCTGATTCGACTTTTACATTGAGTAATTCTTCTAAACTAAGTTCCATCAGATTATTAACATCTTGACATAAAGATAAAGTAGTTAATAGAATAATAACAATGATAATTTTTGCATAATATATCTCCTAAATTGTTAGTATTTAATTATAAATATAAAAATTTTATAATAAATTGTCAAAAGTAATTAATATTAAATTAAACATATTTAAATTTATTTAATATCTGCTGTATGAACTTCTTCTTCTAAAAAGTCAATTAGGTTATTTTCATGTATTATTGCTGCGGTAAGTTTATCTCCATAGACACAGCCAGTGTCTATGTAGTAAGCATTTGCTTTATGATCATATCGAATTTCATTTTGCGGTGTGTGCCCTACAATCTGAAGCAAGCCAATGTTCATAATTTGATCTCTATTCCAAAGAATCCCAACACTTACGTCTTTAGTGTTATAAAGAATTGGATAGAATAATTCATCTCTTAATTCATCATTAATTATAAGTTGCCCAGCATAAAATTCTGATATTCCTGCATGGGAGATAAAACAGTCTTTTGTTTTATAGTAAATAGGTAAATCTTTTACAAAATTTAAGTGTTGTTGTAATTCATTAAATAGATTTTTATATGAAAGTAATGTTTTGTAAGGATTATTATATAGCCAGTTTTGAGCCATTATTGAAGTTGTATCACGGAAATAACAATAAAACATATAATCGTGATTGCCCATCACAGGTTTTATATTCTTTGTGATAATGAAATTTAAAGTTTCAAATGCAAAATTTCCTCTATCAACTAGATCTCCTGTTGTATAAATTTCTATACCTGGGTACTTAGTAGTTACTTTTTTATATAAAGCTCTTAATGTGTTATAACAACTATGTATATCACCTATTACAGCTACCATTATATATATTTTAATTTGGTAAACAAATATAGACAAAATTACTGATAATCTAAAAATAATTTACTTATGTATATATATGCATAATTATGCATAAAATAATAAAAATTATACTAAAAGATGTATATATATACATATTTTTGTTTAAATTACAAATAAAATGTTGTATAATGAAATTAAAAAAATGAAGTTTAAGATATGAAAGAGATTGGGATCATAGGTGGTACCGGTTATACCGGAGTTGAATTATTAAAAATTTTGAAAAATCATCCTGAAATAGCAAAAATTAGTATTGCAGCTAATTCTACAGCAAACAAAGGCTTATACGAAGTATTACCAGAATTGGTAAGTATTGTTGATGATATTAAAATTCAAACAGTAGAAGAATTATTAGAAAATAATTATGATGTAATATTTTTAGCTTTGCCTCATGCAGAAGCACATAATTTAGTTCCGATGTTATTGAATAGAGACACACTTATTATAGACCTTGGTGGAGATTTCAGATTAAGTTATTGTGATGACTACAAAAAGTGGTATGGCTTTGAACATTTACATCAAAACTTGCTTGATTGTAAAACATATGGTTTAGCAGAATTTGTTATTAGCTATAATTTTAAATTGATTGCTAATCCTGGATGCTATCCCACATCAATATTATTAGCAGTTATTCCAATCATTAAATTAATGAATAATAATATAGAGAGTATTAATACAGTTTCTTATTCTGGGTTAAGTGGTGCTGGTAAAAGTTTAAGACCAGATTTACTATTAAGTGAAATGTATGGAAATGTAAAAGCTTATAATATTTTAAAACATAGACATGAAATTGAAATTTACCAACAAATGAATAAATATGGATATAATAAACAATTTTCATTTATTCCTCATTTATTACCTGTAATGCGAGGAATATATTCTACTACAATTATAACATTGAAAAATAAAGTTAATAAACAAGATATTATTAATTTTTATAAAGAAATATATAAAGATGAAATTTTTGTAAGAGTTAGGAATAATGTTCCGGAGCTTAAATGGGTAGTTAACACGAATTTTTGCGATATAGGAATTGAAGTTCGAGATAATGTTATTGTTATAAATAGCGCTATTGATAATTTATTAAAAGGGGCATCTGGACAAGCGATTCAAAATATGAATAAATATTTCGGATTTAATCAAACTTTAGGTTTATTATAAATTTGGGGGTAGTATGTTTGAATATATTGAAAATGGAACAATTACAAATGTACAAGGAATTTTTGCTTACGGTTTACATTGCGGCTTGAAAAAAAGAAAAAAGGACTTGGCTTTAATTTATTCTGAATATGATTGTGATGCAGCAGCAACTTTTACATTAAATAAAGTAAAAGCTGCTCCTTTAATTTTATCTCAAACAACTATAAAAGAATATGGTAAAAATGTTAGGGCTATTTTAGTAAATTCTGGAAATGCTAACGCTTGTACAGGTGAGAAGGGGTATAACGATGCTTTAAAGATGCAGAAAATTTGTGCTGATGAATTAAAATTAAAATCAGAGCAAGTTTTGATTAGCTCAACAGGCGTTATTGGGCAGTATCTTAATATGGAAAAAATAGAAAGTGGTGTTAAGAAAATTGTAAAACATCTAACAAAAGATGGTGGCCTTTTAGCTGCTGAAGCTATTATGACAACGGATAAAAAATTAAAATCATTTGCATTAAAAATTAAATTAAAAAATGGTATTGTAAATATCGGTGGAATTTGTAAAGGTAGTGGTATGATTATGCCTAATATGGCTACTATGTTGGGATTTATTGCAACTGATGCTAAAATTGAGAAACAATTACTTCAAAATATTCTATCTTATTGTGTATCAAAGACATTTAATAAAATTTCTGTTGATGGCGAAACTAGTACAAATGATATGGTAGTTGTTATTGCCAATGGTGCAAGTGGAGTTGAAATTTCTGAAGATAATATAGAAGAATTAAATCTTTTTAAAGATGCACTTATGGATATTTGTAAAAAAATGGCAATATCAATCGTAAAAGATGGCGAAGGAGCAACAAAATTAGTTACTGTTAATATTTATGGTGCAAAATCAGAAGATGATATAAATAAAGTTGGGAAATCGATTGTTAATTCTTTACTTGTAAAAACAGCATTCTACGGGGAGGATGCAAATTGGGGAAGAATTGTTTCAGCTATTGGTAATAGCGAAGCGGATGTAATTCCAGAGAATATTGTGATTAAATTTAATGATCATACTGTTGTAGATAAAAATTATACTATACTTCTGGATGAGGAAAAAGCGAAAACTATTCTTTCACAAGTTGAGTTTGAAGTTAATATTTACTTAAATGTGGGGGATAAGCAAGGGACATGGTGGACCTGCGATTTATCAACAGAATATGTAAATATAAACGCTAATTATAGAACTTAAAGGAGCAAAACATGAAGAAAAATTATCTCCTTCCCGTTTATAGTAAATATGATGTTAAATTTAAATATGGTGACGGTTCATATTTATTTGATAATAATGGATTTAAGTATATCGATTTACTTGGTGGAATTGCAGTTAATATTTTTGGCTATAATGATTTTGAAATTAATAATGCAATTATAAATCAGATTAGCCAATATACTCATTTATCAAATTTATTTGAAATTGAATTGCAAAACATTGTTGCTGAAAAATTAGCAACATTGAGTAATTTGGACTACGTGTTTTTTACCAATTCTGGGACTGAAGCTAATGAGGCTGCTATAAAATTTGCTAGAGCTTGGGGGCACGATAAAAATAAATACAAAATAATTGCTTTTAATGGTAGTTTTCATGGAAGAACGTATGGAAGTCTTTCAGCAACGGGGCAAAGCAAATTTTGGAATAAATTTGAGCCAATTCTAGACGGTTTTGTCTTTGCCGATTTTAATAATTTTGATTCTGTTTTAGAAGTTTATGATGAAAAAGTTTGTGCTATTATGCTTGAACCAATTCAAGGTGAAAGCGGAATTGTTGTTGCAGATAAAGAATTTTTAGAAAAAGTTTATAACTTTTGTAAAGAGAAAAATATTTTATTGATTGTGGATGAAATTCAAGCGGGTATGGGCAGAACAGGAAAATTTTTTGCTTATCAAAATTATAATATACAACCTGATATTGTAACATTAGCTAAAGGTATTGCTAATGGTTTACCTTTAGGAGCTACTATAAGCTCAAAAGAAGTAGGCGATTTTTTGCAACCAGGAATGCATGGATCAACTTTTGGAGGTAATCCTGTTGCGTTAGCTGTTGCAAATGTTGTATTAAAGAAATTAAATCACAAACTTTTAGAAAGAAATATCAAAGTTGGAAAAGAACTTAAAGATAAAATAAAAAGCATTGAAACAAAATATATTAAAGAAGTAAGAGGGATGGGGTTAATGATTGGTATTGAATTTACAGATGAAAAAAATGCTAAAGAAATTGCTAAAGAGTTACTTAAAAATCATTTGGTTGTTGGAACTTCTGGTGATAAAATATTGAGACTATTACCTCCTTATAAAATTTCTTTTAATGATATTGATAAATTTGTTAGAATTTTAGAAAAAATTTTAGATTATAAATAAAGGATATAGATTATGAGTGCGAAATTAAAAAGGCAAAACTTAATAAAAGAGATACTGAATACGAGAATTATATCAAATCACGAAGTAATATTAAAATTGCTGCATGCAGAAGGTATTAAAACAACGCAAGCAACATTAAGCAGAGATTTTGCTGAATTAGGGGTTATTAGAGTGATAACCGATTTAGGACCACGGTATATACTGGATGCTAATGAGGCAGGTAAAAAAATTGCAGAACTTGTTGGTTTTGAAATATTAAACGTGCAGAATAATGAAAGTTTGATTGTAATTCGTACTTTAGCGGGAAGGGCCCAAGGTGTTGCTCATTATATCGACAGATTAAATAAAGTTGAAATTCTTGGTACTGTTGGTGGCGACGATACTGTGCTTGTTATTCCTAATAAGTCTGATAATATTCCTGTTATTGTTAACTGGATTAAAGATTTAATGAACAAACATAAATTCAAAGGAGAATAAAATGGCAAAATCAAAAATTGTAGTAGCTTATTCAGGTGGATTAGATACATCTGTTATTGTAAAATGGTTAAAAGATAAATACGATGCTGACATTATAACCTTTACTGGCAATTTAGGGCAAAAAGCAGAATTAGAAGGACTTGAAGAAAAGGCTATAAAAACTGGTGCTAGTAAAGCAATTGTTATGGATTTGCAAGAAGAATTTGTTAGTGAATATGTTTGGAAAGCTTTAAAAGCTGGTGCTTTATATGAAGGTGAATATCCTTTAGCATGCGCTATTGGAAGACCTTTATTAGCAAAAAAGTTAGCAGAAGTTGCTATTCAAGAGGGGGCAGAATATGTTGCTCATGGATGTACTGGTAAAGGAAACGACCAGGTAAGATTTGAAGTTGGCGTTAATTCTCTAGCACCACATTTAAAAGTACTTGCTCCCGTTAGAGAATGGGAATTCAAAAGTAGAGAAGAAGAAATTGAATTCGCAAAAAAACATAATATACCAGTTAAAGCATCTATCGAGAAACCGTATTCTATTGACGAAAATATTTTTGGTATTGCGATAGAGTGTGGTGTACTTGAAGATCCTAAGAATGCACCACCTGAAGATGCTTATCAAATTACAACTGATCCCAAAAAAGCTCCTGATTTTGCTGAAGTTGTTGAGATATCTTTTAAAAATGGTATTCCTGTAGCTGTTAATGGTAAAGTATTGTCACCAGTTAAAATTTTAGAAGAATTAAATACAATTGGTGCTAAACACGGTGTAGGTAGACTTGATTTAATTGAAAATCGTGTGGTTGGTATTAAATCAAGAGAAATTTATGAAGCTCCTGCTGCTGTTATTTTGCATAAAGCTCATTTTGAATTAGAAAAATTAATTCTTGATAAAGATACATTCAGATATAAACAACAAGTTGCAACAAAAATTTCAGAATTGATTTATGAAGGTTTATGGTTTTCTCCTATTTTTAACCATTTAATGACTTTTGTTGATTCTACACAAAAATATATAGATGGCGATATCAAACTCGAATTGTATAAAGGTAACTTAAAAACTCTATCAAGAAGCTCAAAATATAGTTTATATAATCAAGATTTAGCTACATACTCCGAAGCTGATAAATTTGATCATACTGCAAGTGTTGGATTTATAAATATTTATGGATTACCTTATAAAACTGCAGCATCAATTTATGGTACAACTTTAACAAAGGATAAATTATGATTTGGGGCGGTAGATTTGAAGAGAGCTTAGATGATATAGCTTTAAAGTTCTCTTCTTCTTTTAACATTGATATCAATTTATTTTATGAAGATATACAAGTAAGTATTGTATATTCATCTATGCTATATAGAATTGGCCTTATTACGCATGACGAAATGGAAAAAATACATCATGGGTTAATTCAAATTAAAGAGAATTACGAAAAAGATAAAAACTATTTTAATCTTGATGAATACGAGGATGTCCATTCGGCTATCGAAGATAAATTATTTCAAATTATTGGTGAAACAGCCGCAAAATTACATACTGGTAGAAGTAGAAATGATTTAATCGCAACAGATATGCGTTTGTGGGTAAAAAAACTTTGTAAAATTGTTCAAAATTCAATTTTAAATTTACAAAAATCTATTATTCAAAAGGCTAGCGAAAATATTGATACTTTGATGTTTGGATATACTCATTTACAAAGGGCTCAACCAATATCTTTTGCATTTTATTTACTTGCATATTATGATATGCTAGAACGCGATTTTAACCAATTTGAACAAAATTTTTTAAAAATAAAATATTGCCCATTAGGTTCAAGCGCTTTTGCTGGTTCAACATTAAATTTAGATACAGAATTTCTCGCTAAATCATTGGGATTTGAAGCTCCTTATAATAATGCTATGGATGCTGTGGCAGATAGAGATTTTATGTTAGATTTCTTAAATGCTGTCAATATTGGTATGATACATTTAAGTCGTTTATCTGAAGATTTGATTATTTACTCAACTCAAGAATTCAATTTTATAAAATTAAGCGATAAATACACAACTGGTTCTTCACTTATGCCACAGAAAAAAAATCCGGATATGCTCGAACTTATAAGGGGTAAATCCGCTTCTGTTACGGGAAATTATACTTCTTTTTCGATGTTGTTAAAAGCATTGCCAATGAGTTATAATCGAGACTTACAAGAAGATAAAAAACTATTATGGGAAGCTTTCAATACTTATAACGATTCATTAAATATAATGAATGGAGTCATATCCACACTTGAATGCAATAAAAATCGTTATGAAAAAGATATTTTAAATGATTTTTCTATAGCAACAGATATTGCTGATTATCTTGTAAAAAAGGGAGTAGCTTTTAGAATAGCGCATAAGCAAGTAGGTATACTTGTAAAGTATGCTGAAAAACATAGTAAAAAGCTTATAGAAATTACTAATATTGAACTTGAGAACCTTAAAATTGCTCTAACTTCTGATGAATTATTTGAAATTATTAATAGTAATCCACTATACAGAAAACAAACAAAATCGTCTCCTAATCCAAATTTTGTAAGAGAAAGAATTGATTTAATTAAAGTAAAATTGAGAATAAATTAATTTTCATTCTTATAGTACAAGGCAAGTGAGCATTTGTTAGCTTTTTTCTTTTTAAAAAAAATTCCTCATTAGCTCAGACGGTGTAAGCATAAAGCCCGTGCGCCGTACGGCGCACGGGCAGGCTAAAGCCAAAATTTTTTCCCAAAAACATTCCAACAAATTTTTACCAATATATTTTATATTTTTACATTTAGCTAAATAACTAAATGTTGTTTATATACTTTTTTAATATAGATTAGATTAACCCAAATTATTCAATAGAGGTTGAAAAATCTTGATAAGTTAAAAGAAATCATTAAATTATGGAAAAAACAGAAATAAGAATAAATGTAAATAATATGGCAGAAAATGGTTTTGGTTAGAAGGCTTATTCTCTAAAATAGATAGTACTTCGTTCCCTTTTGTATTTCCTAATGCATAATTTGGGATTAAGTAAAAAAAGTGAATACATAATATAGATATTGCTAAAATTAGATATAATTGTATTTTCGATATATTCACTTTTCTTAAAAATATATTTGTATTTACAATATAATTGCATATATGATATATCGGCAATTATCAATAATATATTTGTAAATACAATATAATTGTAATTACGATATAGTTGTAAATACAATAATATTATAAAAAAACCACAAAATGTAAAAATTCAAAACTATATTATTTTACAAGCTACCACGCATTTGGGAAAGATTTGAATATTAAGGCAAGAAAGCATCACGTTATGAAAGGTGTCGAAGAAAAGAGATTTTGCGGGCCTTCGGCCCGCTGCCCCTTGCGGCTTGGCACAAGCCGCAAGGGGCTATGCCTATACTGTCTGAGCTAAAATATTAAAAAAGGCTGCCTATTTTCAGGCAGCCTATATTGTTTTAATTTCTTGTGTAGTAGCTGAATCTATCTTGCATTGTTGCGCCAGGTTTCTTTTTATTAAATTCTCCATTGCAGAATTTTTCTGCTTTTTCAGCCCTTGTTTTTGCATCATCTGGAGCTAAATATTCACTATCAAAAATATCAACTTTTGGTTTTGGAATAGCAGCAAGTTTTTTAGTCATCCTAGCAATTGCAAATGGATCATAACCTGCATTGGCTATCAAAATTGCTGCACCTTTATCAGCTTCTAACTCATATTCTAATAGTCTTTTATGAACAACTTTTTCATATGCTGATTCTGCCATTTTTATTAGATCTTCTTCTACAGCCTTATATTCCTTATCTTTTTCGTCCATTTCATCTTCAGAAAATTCTTCATCTAATTCAGAAAATGCATCATCGGATTTTATATTTACTTTTCTTTGAGTAATTTCTTGTAAACCATGTCTTTGGATGACGTGTATCATCTCGTGAGCTATTATAGCCGCTAATTCTGCTTCATCAGAACACTTGTCCAATGCACCTTTAGTAATAAATATAATTCCTCCTGGGCAAGCAAAGCCATTAACGGTATTATCATTTAAGATAAAAACATTAAAATCGTATCCGTATATTTCATTTTTATTGACAATTGCTGCTGCTATAAGATTTACGTATTTTGTTAATTTATTATCTTTTATAATACCTTTGGAAGCTAACCTCGCTGCAACTGTATAGCCGATTTGTAGTTCATTTAAATCTGGATCATAAGATGGTATTTTAAAATCAGCATCGGATAGATCTAATTCACCAACATTATTAGATTTAGTATACTTAAATGGAACAAGAAAACTATTGAATTCATTAGCTGTAAATTTAGTATTGGGAAATTCAATTAAATAATCAACGCTTTGTAAATCCGCTGCTTTAATTTTTTGTGCAAAACCTTTGATAGCTGCTGTAATGGCAACTTTTGATACTTTGACAGGAACATTTCCACCAGTATTAGCCACTTTTGAAACAGGTTCATTAGCCAAATTTTGGTCTGACATCCAACCAATTCTGCCATCAGGTAATTTAACTTTAATCCATCTGGCATTTTTTTCTAAAACTTCAACTTTAACATTTGAAGCAATTACATCCATTAAAGGAAAAAAGCTACCGGCACCTTCTCGCAAGTGATTGGATGGTTTACAAGTATACATTACACTTTGAGAAAATAATATGTTACAAAACAAAATTCCTACTAATATAACCTTTTTCATAGTCAACCTCATAGATAAATATTTTTATGCAATATAAAATTAAATATGACGAAAATCAAATTAATTTTATATTATTATTTTGTTGTCATTTCGTAAACACCATCCCAATTGTTAGGGACACCGTGTAATTTTAAATTTTCTATTCTTTTTAAATATAATTTTGTTGCAATATCATCGTTTTTTAATTTTAAGGTTACAGTGAAATATTTTATTGCTTCTTCAAAATTAAGATTTCTATAATTTTCCAAACCTAATTTGAAAGGTTCAATAAAATCGTAATTATCATTTTTGTTTTCTATTAAATCTATAAGTTCATAAATTCTAATAGGTTTTGTTTTGCCTTTTACCTTTATGTAATCAAGTTCTCTTACGATTACTGAATTTTTTACTAATTCATAAGTAGATTCACTTAAAATTATATTTGTACCAAATTCTTTATTTACGCCTTCTAATCTTGATGCAAGATTAACAGTATCGCCAATTGCTGTATATTCCAATCTATTTTTATTACCTACATTACCTAGGATGAAATTACCAGAATTTAATCCAATTCTAGTTGTAAAAATAGGTCTGTTTTCAGCACTAGAATAATATTTGTGTAATGTATTCTGAATTAGAAGCGCACTTTTACACGCTTGTAAAGCATGATTCCCGGTATTTATAGGTGCTCCAAAAATAGCCATTATAGCATCGCCAATATATTTATCAAGCATTCCATAATTTTCTAAAATTATATTAGTGCATAAACTTAAATATTCATTTAAATAACTTATTAGTTGTTTAGGTTCATATTGTTCGGATATTGTTGTGAAATTTTTTATATCAGAAAAGAAAACGGTACCGTTATATTCATCGCCACCTAATTCTATACTATCAGGATTTTTAACTATAATATCTACCACTTGAGAAGAGAGATAACGACTCATTGCTTCTTTAAGGAATCTTTTCTTTTGGCCTTCTGTAATATAACTTAAATATGCAGAAAATGAGAAAGATAAAATTATCGTTAATTCAACATTTACAAGTGGCAACCAATATAAGAAATATTTAAAAATTAGAATAGTAAAACCTAAGTATGATAAGGCTAATACTAAATTGTGAAAAAAAGATAAATAGGCTTTTTTTGTTTTAAAATAACTAATAGCCGATAGAAAAGAAAAAAATATGATTAATGTAAGTTCAATTAGATCACTAGATTTATTTAAATGAGTATTTTTATTTAAATTACTCAACATCGTGGCATGGATTTCCATACCTGGATAATTATCAAGATATGTAAATGGTGTAGATTTATAATCGTGTAATCCAGCTGAAGTTCCGCCAACAATTATAAATTTATTTTCAAAGTGCGAAGGAGCTATAATAGGTTTTTGGTTGTTCATAAGAGCAATTTCTGACTCAATTATAGCAGCAGCTGTATAATATTTAAAAACACCGTTATCTGGGCCACCTTTACCATACCAATAGTAATAAAAAAAACCTTTATCTGTTTTGTAAATTTTTTCTAAGTTATTTGCTAATTCTTCTGGCGATTTTTTGTTACCTGCACAATATAGAGCTGAAGCGAAATTAAGTAAATATTTATCTTTACATTTATAAATTAGTTCAGTTTTTCTAGCCATTCCATCTTTATCTTCCTTAAAATCAACAATCCCTAAATATTTAGCATTCTTTTGAAATTCTGGCAATGGTGCTACCACTTTTTTATATTCTTTAACATAAAAATTAGGTTGATTTATTGTTAAAAGTTTAGTTGAATCGATTGGATTATATTCAAGTTCCATTTCAACATTTAATTGAGCAGCCACAATTGCATTTCCATATTTTTTTAAGCTTAATGCAAAATATTCGTCTGTAGACATTAAATCTTTTTGTGTAAAAATGATATCAAATCCAACAGCTTTGGTTTTAACTCTCGAAAAATAATTAAGCATTAAACCGTAAAATTCCCTCGGCCATGGCCAATGAACGCCATTTTGTTCATAATAAGCTAAACTATTATCATCTATTGCAATTAAAACAATATTTGTATCTACTAAATTTTTATTATGTGCTTTTCTAAATCTAAAATCTAAAGATTTGAGTTCTAAAGTTTCAGTTACTTTAAAAATCCATAAAAATGAGATTATAATTGAAGTGATAATTCCTATTGTTATAATTTGATAAGAAGTGGAGTTGTGGATA
>Ga0116168_1000407_pt1 | contig 42758 bp, 37 predicted proteins | sample AD_UKC129_MetaG_FD_89795 | JGI IMG/M metagenome (GOLD analysis project Ga0116168, IMG submission 89795) | Active sludge microbial communities of municipal wastewater-treating anaerobic digesters from Canada - AD_UKC129_MetaG | ecosystem: Engineered > Bioreactor > Anaerobic > Digestate | place...
GAGCACCCATAAACATAGAAAGGACTATATATAATACAGATGTCATGACCCAAACAGGGACGAATAAAAAGAACAAGTGTAAAATACCACTTTTTTCTAAAGTAATAGCAACGGCTATAGATATTAACCAACTCAATAGAGCAGGCCAATTCATTGCTAACCGTTTTTTCTCAGTCCAGTAACGAGTAAGTCCGATTTTAGGGAATATCCAGTATTCGGTAAATGCTACTGCCCCTAAGGGCATAAGGAGTAGCCCATAATAACCCACAAAATCGAGTAATTTTGTAAATACAAAAGGAGAACAGGCTATAACCGTTGTTCCTGCTCCTGCTAATAAAGTTACTAACCAACGCGGCCAACCGGGAGTAACTGCCTGTAACGCTAATCCTGCACGATATAAGGTAGGATTTGAAGTTGTCCATCCTGCTAATATCACAGCAATTAATCCCGAAAAACCTAATGCTTGTGTTGCTACGGCACCGGAATCCAATTCAGTAATACTTTTTTGTAGTAGCAAAGCAGCCATAGCACCCATCACACCCGCACATATCCACGCCAAGTAATGACCTAAAAACATACCAAAAGCCGAAAATAAGCCATAGGCGGAGGATTTGGCATAACGGAAAATAGCCATGTCGGACAATCCTCCATGCATTGCCAGATTACATATCCACGCAAAGGCGGCTACATGCCAAAAGGAGATGGGTTCTTTTCCATCTGGACGAACCCCTGTCCATATTTTCTGTGTAGCAATTTGCCAGAAATCATTCCAATTCCGAATATCAACACCGGCTGCAGGTAATAAAGCAATAGCACCTGCAATAAACATCAAAAACATCCACGGTGAACATACGACAGAAAATTGGGATAGTCGTTTAAATCCCAATATCGCCAGAGTCACCACAACCGCACCTACTACCAAAACGACCAGCACAAATCGGAAATCTGTAGGTATCCATTCTGTTTGGGGAGGTATTCCTAAGGGAACACGAACAGCGGAAGCAGATACGGTAATCATACACCCCGCTAATATACAGAATAGAAAGGCATTGAGAACATTATATATCGTTGTTACCACAGGACCAGCAACTTTTCGTAAAAACCAGTATAAAGTTAGTCGCGTTCTAACAGCAATTGGGGCGCATATCAAAGTCCATGTCAATACAGCCATCAAATTTCCAAGTAATAGACCTACAAAAATATCGTATGCATTAACACCCCAACTCACAAACAAAGCACCAATCACAAATTCTGTCCCTGCGACATGTTCACCAGCAAATAAACCAGCAAAGTATCTACCCGGTTGAAGTTTATCATCCGTTACAGGTTCACGCTCAAATTCGTATAACAAATCCAGTGCTTCTGTTGCTTTTATAACTTTCTCTTCACTCAAAGTAGGACCCTTTCTTTTTTAATAGATTTAATTGCAAAACATTTAAAGAAGAAATATATAAAACGATATAAGAATTCGGTATTCATTTTCAAATAAGAACCCCGCAGGGCAAATACCCTGCGGGGCTATAAGGGATTTAACCCTTAAACTTCAAGTCGAATGTTCTGATTAGAAGCTGATTTCGGTCTCTGCGAACAGATAGTTGAAATCCTGGTCTTCAAGAATTTCTTGACCGAAGAAGTGGGAATATCCAGCGCGGATAACTAAGTCTTCACTGTAGTTGTAAGCACCTGTTAACTGAATTTCCCAACCTAATTCATCGTCAGCACCCCAGTCTTCATCGGCTACATAGTACTGTCCTTCAAGACCAAGTTTTACTGCTTCGATCGGCTGGACACCTAAACCAAGGCGATAGACGAATACATTGGTGATTTGAGTTTGGTCTAAGAAATCACTGTATTCCCAGTTGGAGAATAAGCGATTGAAAGCAAAATCGAAATCATCTTTGGCGAACCAATTGTGGTCATAGTCCGGTCCTTCAAGATAAGCAAAACCGGCATAAACGCGAGGCTGCCAGGAGATGTCGAATGTATAACCGGCTTCTAAGTTAACACCCCATGCATTATAGTCACGGTCAACACCGAAAATCCACCAACCGGTGTCCTCAGCATCACCTAACTGATATGCAACTTCGGCTTCAAAGTCGAAGGCACCGACTTTGCCAGCACCACGAAGACCTAATGTATGAAGGTCGGATTCAAGTGCTGTTGCATCGTCGCGGACATACATCCAGTAGGCATCAATAACGATGTCTTCAAGACCTGTGTAACTGCCATAAATAGCATAGAGGTCGATATCATCTTCTGCGAAATCACCCATGGATTCGGCTAATTTAGCTGCGATGGCATCGACACTGACCATATCCGTTACATAGCTCAAACGAAGAGCATCCCAAGAAAGACCTGTGAAGCCCCAGCGTTTGTCATTTGTGCCAACAAGCCAGCCACTGCCTAATGTGATTTCCTGACGACCGACACGGGCACGAAGCGGGGTTCCCCACATCTCACGGGCTTCGATATAGGCTTGATAAACTTCTACATCATCAACGCTCGCCTGACGAGCATCTACACCCGTGATGTAGTTCTGGGAACGAAAATCTTCGCCCCAAATGTCATAGCTGTCTAATTCGATGAATGCAGTCACTTCATCTGTGAAGTCTGCTTTCACATTTAATCTGGTTCTCTGTTCGATGAAGCTGGATTCACCGGCATCATCATAATCTAACCAGTTTGCACGAATACGAATTTTACCACCGACTTCTACATTTTGAAGTTCGGCATAAGCCATAGTACCAAGAAGTACTAAAGATACTGCAATAACTAACATACCTTTACGCATAGTTTTTACTCCTTACAGTTTTATTTAATATGAGGTAATTTTGTTTATTTCAGTGTCTGCCCTCACAGACACCTATATATTAAGTTTATCGGACACATCGCCCATCCCAACTCCAGCGAGTTATCTCTTTATTTTTCATTCCTCCTTTCTGCTCGCAGATTTCGGAATTGGTGACGATGAACTTTCATATTAAATTTGAACTATGTTATCACATAATAAAACCCTTTGTCAAATAAAAATATTCAAAATTTTAAAAAATTTTTTGCCCCAAAAAACACAATATATTGTGTGAATTAACAAACATTATCACTATATAGCAATTAAAAAGAATAAATAACCTTTATTAATTCCATAATTTTTTGACTATAAAAACACGCAAAGGAAAAATATCTGAAAAATAAATGGAAATCAAAATATTTTTTCTCCTGACTCTTAATAAAATCTTATTGAATTTTTTAATCATCAATAAAATTTTTAATCATCAATAAAAATATAAGGAGTCAGAAGATGAAAAAGGATGTTAAGAAAAATAATTGTAAATCTAATGGAGGACACAGAGAACCTTCCGATAATTTTCGAAATATAGTCTTTGTGTCATCTCAATTTTTAGAAGAGATTTCTGAAGCCCAGTCTTTGTGGTATGAAACACCCGAAGAAATTGAAAGAAAAATTGAATGGAGCAAGGAAAAAGCCCAGCTTTTGAATTGGGTGAAGAAGCAGATGGAACGGAAATTAAGTATCAAAGAAAGGAAATATATTGAGCATTATTACTTACAAGGGGAAACGCTTGAGTTTATCTCCAAAAAATTTCATAGCCACCCAGCCAATATTCATCGAACTATACGACGCGGGATAAAAAAACTCATTCAACTAACAAAAAATGAAAATCTCCGATTTCATGTAGTTCGTATGAAACGATCAAAGAAATTTGCTCGTAAAATCAAATAAAATTTTTCTGAATATAGAATTTTATTTTTTCACTTCATAAATATAAAATATCTGTAATTTTTTAATCTTAATTTGAAATGTGGAGTAGAAAATGCAGAAGAAAAATATTGTACTTATTGGTATGCCATGGTCTGGAAAAAGCACTATTGGTGTATTATTGGCAAAATCTTTGCAATGGAATTTTTTAGATACCGATTTACTAATACAATCGGATACAGGCCAATCTTTGCAACAGATTATTGATGAACAAGGTGTTGAGAAATTTCGGCACATAGAGGAAAAATATGTGCTATCCATTCATCCTGAAAAATGTGTTATAGCCACAGGTGGAAGTGTTGTATATAGTGATAAAGCCATGGAGTATTTGAAAAATCTCGGGACAATTATTTATCTTCAATATCCCTTTGAAGAAATTAACCGACGAGCAAAAAGTGTAGATGAACGGGGTCTGGTTCGAACAAAAGGACAAACCTTGTTTGATTTGTATCAAGAACGGACACCATTATATGAACGATGGGCAGAAATTACTATTGAATGTAATCAACAAAATCACGAACAAGTTGTTGAGAATATTCTATCTGCTATCCAAACAAAATATTCCTGAATTGTTAAAAAATCTTTGCATGGTTTTTGACCTTTTGGTATACTTACTTTCAAAGAGAATGAAAAAAGCAAGCAAATAAAAAACATATAAAACAAAGAGGATATATATATGGTTGAAATTTTAACGGTGATATTTATTTTTCTTATGGATGTAGTTCTTTTTTTCCTTGCTATTTTTGGTTACAACGAACTTTTTTAATTTCTCAGGAATAGGAGTATAAAACAGTGGGAATTTTAGATGACCTTGCATATATCGGTTTATGGATAATGGGTCTTCTTATAAAGGTCCTTGCCATATTTTCCGGAATATACCTATTTTCTTTATAACAATATAAATCTATTAAGAGGCTTTATCCCTTAGGAGAAAATTCTATGCCTCAAACTTTCTTTTTAACAGGTTGTGCCAGTGGTATGGGTAGGCACATGACCACCGTTTTCGTAAGACAGGGTCATCGCGTAGTCGCAACCGATATTGCGGGTGAAAGATTAGAACAAATAGCCAGTGAAGAAGGCTGGTCCCCATCGCAGGTTCGGCTCTTTCAATTGGATGTTACCAACTATGAAGCATGGGAAGAAGTTTTCAATAAAGCGATAAAAGAATGGGAAGGGATTGATGTTACGATTAATTTTGCCGGATTGCTTCTTTCCTCTTGGGTAACAGAGACACCTTTGAAAGAAATCCACTCACAAATTGATGTAAATCTCAAAGGAACTATATTTGGGACACAAATATCCGCTCGACACATGGTTGAACGCGGACATGGTCATATCATTAATATTTCCTCTATTGCAGGTGTTGTTCCTGTCCCCGGTTTATCCATTTACTCTGCAAGTAAACATGCCGTTCGTGCTTATTCTCTATCTGCAGGTATGGAACTTCGCAAAAAAGGGGTGTTTGTTACTGTAATTTGTCCAGCCACCGTTCAAACACCTATGTTAGATAATCAACTGAATGTAGATGCAGCAGAACTTTACTTTTCTGGATTACGAATTCTAACCGTTCATGATATTGAAAAAGCAATTGTAAAACGAGCATTACGCAAAAAGCCTATGGAAATTTTCCTGCCTCGCTTTAAGGTTAAACTATTTCAGTTCGTATCGCTTATGCCACGGTTAGGACCGTACATCTCACCGATATATCAATGGGCAGGTAGATGGCGACAGAACCGTAGGCGAAAAAAATCTTCTAAATAAAAATTCCCATCTTATTATCTTTTTGAAAGCCAAATAAGATATATCAAAAACATTCATCTTGTTATATTTTTTTTGTATGCTTGTGGTAATAAAATCTTTTTCCGCTTTGACTACTCATTAGTTATCTTTTTTCGTTATAATAAATACCATATCGTTAACACTTTAAATCTTTTATCAGTTAGAAGGAACTTTAATGAAACAAATTATTTGTTCAATCACAGCATTATTCTTTTTCTGTTTTATTTTCTGCTCTTGTATCCCCAGTCAGCCCACACCTCAAAAGCCTCCCGAAATGGCTGAACCCGTCACATCATCCGTTCCTACTCCACCACCTGAAATCCCCTCCGAACAAAAACCTATTTCGGGTACAGAAACTAAATCAGATACAACTATTGCGAAACAACCATCAGAAACTTCTACTCCCACAGATAAAAAAGCCCATGCCACAGTGCGTTTTGGAGTAGCGGGAGCAGGATTTCCTTTCTCTATACAACAAACACCTCTGGTCGGTCAGGAAGGATTTTCTATTAAAGGTTCTTTTGGACTTAGCGGCATAATAACCCGACCGGACCCAACCAAAGATTTATGGGTGTTTTCCGGACAATTTGAACTCCCTTCTGAAGATTATAAAATTGGCGAAGTAACTTATGATGTTCTTAATGCACCCATAGAATACTATACGCAAAAAAAGCCTTTACCCCCGAACCTTATTCCTCAAGTTATGATAACAATACCCGTAAAATTACCACCCAACGCAAAAGATGAAAAAGGAGATGTAAAAGTTTCATTCCGTCTTGAAATTCCTGTTTCTGCCAAAGCCCAGTTCCTTTTCACACTGGTAGATAAATCCTCATAATCCAATATGGAACGCTCTAAAAAAGAAACGAAAACACTTTCCCCTATTCCCTCTCTTGAAGGATTGCGATTGGAAAAACCCTCCTTAAAAGAGTTGTGCCAAAAATATAATATCCGTTTTAAAAAACGATTGGGACAAAATCTACTTCTTGATGATAATATCCATCGTATTATGGTGGAAGCGGCTCATCTGAACAAAGATGATGCGGTAATAGAAGTAGGAGCTGGATTGGGAGCCCTTACCTGGCATCTGGTGCAACATGCAGGCAAAGTGCTTGCTGTAGAAATAGACCCTTCTTTTATGCCCTGTTTAGAAGACCGATTTGGAAACCTGCCTCATGTAAAATTATTCCGTGGGGATATATTAAATCATGAATTAGAAGACCTCGTTCATGAATTTATCCCTGATGCTCAACATTATAAAATGATTTCCAATTTGCCCTATTATATCACTACTCCTATCTTGTTCCATTTTTTAGAATCATCGGTAAATGTTGAACTGATTGTCATTATGGTTCAATACGAAGTTGGACTACGGATGTCCGCAGGATTTGGGACTAAAGATTATGGGGTGTTAAGTCTTGCTGTCCAGTCCCTGTACCATGTAGATTTGATACATTCTGTTCCGCGAACTTGTTTTGTGCCGCGTCCTGAAGTAGATAGTTGTATTATCCGATTGCGAAAAATTATACCTCCACTCATGACGGAAGAGAAAAGGAAAAAAGTGCTTCAAATTATTCGCTCCGCCTTTTCGCAACGAAGAAAAAGCCTTAAAAACGCATTGGGTAAATCTCCCCTGTTGTCCTATTCCACCTCCCAGGTATTAACCGCATTGCATACGGCGGGCATAGACCCATCGCGTCGTGCAGAGACATTAACATGGAACGATTTTGTCCTGCTCACCGAGACTTTAGAAAATCTTGAACCCAATACTTAAAAAATTATAATCTAATATAATTATTGAGAAGATATTTTATGAATAATTCCATTGACTTCATAGCCCAGAGCGTAATACAAAATCTGGAAAGTGGTGTCCTTGTAATCAATGATGAAGGGGATATCCTGCTTGTCAATCCATCTGCTTTGAAACATCTGAAACTGAAGCATCACATATTGCAGCCTGGAAAAAATATTTTTCATATTAAAGAATTAACTCCCTTTGTAGAGATTTATAAAGAGTTGCTTGATAAGAAAGAGTCCATTTCACGAAGAAAAATAACATTAGACATTGAAGAAGAAAATATATTAGGTTTAACCAGTTCCTTAATTAAAGAGGGAGATAAAATTCTTGGAGCTGTCTTTTTATTCACAGACCTGACACAGATAAAAAAATTACAACACGAAGCGGAGGTTAACAAACAGTTAGCCCAGATTGGAACACTAACGGCAAGTATTGTCCATGAGTTTCGTAATCCTCTGGGTGTTATTTCAGGCATGACAGAGTTTTTAATCCAGAAAACAGCGGATAAGCCCGAACTTATAAAAAATTTAAATCTTATTTTGAAGGAAACGGAACAGTTAAATCTTCTGGTAAATCAGTTTCTTAGTTTTGCAAGACCCCAGGAAGTGTATATTCAAAAGCAAACCACTGATTTCGTTATCGAAAAAGCAATAAATATTTGCTCCCATATTATTGAGAAACATTCCGCAATTATAGAAGTAAAAAAAATCCCTAAAAATCTTCAATTTATATTTGCTGATGCGGACAAGTTATCCACGGCTATTGCCAATCTAATCCGCAATGCTATTGAGGTGCAAATGGAACAAGATAAAAAATGGGTGCGAATTTCTGTTGATTCGGACGGAGAATGCATTATTATCCGTATCGAAGATGAAGGACCGGGGCTTCCTGAAAAAATAAAAAAACATGAACTTTTTAAACCTTTTGTTACAAAGAAAAAAGGCGGGACAGGGTTGGGACTATCCATTGTGCAAAGAATTGTTATGGGGCATCGGGGTTGGGTAAATTGTCATAACCGACAACCCAGAGGTGCTATATTTGAAATAGGTATTCCTTTAGAGCCTGCTGTAGATTTCCCAAATGAAATCCCTCCAAAAACGGGATAAGAAGGCAGAAATCCGTTCCATGCTTGAAGTACTCATTTACAAAAATCCACAAGATTACGATACTATTTACCAGCAACAAATAGAGCGAAGGGATAAATTACAAAACGGTATGGCAGAAGAATATCTTATTCTTCTTGAACATACTCCTGTTTTTACGGCAGGACGACAATTTCAGCAGGAACATCTCCTTATCTCTCCAGAACTTTGTAAAGAACGAGGTATTCGTTTCTTACACGCAGACCGCGGAGGAGACATAACCTATCATGGGCCCGGACAATTAGTAGGTTATCCTATTCTTAATCTTGCAACCCGTGCGATGTCTGTCCATCAGTATATCCGTAAATTAGAAGAGGCGATAATGGATACCCTTGCCTGCTATCACATTTCCACACAAACAATAAAGTCTCTTACAGGTGTCTGGGTCGAAAATAGAAAAATTGCTGCTATTGGAATTGGAGTAAAAAATAGTATTACATGGCATGGATTTAGTATTAACATAAATCTTGACTTAACTCCTTTTCAATGGATTATCCCTTGTGGAATATCCGATAAAAAAGTTACCTCATTAAAAAATGAATTAAATAGAAATAGAACCTGTCCCACTCGTGAAGAATTTATCCGCATTTTCCTCCCTATTTTTTGCAAGCATTTCTGTATATCGGAACTATCTATAACGGAAATTTAATACTCTATCAATCTTTTTGTATCACAATTCTATCTCACCGATTTTGTAGAAAGTGCCTTTTCCATATCCAATGATATTTTTTCCAGAATAAACCTTCCCCTCTGCAAATATTACCTGTTTCCCCGCATGGACTACTTTACCTTCTGCATGTAAAGTCTTATCAAACTCACCCCCTTTAGGAAATGATATCGAAATATCTACAGTTACAGATTTGATACCTAAACTTCGCACTGCATTGCCCATAATCGCATCTAACAGCGACATAACCAATCCCCCATGAATAAATCCCATAGGATTGGCATGTTTGGCCTCCGGCATTGCAGACATTACCACTTCTCCTTTTGATACCGAGTTCAGATGAATTCCTAACAAGTTATAATAGGGAGTTGTTTCGATAGATTGATATAGATAATCAAATAATTTTCTATCTATTCCTTTATTTTCTGGTTCCATTATTTTCCTCCACAATTATTTTACTGGTTAAAACAATACCCCACTCTATATCTCTGAAAAAACCATTAATAAATACCAATTACTTTACTTTGATTTGTCTTGTGTTTCTTCCGAAGGTTCAACTGCTTGTATAGGTGCGTTATTTACTTCCGAATGCTCACCGGGCAATGCGACTATAGGTTCATTAGTATAGTCATATTCAATTGTCAAACCACATTTTTCAATCACTCCTTTTACATCATTAATAACATTGTCGGGTGTGCGAAGTGATTTTCTTAATAATACTTTTTTCTTCCCTTTACCTTTTTCTTTTTCGAGTAATTGAGGTAATTCGGACAAATGAACTTTTTGACCACCCATAAATAGGGTTCCGTTACTTCCTACAGAAACGCGTATTTCCGATTTACGGTCGGGATATGCCTGTTCATGAAGTTTACCCCAGAGATTGCGGGATTCATAACGAACATCCTCTGAAATTTTGTCCTCAGCACGGGTAAGCATTTCCGCTTCCGGATGGGTATATTCATCAACAACTGTGGTGGTTATAAAAATAAGCAAATTATCGTTCCTTGCGGCCCGTGATGGATTTCGGAACAACTTACCTAAAAGTGGAATATCTCCTAACAATGGCGTCTTTGTAACTAGATGAGAACTCCGACTTCTCCGCAATCCTCCCAAAACTACCGTCTCACCGCTTTGCACACGAAGTTGCGTTTCTGCATGGCGTATAGTTTTCTCAGGCACCGTAGATGTCTGGTCGTAGGCTTTAATTTCTTTATCTTTATACGAGCTATCTTCAGCACTAATATCTAATAGAATACTATTATCCTCTGTAATACGAGGAACAACTGATAAGATAGTTCCCACATCAATAAATTCTACCCGATTGTAGCCACCGTAATAGCCACCATAATAAGGATAACTATAATAAGGGTTATATTGGTTATACTGGTTGTATTGACTATTTGTATTGGTACCCGTTGTAGTTTGACGATATGAATAAGTATATGGAGAATATCCTCCTGCGGTTCCCGATATATACGGCACGCGTGTAGCGTTCTCAAAGATGGCTTCTTCTCCATCCTGAACCACCACTCGCGGTGAAGAAAGGATAGTTGCCTTGTTTTGGCGGTCAAGATAATTTAAGGCTACGGATAGATTATTCCCGAGAAAATGGTCAACAACAGGTTTGTTCTGAAGTGTCTGAAGTTGTGGGCGTGTAATGTTGCCACTATTATCTACAGTCAAAGGACCAAAACGCGGAACCAATGACGGCAGTTGCCCGACACTCATAGATTCCCCACTTCCAGAGGGAGAGGCAATATCTTTTACACCGGAACCTCCATGGATAACGATTGGCACATTGCCCGAAGTTCCGTAGTAAGACCAATTAATACCTAAGGAGCGTTCCAACTCCGTATCCATTTCCACAATGAATGCTTCAATCAATACCTGTTTCCGCTTAACATCCCATGTCTTTATTAATTCATCAATTTCTGCAATTCGACTGGGCAAAGCCGTTACCGTTATCTGATGGGTTGTGTCATCTACAATAACCTGTCCCATGTCCGAAGGAACAAGATTTTCTAACTGGTCTGCAATAAAATCAATATCTGCATATTTAATTACCCAGGTGCGTGTTTCAAGCCGTATATCTAAGGTCTTTATAAATTCACCAATACGGTCTAATCGTGAAGGCAAATCCGTAACGATAATAACATTGGTGCGTGGGTCTACTTGAACGACACCCCTTTGTGAAATCATTTCCCCAAGAGAATCTGCTATATTCTCAACATCTACATATTGGATGGAAAAACTCCTTGTCTCCATAGGAACATCCAGACGGGCCACCACTTCTTCCATTTTCTCTAATGATGTAGGGGAATCCCAAACAAAGATATTTCCACTTCGCGTATCTACCAGAAGACTTCCGTTCGGAGTTAACATAGAAGTCAAAACGGATTCTACATCGGAAACATCTGCATGCTTAATTGTAAAAATTTTCTTTTCCAGCGGGACATCCAATTCCTTAACTGTCTTCTCCATTTGCTTAATATTGTCTTCAATATCCCACACATAGATTACGCCGGTTCGTGTATCGGTTATCATTTTCCCTATTCCAGACAAAAGGGAGGATAGAATGGCTTCCATATAGGATATATCGGCGTTATTAATTTTAAATTCATGCGGTTTTAAATCCCCAAATTTTTTAATTAACCACTCTTCCTTTGTAAAAACACGCATAAAATTTGTCTTTTCATCAAATTCATAAAAAATATCGTAAAACTTTAATACTTCTAACGCTTCTTTTGGTTTTTTATCTACAATCCAGAAATTCATCTGTAAATCTTTGGCACCATCTGAAACAACAATATTCCAGTTTGTTGCTAAATGGATGGCTTCCAGAAATTCTCCTACAGTCATCGGACCCGGCAAAGTTAAGGGTTCGCCCACATCCGGTAATTCGGAGTATTCCAATTTTCTGCTGAATAAAATATCAAAGAAACCAGTGGCTGAGGCTCCTTGCTGTGTTCCTGTGGTTCCAATGGCTTGTCCTATACTAGATAATAAACCTTTGAAACCCGGTGCAGGTGGAGTTGTTCCCGAGGGAGCACCTCCGCCGGTAAGCATTCCTGGGGTTCGGGGTCCTGGAGGTGTAGGGGCAGGTGTTGTTGTTCCTCCTGCAGGGGGAACAGGAGTTGAAGGCTGCTGGACACTTGGACCTTCTTTCTTTCCCGAAGAACTTGTTATGGTTTTAGTCCCTTTAGGTTTTTCTTTCTGTGTTGTTTCCTTTTTGGGTTTTTCTTCTTTAGGTTTTGTTTCTGTTGCTTTTCCTCTATCCATTCCTTCTTTTTGTTGCATATCTTGACTTCTTAAAGAGTGGCCTTGCTGTGACATTCCACCGCCATAACCTGAACCCGGATTATCCAGATTAAATCGTGAAGGTTGTCCACGAACAGAAGAAGATGTCCTGCCGGTATTCCTTGTGGAGGGACGGGCTATAGGACTGGTTGGCGACTGTTGTGAAAAAGAAAAAAAGTCTACAAATAAAAGCACAGAACAAAAAAGAATTATCTGTAAAAATATTTTTTTCATAAATGTTTTTCTTTCTAAATTTTTTTTAATACCCAATATATTTGAAACCATCGTTCTGTCCTTGATGTTTTACATTTTCTTCCTATGTATGATACATAGAGAGAGTATTCCTTCACAAGACAGATTATTCTCGATTTATTGTGTATGGAATTTCTTCCTTTCCTTCTGCCCAGAAATAAACAAATGTTACCGTGTTACGGTCAAAGGATTGCACTTTACAATCTTTTATTGTATCTCCAACTCCGACCAAAACTCCACGAGGTTCTTCCGGTGTAAATATTTTTATTTTTTGTCCAATTTGTTGCCGAGAAGCCTTTACTCCCTGCAACATTTGAGCCACATCGGGTCTTTTAGGAGGTGGTGGTGGAGGTGGTGGCGGCGGAGGCGGTGGTGGCACTAAAGGTTTCCATAAATCTTTTTTATCTATAATTTTTTGACCCCATTCATCAATATCCACATTGGAAGAATCGGATAATCGTGATGAAGGGGGGACAGATTGCAAATCTCTGCTAAGATTTTGCCGTCGCACTTCTGTTGGGTCAAATAAAAGATTCATTACAATTTGGGAAAGGACAAATAAAATCAGTATCCCGATGGCAAATTCACTCCAAAATCCGATTTTTTCTAAATTAAGAGTTCTCATCATCCTGCCTTCATTAATTTTCCATTATAGATAAAAACTTTACTACCCTCACCTTGAACGATAATATGGGGTATTCGTATCCGCAACCGTTCTTGTTTAGATTCGGGTAAAGCCATGCTTAGTCTATAACGATAAATCTTTCCATCATTTTTCAGGGTTTCTTTCCCTTCAAAAACAACATTATCTGGTGATGATAACATGAGATAAGCCTCAGCACGGGTTGATAAATCAATTTCGAGTATCCATTTTTCACCGGGATGGAAAGAACGGACAAAAGAAACTTCCATTGTTTGATGGGTAGATTCAGCAACAAGGAAATCGGATTTTTGAGGGTCTTTTTGTGCCGTAAGTGTTCCTCCTGTGCAATTCCAATCTACTGGGTCAAAACTTAAATTTGTTACGGTAGAAGAGGTTATTCCTTCTGAAGTCATACCTGCCGTAATAATTCGTGTAATATCCATATCCGCACTTACTTTTTCCTCCAGAGGATGTCTACGCAAATCTATATTATCAATACGCAAAGATTGAGGACTGCTTTGTAATCGCTGAAGAAACATAATCATCGAAGTAAAATCCGTAGGTGGCAGTTTTACATTCAAGGTGTATTCGCGGTAATTCTTATCCGTCGTTCTGAGAATTCCCTGTTGTAAGGATGGAATTTCAACAAGGGCACCTGTGCTTGTAATCGTCTTTATAGGTATCCCTTCTTCATTCAACTCCGGGGGATATTTTTGTGCCAGTCTGTATAATTCCTGCCGTAAGCGGTCATGTATTTCTGCCTCAGTCCATTTACTCGAATGCTGACGCGCCACCTGAGCATATTCTGTTTCTACACTCTGTTTGAGCGTTAACTGATGGGTATAATTAATCAAATCTTGCTGTAACCGCTCCATTGTATTTTCCAGTTCGTTGATATATCCCATGGTGGAACGATATATCACATTCATGGCAAACAAAACACACACCACAACGACCCCCAAAATAAGCCTCTTTTCGCGTGTGGAAAATTGTTTCCAGAAATTATGGATTTGAAGGAGCACCTGAACCACTTATATCTTCCTCTTCAATAAACGGTATGGATATCTGATAATCAAAGATAATTTCATTTTGTTCTCGTGTCTGTTGCTCATAAACACTTCTTGCCTGTTGAAAGGCTTTTAAGGAAGTGTTAACTGCCTGTCTCCTGAGGTTTTCCGCAAAAGTATGTATATCATCAATGGATTTTGCCCGTCCCCAGATATTAATTCCTTCGGTTCTCCGATAACTAATCATATTCATATTAACCCGCGGAGGTGTTGCTTCTGTAATTCGGGCAAGATAATCTAAAATGGAACCACTTTTGGCTACTTCCCGTCTTAAAATTTGCAATTGTTGCCGTTTTTCTGCAACTCCTTTTGCATTAGGTTCTAATTCTGCTACTTGTCGTTCTAATTCCTGTATAAATTTCTGACGCTGATATACACTTTCTATAAACCAAGCTACCAGAGAAAGAATAAGAAGGGATACCAGAATTGCTATCCTTGTGATATGTTTCGAAACTTCTTTAAGTTTGTGTGTGGTGAGCAATTCTTCAGGCAATAAATTTAATAAAATGGGCTTATTTTGATATATGGATAGTCCTACCCCTAATAAAGGCAAAGAAATGGGTGTCTTTATATCATCTGTGGGATGGATAAAAGAATAATCATCGGCAGAGAGAATTTTACAGGGAATATCAAGGAATTTATTCAGTTCATCTCGTAATTGGGTATTTACAGGAAAATCAGAACTAATATACACAGTTTCAATAGTAATCTCTGTTTCCGCTTCCCTTTGATAGGAATTTATGGATGTCCTTATCTCACGGAGTATCTCATGGGTTATATCCAAAGCATTTTCCGTTAGGGTCTCTTCTACATTTTGTTTCTCCGGGGCATACTCAACAGAACTTCGAAATGGGTCTAAAACTACTTCTTTATCGGGCGAAACTACAGAAGTTGCCGTTTCACCACTTTCCCAACTCATCCGCACACCTCTCGAAAATCGCAATGTATGGTTATCAAATATAGCCACTTCAATACCTGCTATTGCCAGATGAACAAAAAGGGTATGTGCTTTCTTTGATTTTTTCAAGATTTCAGGAGCAGAGTTTACCAGTAACCCGGTGCTAACCAAAATACCCAAAGGTTCCAAACCTATCTCCCGTAATATTTCTATCTTTTCCTGTATCAGGTCACGGTGGGCTATCGCTACGAATACTCTACTTTGCGAATCGGGAAGTGTTTCCAGAATACACTGAGATATTTGTATTTCTTCCAAAGAATAGGGAACGAACTCCTCCGCACTTAACGATACCATATTTTTGATTTCATCAATATCTTGAGAAGGGAGGGTAACAATTCGTGAAGTAATTTCATGTCTTGGTAGAACAAGATAACATGGTTCGTTAAACCATTTGTTTTCTCTTGCTTTTTTTGCAAGTTGAGAGAAAGCCCCTTCTGTAGAACGATTTGGCTCAAAACTTGTTTCGTAGTTTAAGACTTCCCATGTCTTACGCATTTTTTGAACACGCAACAGGGTATAATGTTCTTCTTCAATCGTTAGAAAAATATATTTATTCCCTTTAGTTTCCAAAAGTTTCCTCCTGCCAACGGATTAGGTTTGCATTTGTGCTGTCAATATATACAACTGCTGTGCAAGCCACCCTTATTTTACCATTTCGTAAAGTAGCATATCCTTTAATCTTATAGCATGTGGAATAAAACATGCAATATTGCTTAATAGCCTCCACAGGGTCCCCAGAAAGACCTGTTTTATCAATTAATTCCTGAATATTACCAAAACCTTTATCATCACTCGTTCCGATTTGTCCATCGGCTCCTGCTCGATATTTCATAATAATACCAATAGCACGGTCTCCCAATTTCGGAATACATTTTAATACCTTTTCAGACGCCGTATTTATATTAATTTTTCCATATCCGTGCACCGTAAACATATCTTTTAAAGCAGGGGTTCGGTCTGTGCCGAACCAATCTTCATCCTTCACCCCTCGTAAATAGCGTAATTCTTCCTCTACCTGAAAGGGAGAAATTCCTTCGTCTTGATGCACGGCTTCTGTTCTGCGTTTCATAATTTGGCGGATAATACCTCGATTTATCCCCTGAACCTCTTCCAGTATTTCTTTCGGCGTTGAATTCAAATTGATTTTACTCTCCTCGTCGGTAATTACAAAAAATACATCATCTTCACTTCTATCCTCATTCCAGTCTAACATTTTAAGGTCTTTAATTAAACTTTTAGGCTGTGCCCAGGGTTGACCTAAGTGGGTTCCTCCAGAATCCTCCGGATTCGCTACATCTATGATGGCCTTATTTCGCAATTCCAGGATACCCCGTTGAACTGCAGCATGTGCCAGCAATCGTGCCTCGCTTACATCCAAACTATATGCAGAAGCACGGCGGTCTAACATAACCCGCCTACCAAAACCCAAAATAACAAAACTCAGCAGAGCAATCATCCAGAGAACCGAGACAAGTATGAAGCCTTTTTTCATAACTCATCCTTTAGCAATTTCTGAAGTTGTTCTTCTGTTAAATGGGCAGAAGGGGCACGAACAGGGAAAACTTCCTTAAACTCTGTTTTCCCTTCCGGTTGGTCGGGGTCATATAAAGCCATTTTAATCTCTATTCCCTGAGGTAACCACCAACAAAGTTTATGTTTTTGGACACGCACAGGCTCCACAGGACTTGGAGGTTCCTTCCAGTTCCTTTTATCATCGTAAGGTATCCAAATATAAGTGATTTCAAATTCCCGAACATTTTCCGCAAGGGTTACTTTCTTTTTTTTCGTTATCTTAACCCGCGAACGATCAAGTTCTCGGTTTGCAGGCGGCACCTTAGGCAAAGCCGTTTCTACCAATGCTTCCTCTCGTTCCAATTTCTTCTGAGCTCGATTGTATTTATACTCAATTCGCATAAGATGTCCCCCTTCTCCTGTGTCCTTATGGAACGGCTCAGTAATAACAAATAAGGTCATCTGCTGGTCGTCTCCCTCAAACAAATGCCCAGCAGAGGCTATAAGATTGTTTATATCCCTGCCTATCAGATTCATTACAAGACGAGCATCTTGTGGAGGATTGACACCTGATTCCAATCGTTTCCATGTTTGGATTGATGAATGAAAAAGAACATAAACGGAAGAAAGAACGATACTCAATAATGTCGTAGCGACAAGAAGTTCCATTAATGTGAACCCTTCCTGTCGGGAACAAGGTAAAAATCGGTTCGTTATTGTTGAGATTCTTCGGGTATCCATAACTTCTCGGGTTGAAAGAAATTCTGGGCATGGACTTCAAATTTCATTCCAGCCCTTTGCCATCGTATCCAGATGTCTACTTTGGTAATATAATCACGAAACATTTTCTCTAAATTCTCACGGAGTTGAGGGGGTAATTCTGCCGGCAATTCAGGTTTGGGTATTGACACTTTGGAAATTTTGTATTGATACGAAAAGCGGTTATAAGGTTCTTCAAAAGTCCCTGATTTTTCACCTTCCACATGTTGCGGTTGTAGTTCGATATCTGCGTTAATTTTTTCTAACAGGAATTTAGCGGTTGTATAGTCATTGGCTTGTCCACGAGTTAATATGGCTTGTTGTAAGGCAGATTGGAAAGTTAGCCCTGCAATACTTAATATGGCCATAGAGAATATCGCCTCAAATAAAATATAACCTATTTTTCGTATGTCCCGTCTCATTTTATTTCAAACCTCCCTAACGCTCCTGTCCATTTAATAAGAATACGCTGGCGACCTCTACCCTGAGGTTCTAATTCAATCTGTCCCATATCAGAAGCACCATTGGGATAGCAAGAAATATAATGCATGCCTGTCTTTCGGTCTTTACCGGCTGTTATACGCGAAATTTTTATTGTTTCTGGTAGGGCAATAACTCCACCCCCATCACCGGTTCCTACCGGCTCAAATTCTTTTTCTCCATCCCGAGATTGGCTTTTCAAACGAAACAAGGAAAATTTTCCGTTCTCATCATTAATAAGCACCCGAAATTCTCGTGATTCGGCTACTGCTTTTTCCTGAGCAAATCGAATTAATGAGGTTATATCTTGTGTGGTATTTCTTATACGGAGTGAATACATGGTGCGATTATATATCGGAATAACCATACCTGTAAGTATGGAAATAAATGCTACAACGACAACTAACTCAAGAAGAGTAAATCCATATTTTGCTTTTTTTTTACAATAAATAATGCGCACCCTGTTTGTATCTTAATTCATTTTTTGGATGTAAGTTCTGTTTTCGATGAAGATGTTACATCATCTTCATTTCCGGGGACACCATCGGGTCCCGCTGAAAAAATTTGATAATCGGCTTTTAATGGGTCCGTGGCTGGCTTATAAATATATGGATTTCCCCATGGGTCGGGACGAATTTCACGGACATAACGACGCTCACCACTGACCAAATCTTCTAAACTTGCAGGGTATTTATCGTTATGGTCTAACGCATACAAGTCCACTGCATTACTGTAGGTTGCTATATCTCCCTTGGCTGCACGGATTTGTGTTTCTCGCACCCTGCCCCCATAATTCATTACAACCATACCTGCAAGAATACCAATAATAATAGTTACCAGGATAAGTTCAATGAGTGTGAAACCTGAATTGTGAGCCATTGTATAAAATTCCTTCTGTAATATTGTTATTTTATAAATCCATTACTATATTATAACGAAATTTCTATCTATATTTTACGACAGACAAACCCTTTTCGCAGTTGAATTCATAAATAAAGTAGAATTATAAAATATACGACATTTTGTTCTTCTCGAAAAACAACTAATTATTAATCCAAAGATAAGGTTAAGTTTTATGTCAAATATTCCAACATATCGCTCAAATCAGATAGAAAAATCGTATGAAATCGCCCGAGAAATCTATGCTACTTTCCATGTAGATACAGAAACTATCCTGAAATCTTTAGAGAACATCCCTGTCTCCTTACATTGCTGGCAGGGAGATGATGTGGGTGGCTTTGAGCATTCGGAAGCCTCTTCCAGTGGTGGAATACAGGCAACAGGAAATTATCCCGGTAAAGCACGGAATGCAGACGAATTACGACAGGATATAGAAAAAGCCCTATCTTTAATTCCCGGCAAACATCGTATAAATTTACATGCAATTTATGCGGAGACACAGGGGAAAAAAGTGGAACGCGATGAACTAACATCGGAATATTTTTCGCGATGGGCAGACTGGGCAAAGGAAAACGGACTGGGTGTAGATTTTAATCCTACCTGTTTCGCTCATCCTTTAGCCGATTCGGGATTTACCTTAGCTCATAGCGACAAAGCCATCCGTGAATTCTGGATACGGCACTGTATAATTTGTCGTGAAATCGGTGCCTATTTTGGGAAAACACTTGGGAAAACTTGTGTTACCAATATCTGGATTCCCGATGGTTATAAAGACCTGCCCGTGGATAGGCTGGGTCCTCGTCAACGACTGAAAGAATCACTGGACAAAATCTTTGAAAAGCCCATAGATGAGCCATGGAACAAAGACTCCATTGAAAGTAAATTATTCGGGATAGGGTCTGAATGTTATGTTGTCGGCTCCCATGAATTTTATTTAGGGTATGCTGTCCAGAAGCAAAAAATCCTTTGCCTTGATATGGGGCATTTTCATCCAACAGAATTAGTTGCAGACAAATTATCCTCTGTTTTGCTTTATATTCCCGAAGTGCTATTGCATATTAGCCGAGGTGTGCGTTGGGACAGTGACCATGTAGTGATTGTAAATGATGATGTTTCTGCACTCATGGACGAAATTGCAAGGAATAATTTATTTGCCCGTGTTCATATTGGACTGGATTTCTTTGATGCCAGTATTAACCGCATTTCAGCATGGGTAACGGGGACACGAGCCGTATTGCGGGCATTATTGAAGTCCTTGTTGGAACCCGTAACCCTCCTAAAAGAACTTGAAAATCAGGGCGATTACACAAGCCGATTGGCTCTGCTGGAAGAAATAAAGAACTTACCCTGGTCTTCTGTATGGGACTATTATTGCCTTAAAAAAGATGTCCCTCTGGGTATCAACTGGCTGCACGAAGTTAAAAATTATGAACAAACTGTTCTGGCAAAACGCAACAATTAATTACATTCCACAGCCACAACAACCGCCAGACTCTTTTAAGGAACATTGAGGACCTGTGTCCTCAACACAACCCATATTTATTCGTTTATTAGAACTCGAACCTACAGGAGCGAAATGACTTAACATCTTCTCAACTTTTTTAGAACCACATTCGGGACAGGCAATTTGTTCATCTGCATTTTTAACCAGCATTTCAAAAGTCTTTTTACAATTTTTGCATTCATATTCGAATAAAGGCATGGCTAATCCTCCTTCTTGGGTAATATAATATCAAAAATAAAACGCCTTTTTGAATTGAAAGATATACAAATTTGTCCTTTTACATTATAAATAGCGTAAAGATAGAGCCAAAGGGCATTAGCAATCATTATTTGAAATAACGAAAAACAAATTTTTAGAATAAGCCTCAAAAGTGAGAAAGAAAAAAGATTGTTTTGATATGAAAATACTTTTCCTCAGTCAATTTTTTCCTCCCGAAATGGGAGCATTAGCTTCTCGAACCTACGAACACGCAAAATACTGGGTTCAGGAAGGTCATGAAGTAACCGTCGTGTGTGGTTTTCCTAATTATCCAGATGGTATAGTTCCCCCTGAATATCATGGAAAGTGGCTTGCTCGTGAAGATTGGGATGGGATTCGTGTCCTTCGCGGGTGGTTATATGCCACACCCAATCGTGGTGTTGTTAAACGAAGTATAGCTTTCGTTACATACATGATTTCTTCCATTCTCGTTGCCATTTTCTTTACAGGTAAGTGTGATGTGGTTGTAGCGTCTTCACCTCAGTTATTATGCGGTGTGGCAGGGTATATTGTATCTCTGATTAAATGGCGACCTTTTGTATTTGAAGTGCGAGACCTCTGGCCTGCACAAATTATTGATTTGGGTGTAATTAAAAATCGCTTCATCATTTTCTTACTTTCTTCTCTGGAATCTTTTCTTTATAATCGGGCAAAAGCCATTGTTACAATAGCCCCTGCTATGTCCCGTGAAATTGCACGGCGGGGTTTCCCAGAAGATAAAATTTTTACCATTCCCAACGGCATAAATGAAGAATTCTTCAAACCGACAAACGGGGGCATAAAAATCCGACAAGAAAAGGGGTGGGATACCTCAAAAATTGTTGTTTTATACATTGGCACCATGGGGCTTTCTCAAGGATTGGAAACGATTTTGCAGGTTGCAGAAAATATGAAAGACAATTCTGATGTTCTTTTCGTTTTTGTAGGTGCGGGTGCCGATAGAGAACATCTTATTTCTTTGGCGGAACAAAAAAAGTTAACCAATACGAGATTTTATCCTCCTGTAAAAAAACAAGAAATGCCCGATTGGTATTCTTCAGCGGATATATGTCTTGTCTCGTTAAAAAAGAGGAATGTGTTTCTTTATAATATTCCCTCAAAAATGTTTGAGATTATGGCTTGTGAACGACCTATCCTTTTAGGAGCAGAAGGACAAGCCCGAGAACTTTTAGAACAGAGTGGAGCAGGAATTGCCGTAGAGCCAGAGAATGCTGATGCTTATACGGAAGCCCTGATAAAAATGATTCAGGACCCAGAAATGGGGAAACTTTTTGGTAAAAAGGGCAGGGAATATGTCCTTGCTCATTTTACACGGAGAGAGAATGCAAGAAAATATCTGGGCGTTTTCTCTAAGGTGATGGGAAAAACAGTCTGACGCGTTTAATCTGTCGGATTTGTTGGACAAGGCAATGGTTATTCCTCTCTCCAGTGAGACGGATATAAAGAAATCAATATCATCCCCAATAGTCCAAAAATCCCTGCAAAGGGTCCTACCAGTAATACACCTGTATATCGTTCAATTGAATTGCCCCACAAACTCATGGATTGAGATGCCAACCAGATAGAACCCGCCATGGAGGCTTTCCAGATAAACGCACTCAGACCATTATAAACAGCCTCTCGTCGCTCCCCTGAAAATTTTTCATCGTAGTCGATAATATCTCCCAACATAGGTATCATCATTACATAGATTATGGCTTGTCCTATACCACAATAGCCAAATAAAATCATTCCCATAACCGTTCGCACCGTAAAATCTACATTTAATTTACCTATAACATATAAAAAGGGCATCCCGGAAGCAATAATTCCTAATGCAATAAACATAAGCCATTTCATGTGTAAATATCTTGCTACAATAGGTATCACGGCATAGGACAATATCGCTACCAGTATAAACGGTATTAATAAGAAAGTAATCGTGCTTTCATCTCCATCCAGCCCTAACTCTGCCCAATACGGCAAAACGCGTTGAACCGCTAAAAAGCCAATTGTAAATAGGAAAAAAGACCATGCATAAATCATAAACGGTTTGTTTCGTAATGCATCTTTTAGTCCCTGTCCCCAGGGTAACGGTTCGCTTTGTATGGCTTCTGAATCATATCGTTCACGGATAAAAATTACCGGCAATAAAAACAACACAAATGAAATAAGTGCAAATACAGTTGCAACTCTACGATACCCTGTGGGCGAAAAACTTTCCGCAACCCAAATCCCATCTACAATAGAGGTACCTGAAAGAGAATTCTGTATTCCTGCTAATGCAAGCACTTGGGTTAATGCTCTGGAAAAGATAACCACATCATTTTGATTTTCCCCAGAAAAAGAGACCATAAGATGTCTTTTCAATACAGAGGAAAGGACCTTTTCTCGAATGCCGTTTATCTCTTCCTCTGAAAAAGGTCCTGAAGAAATAACCGACAAAGTTTCCCCCTGTAAAGCAATCTCTTTATCTTTGAGTTCTTCTCCTGCAAGGTCTTTTTCTTCAATGCCTTCCAAAAGTTTCGAGTGAAGATATATCTTATTACCTGAATTTTCTTTTTGAATATTAATAAATTTTGAACTCCCTATTTTTAAGTATTCATAAACCTCCTTCCGTAACTTTTCTGAAAAATCCTGTTCGTTTAAATTCGTAGACACTTGCAAAGCACGAAACGCCTTTCGGGGCAATTTCTGATATTCTTTAATACCTAATTTATGGAAAATATCTTCGGTAGTTCTTGTAATACTTTTTTCCTGCAATGCCTCGAACAAACTACCCTGAATGTTAAATGTCGAGTTTGGTTCTCCTTTAACAATACCTTCCCATTTATCTCCTGTTAATCCCCATGACTGCAACCAATTTTCAATCTCTTTTTGGGACATACCCGAATTCTTACTTTTGTCAAGAACCATACTCAAATGGCTTTCTATTCGTGACGGGTCTAATTTTGAAATTAATACCCCCGGCAGGGCATTGGCCATTGCCAATCCGATTATCATACCGATGGCCGTCCATGTTCCTAAGGCAACCCGAGCCGTTTCAGAACGGGCTATTTCAGGTCCTAAAGCGTTTAAAGGTATAACAGCAACGGAAAATAATGTCCAATGAGCACATAATAAAATTGTGCCGTAAATAAAATTTAAAAGAGAAGTATGCCCTGTCGGTGGAAACCAAAAACCAATCATGGTAAAAACCATCAATAACGAACCCAAAAATATATAGGGTCTTCTACGACCATAAATAGGGATAATCCGCCATCGTCCCGGTCTCGTTGGAGTTTTATCCGATAAGGCACCTACCAGTGGGCTACTAAAAGCATCCCAGAATGTTCCAATGATGAATATGTATCCAACAAGTCCAATAGAGACATAGACTGTTCTACCCACTCCACCGGAAGGAGAATAAAAATACAACCCCCACTGGTTAATCACCTCGCTGCATAACTGCACAGCTATCATCGAAAGGCAAATTGCTAATCCTTCATACCAGCGAAATTCTCCTGAAACCGAATTTTTTTCCTCTACTTTTTCATTTCCATTGGATATTTCCGTCATTACATTTTTCCTATTTTTGTTTCATCAGGAATAATAGCATTTTTATGAACCACTATAATACCCTCTCGAATGGAAAAACCTTCATGGTCTCCATCTTTCAAATTATCCCCGCCTCGAATAACTACATTTCTTCCAATACGCGCATTATGGTCAATAATGGCCCTTTCTATTACTGTACCGGGTCCAATCCCCATAGGAATACCCGAAGCATGTCTAACATCTCCCATCTCAAACGAATCCGCACCGCATATAATACTATGGTCAATCACAGCAGATTCACGAATCACACTGCGAATTCCGATAATGGAATGTCGAACCCGTGCCGTTTCTATGCGAACACCGGAACAAATAATGGCATGGTCAATTTCAGAGCGAATAATTTTAGCACCGGGCAAGGCTCTGCGATGTGTATATATCGGCTGTTCTGGGTCATGAAATTCAAAGGGAGGAACATCATAAGTCATCGCCACACTCACATCATAATAAGAACGAACGGTTCCTATATCTTCCCAAAAGCCATCAAACATGTGAGCATATACTTTATGCTGGGTTAATGCCCCAGGAATTAATTGTTTGCCAAAATCAATCCATTCCAGATGTTCCCTTAACAAATGAATTAGCACATCCGCATTAAAAACATAAACACCCATAGATGCTAAATAAGGTTTCCCTTCTGCAGAAATACCAAATTCTTCAAAAAGAGATGGGGGGGTTGTTAATTGATTTAATATTTCATCTTCTTTGGGCTTTTCTACAAATCGCTGTATAACTCCTTCGGAATTCACCTGCATAATCCCAAATTGAGAGGCAGAATTTCGTCCTACAGGCAACGCAGACACTGTTATTTCTGCATTCTTAGATATATGCGTCCTCAATAAATCCCGATAATCCATACGGTACAACTGGTCACCGGAAAGAATTAAATAATGTTGTATATCCGGGTCATAGATATGAGAAATATGTTTTCGAACCGCATCTGCAGTGCCCTGGAACCAATCCCCTGTTTCATTGGTCTGCTCCGCAGCCAGGATGGTAACACCTCCACGGTGAAACTCGTCAAAATGATACGCATTCATAATATGACGATTTAAAGAATGGCTATTAAACTGGGTTAGAACAACAATCCGCATAAGTCCGGAGTTAATACAGTTACTTAATGGAATATCAATGAGCCGATACCTTCCACACAAAGGGACTGCGGGCTTGGAACGAAGTTTCGTCAAAGGATACAATCTTGTCCCTCTACCACCCCCTAAAACAACCGCCATGACTTTTTTGTTAATTCTCTGAAAATCAATCCGAACAGAACTCATGGTTTGCTCCTATTTTTATATTTGATACTATTATGAGATTGTTTACAATTTAAAGGGTGAAAACAAGGGAGCATGGTTTGCTCCTATTTTTATATTTGATACTATTATTTTAGGTATAGAATAAATGAAAAATACGCTCTCCATAGATAATGCAAACATTCGTCAATGCCCACAAGATTACACAGAGTATAATTGGTTTGTCGGACAATAATACCTTGCTGGGGTCAGAACCTTCCCCTTGATAACGAACTAAATAAAGATAGCGGAACAAGCCATAAATGACAAAGGGTAAACTTAAATATAATTTATCGGTATGCAATCGAGCAATTACTTCCGGGGAACATGTGTAAATTGTAAAAGTAATTAAAGCACCACCAGAAACAATGAGCAATAATTGGTCTAAATACTCCACCGTATAAAACACAAGAACGGCACGATGATTTTCTGCATCATCTTTTAACAAAAGTAATTCACCTCTTCTTTTTCCTAACCCCAAAAACAACGCTAAAAATAAGGTGCATATTATCAACCAGTTTGAAAATACCACATTTATTGCCACGGCACCTGCTATAGCCCTTGTTACAAAACCCATTGCTAAAATTAGCACATCTACCAGAAAAAACTTTTTCCACAACAACGAATAACTCACTGTTAGAAAGATATACACTAAAAGAATTGCAATAAATTTTATACCTAATGAGTAACCTAATGTAAGTGAAATTACCAACAAAATGAAAGTGAGGAAAAAGGCCAGCGGGATGCTTACATCTCCACTGGGGATAGGTCGTCGTGATTTCTCTGGATGAAGGCGGTCTTTCTCCACATCAATAATGTCATTCAAAATATAAGCGGAACTCGCAGAAAAACAAAAAGAAAAAAAGGCTATTATCGAAAGTTTAATCGCCTCTAAATTCAGCAACTCGCCCGCAAAGATTATCGCAGCAAATACCAGAAAATTTTTCGTCCATTGATATACTCTCAATGTTTTTATAAGCAACATAAGAACCTTCATACACTTCCTTTATTCCTATTACAATTGCGTGCGGTGGAAAACAAATCGGGGCAAATGCTGAATGATAAGCATAATGTATTTCCAGAACCATTTCACATATACAACATGCTTCTTTCGTTTCCATGCCTTGTGAATCATTCGCCCTGCTTCTTCCGGACTTGCCAGAAGTCTTTGAGGCAAATTTAAGCCATAGGTCATGGCCGTATCCATAAATCCCGGTTTTACAAGCAATACATGCACTTTTGTCGAACTCAACCGATGTTGCAAACCTTCCATATATCGTGTCAATGCCCCTTTGGTAGAACTGTAAATATAATTACTTTTACGACCTCTATCTCCAGCAACAGAAGAGATGATAATGGCAAATCCATGATTTCTCTCTTCAAACCTGCCAATAACCCGTTCCAGAATGGATACCGCGCCTGTAAAATTAATATCAATAGTTCTTTTAATAAGTTTAAAATCTTTTTGTCCTTCTTGTTGGACAGGCATATATCCGAAACAAATTACCAGACCTTCCGGTAAGCCATTTATTTTTTCAACGACCTTATCCAAAAAAGCCGGGTGAGAATCTATATCACCTGCATCAAAAAATAAGGTATCACAATAAACGCGGTAGCGAATCTGAATATCCTTTGCCATTCGTTCGTTTTCTTCCGTCTCTATATCTGCAAGCAATAACGAATAACCTTCTTTTGCAAACTCATGGGCTATGGCTTTTCCTACAGCGGAAACACTACCTAAAACAAGCACCGATTTGGAAGTTGGTTTCATTTCATTAATATCTAACATATAGGAGCCCTCCTCCGTTCTGGAATAAGTCCTATTCTTCGTGCCATCGTAGATGAAAAACGAAAACCGGGGTCATATTTCGTCTTAATCTCTTGAAATTGTATCCAGTGGGGATAAGTTTCTCGAAACATACTGTCCGACATTAATTGGTCTTTGGCAAGGTAAAGTCTTCCCCCATATCTCAAAACGATTAGATTTAAATCCTCAATAAAATTTACCAGGCCCGCATGATTGGGTATATCTAAAGCCAAGGTATATCCCTCCATAGGGAACGACAATAATCCTTCATTTCCGGGACCAAACCGTTTCAAAACAGTTAAGAAAGACGCCCGTTGTGAGGATACCAACTGTTCCAATAATATTTTTAATCCCTTTATGTCACTCCCCGGGAAAACTACCTGATATTGCACAAATCCTGTTTTCCCATACATACGGTTCCATTCCAGAATACGGTCTAATGGGAAAAAGAATTTTTCTAAGGGCGTAATTTCATAGCGGGTCTTGTTTAAATCATAATACCAGGAATTGAAAATACCTACCGTTCGTTGGCTTAAAGCCCATGATGGAGCATCAAAAGGAACCGTTATATCCCTTTTTCTTTTAGGTGTCAAAGGTGCATTTTTCCAGCGGGGAGGCAAATCCTCTACTTCAGCCAGACGTCCTCCCATCAGTATTCCTCTACCCATACTTTCTTTTTGGGCAAGGCAATCTAACCACGCTACTGTATAAGGATACTTAACATCATAGTCCTTCATTTTCTCCAGCAAATCATCTAAATTTCTTGCCTGATAATAATCTACATGGAAATAAGCCGTTCTAACTTTCTTTAAACGAATTTTGGCTGTTCGGATAATCCCTGTCATCCCAATTCCACCAATAGTTGCCCAGAACAAATCCGCATTCTCATCTCGACTACAACGGACAACGCTTCCATCCCCTATTATCAAATCCAAGGATAAAACATGATTTCCAAAACTACCTTCCTCATGATGATTTTTCCCATGAATATCGTTCGCTATAGCACCTCCCACAGTAACAAATTTTGTCCCCGGACATACATACGGCATCCAGCCACGAGGCAAAAAAACTTCCAGAATTTCTTTTAAGGTAACCCCTCCTTCACATTCCAGAACGCCATCTTCCTCATTCCAGTTAAGAAATCGGTTTAATCGCACCATATTGACCAGAGCCCCTCCTTCATTCAGGGCGGTATCTCCATAACTTCTTCCCAAACCTCTCGCGAGAAAATCCGGGATACGGTCATCTTTTAATACCGCATCTAAGGTTTTCCATTTCTCAGGTCGAAAGACATAACTTTCAGGGAAAGAATATCTCCCCCAACCACTTAATTTCTTTTTTTCTGCTTGGATTAACATATCTCTATTTCTATGCTCCAACAATTAAGATTGTTATTTGACAAATCGTTTTAGTAGTATACAAATTACTGAAAAAAGACTCAAATTATAATTTATCATAAATGAAAAACCTTGAAAAGGAGACTTACCATGGCCCTTTTACTTGTAAGCCTTAGCCCCTTGTATATATTGAACACCGTGGCAACATTGCCAGATATTTATCCTGTGTATCCTGTCCCTTTCACCGAGGTAGAAGTCAAACCAGGCTTCTGGAATGACTGGATTATGCGTGTTGGCAAAAAGTTTTTACCTCATAATTTTGAATATTGTGAAACGGAAAAAAAGATAGACAATTTCCGTGTAACGGCGGGTGTAAAAGAAGGGAAACATATTGGAGCCTGTTTTGAAGATTCGGATGTTTACAAAGTCCTTGAAGGGGCCGCATATTGGCTTGCTTTGCATAAAGACCCGAATATTGAAAAAACGGCTGATGATATTATTGATTTGATTGCAAAAGCCCAACAACCCGATGGTTATTTGAATACTTATTTCACACTTGTCAAACCTAAAGAACGATGGACAAATGATGCGGAACATGAGACCTATTGTGCAGGGCATTTGATGGAAGCCGGCATTGCGTATGCTCAAGCAACAGGAAAAACAAAACTATTGGATGTGGCTACAAAATTTGCAGACCATATTGTAGAAACCTTTGGAACAGGAAAGGTAGAAGAAGTTCCTCAACACGAAGAAATTGAATTGGCGTTATTTAAACTTGCTCATTATACAGGAAAAGAAAAATATGCAGAGATGGCACGCTGGTTTATAGAACAACGCGGAAAACCTTATAAAGATAAGACTACCGGCCGTTGGGATTTTGTTTGTCAGGACCATAAACCCATTATTGAACAGGACGAAATTTTAGGACATGCCGTTCGGGCTATGTATCTCTATTCATCCGTTACAGACCTGGTGGCCAAAACCGGGGATACTCGTTATTCCAACGCCCTTGACCGATTATGGTTCGATTTGACGGAACGAAAAATGTATATCACTGCTGGAATTGGTGATTCTCTATTGCGGATAGAAGGATTTAGTCAACCTTATTACCTGCCTAATGATACGGCTTATTGCGAAACATGTGCCTCCATTGGATTGGTTTTATGGGCTCAACGCATGTTCCTGCTACATGGCGATGCTCAATATGTAGATATCATCGAACGCGCTTTCTATAATACGCCGCTGTCAGGACTTTCGCTCACCGCAGATACAATTTTCTATTGCAACCGATTGGAAGGTGCAGACCAACGACCCCCATGGCAAAAATGTGCTTGCTGTCCCACCAATGTTGTTCGTTTCATTCCTACTATTGGCGGTTATACCTACGCCTGCGATAAAGATACCCTTTATATCCTCCATTACATCCCAACCAAAACACAACTCACATACTCCAATGGAAAATTAACCCTTGCAAAAGAAAACCATCCCTTACCGAAAAATCTTATTCAAATAGAACAAACGACAAACTATCCATGGGACGGTGAAACCAAAATCCAAATCCATTCGGAGAAACCCCAAAATTTTACCATTGCCATTCGAATTCCCGACTGGACATATCGCGGTCAGGGAAACACCGAACGATTGTATCTCTATCCTGAATGCCCGGGGTTGGATAAGGTTCAGATAAAGGTCAACGGTGAGAACATTCCCATTACATCATTGGAAAAGGGCTTTGTAAAAATACAGAGAGAATGGAAACAGAACGATGAAATTATCCTTGCTTTACCTATGGATGTTCAGCGAGTTTATGCGAATGAAAAAGTAGAAGCCAACCGCGGTAGAGTGGCTATTCAAAGAGGTCCTGTTGTTTTCTGTGCAGAGGATATAGATAATGCCAACCAGGTGCGTTTCCTTTTCCTTCCTCGCAATTCTACATTCCAATCTCATTTTGAACCCGATTTGCTGGGTGGAGTGGTAACCATTCAAACTACTGCTAAAATAAAAACATCCGAAAACCTGAATGGTTCCGACCAAGCTATGAAACTAATTCCTTATTATGCATGGGCAAACCGTAAACAGGGTTACATGCGCGTATGGTTGCCAGAAAATGCAGACCTTGTAACTGTCCCAACCCTTGAAACAAAAGCAAGTGTGGAAGCATCTCATATATGGACAAATGATAGTCTTTATGCCCTCAACGACCAGATAGAACCTAAGAAATCGTCTGATACATGTATTCCTCGTTTTACATGGTGGGACCATAAAGGCACAAAGGAATGGGTGCAATATACTTTCGACAAAGAATATTCCATAAAAGGGGTTCGGGTTTTCTGGTTTGATGATACAGGTTTTGGAGAATGTAGAGCCCCTGAATCATGGGAAATACTGTATCAAAAAGAAGGTCGCTGGATACCCGTTCCAAAACCATCTAAAAGGACTACAGAACGAAATAAATACAATGAGGTAACCTTTGATACTATTTCTACGGATGCCCTGCGTCTTGTTGTCCAACTTCAACCTAACTTTTCCGCCGGTATTCTTGAATGGAAAATAATCTCCGCAGAATAATAAATATAAGTTTTGCATATAAATTGAATGACAAATTAATGATAACGAATAAACAGAAAGGGAATGAAATATGGCGGGAGTTGTTCGGTTAAGTTTCTCTATCGAGAAATCACTCTGGGAGAAATTGCAGAATCTTGTTACACGGGAAGGCTATGCCAACCGTTCTGAGTTTATTCGTGACCTTATTCGCGACAAATTGGTGGAAAAACAGTGGGAAGAAAACGAAGAAGCCATCGGAACAATTACCTTTGTTTACAACCATCATATACCCAAACTGAATGATAAAATTTTGAATGTTCAGCACAAATATCTGAATGTTATTCTCACCACAACACATATTCATTTAGACCACCAGTTGTGCGCCGAAACTATTTTAGTTCGAGGAAGAGCATATAAAATACAAGAATTATGTTCCGCCCTTCGTAACCAAAAAGGTGTACTGCATGCGAGTATATCCATCAGTTCCACAGGTAGAAACTTAATTTAAGAAACTACACACTTTTTATTGAAGACAAAACAATGCCGACAAAACATCAAGACTTGCACCTTATATAAAGATAAAAACCTCAATACAACACCAACATTATTACAATCGCACCAATGTCATTCCTCCCATTCCCCCCTTTTGTCCCATTCGTCCCATCCGTATCATCCATCCCATTTGTCCCATTCCTCCTTTTTGTCCCATTCGTCCTATCCGTCCCATTCCCCCCTTTTGTCCCATTCGTCCCATCCGTATCATCCATCCCATTTGTCCCATTCCTCCCTTTTGTCTCATTCCTCCCTTTTGTCCCATCCGTCCCTTTTGTCCCATTCGTCCTATCCGTCCCATTCCCCCCTTTTGTCCCATTCGTCCTATCCGTCCCATCCGTCCCTTTTGTCCCATTCGTCCTATCCGTCCCATCCGTCCCATTTGTCTCATCCGTCTCATATACTCCATCCTCTCCAATGAAAATCCAGAATATTCCAATAATACAAAAGGAACAGGAAACCATAACAAGAAAGAAGCGATAACAAATCAAAGAACCTCTGCTTACTCCACTCTTTTAAGTTAAAGAGAAATCGAATAGTTGCAAGCATTGTTAGCAACAACAAAAAGAAAGGAATTCCCAAAAGGATAAAAAGCCCCAGAGGTGTTCCATAACCCAATGTTTGAGGTTTCAAGAATAAGAAAATATATCCTCCAAAACAAAGATTGTAAATAAGAAAGAAAAGGGTCAATAATTGAAGATAATTTATATTAAATCTAATAGATTTTTTACAGACCCATGAAGTAAAACACATTACCACAAAGCGAAGCCCAACTATCCATAAATTCATCAGATAAACTGCCGCACACGCAAAAAATACAACATACTGAAAAAGTTTCGTCTCCCAGAAATAAATCGGTTCATAAACATCGTTCCCCATTACAAGTTGATACGGTCTCTTTTGATAACTCTTTATGAAAGTTATTCTCGGAACACTTGCAACTTCCCCATTTGTATTTTTTCTACCCCATAACATATCTCCTATCTCTTCGACTTTCCACTCCCCGGATTGGAAAGCCAGATATTTCATCGTGAGGGTCTTCTCGGATGCATTTCCGCAGATATAGTATTCATGGGTCATTCCCGGAAGGAAAGTAGCCAACTTAAAATAGTCGCTTCTGCAATAACGATTATGCCGATAAAATCCTGTGATTTGGTGATAAAACGACTTATCAACAAATGAGGGATGTTTTCGAATATTTTCGACATTCCTCACAGGCAAAGAAAATTTTCTAATCAGTAAGGGAATTAATTCATTAATAAATGTATGTTCCCCTTTATTAATGGATATAAACAGTCCAAATCGTTCTTCAGGAATAATTAATGTATGGCTACTGAACCCCCAAGTTAACCCAGAATGTTGTAAGACTTTTTTCCCATTAATAAACCGTTCTTCCCAACAGCAGGCATAACCGGGCAGAAGTGGATGTAGTTTATATCGCGGCGTCTGCATTAATAAAACTGTAGAGGCTCGCAATAATGAATGATTTTTATACCTTCCTCCATTGAGCAAGGCAATTAGAAAATGAGAAAAGTCCTCTGCTGTTGTGCATAAACTGGAAGCTGGTGGTGTTTGTGCAAAATCCATTTTAATTACTTCAGACCTGCCCAGATATTCCAGATACGGTTTGGGAAGTTTTAAATCTTCAGGATAAGTTCCATCAAATCGGCTATTAGACATTTCCAGAGGTTCAAATAGATATTCCTTCATATAATCATTAAATTTTTTTCCAGAAACTTCCTCAATTATATGCCCTAACAAAGCAAACCCATGATTGGAATAACTAATAGCAGTCCCAGGCGGAAAAATTATGGGAGGTAACCTTCTTGACAAATATTCTCCCAACGGCAAAACATAATCTTTCGTTCGGGCACCCATACCTAAAAAACGGTCATCAAAGCCAGCCGTATGTGTGAGAAGATGATGAATGGTAATCGGCTCTGCAAAAGGATATGCGATTAGGAAATCGTTCATATATTGATTGACATCTACATCCAGGGATAGTTTTCCCTGCTCATAAATTTGTAAAATTCCTACCGCAGTAAAAAGTTTTGACAGTGAAGCAACAAAAACAGGTGTTTTCTTTGCATCCATAGGTTCATCAAGGTCAAATCCTAACTTACCGTATCCTTTCAAAACTACTGTATCCCCACACACGAAAGCAAGCACCGTCCCTGAAACATGATTTTTATCTAATAATTTTGGAACATGCACATCGAGGAATTAAACTATTCTCGTTTCTAAACTTGTATCTTCTGCAGAAACATTCCACAGCAAACACACAAACAGGCTCGTCAACACATATTTACTATAAAAGTTCCTATTCATAATTTTTTCTTTCTATAGATATGACATGCGAATGCTATATATTGTAAACTTTTAGTCTCTATGAATGGTAGGAGTTTTTCTATATGGAATATAAAATGGTATTTCTAATAGGTCCCCCGCGTTCTGGCACAACCATGTTAGAACGGATGCTTTCTTCTCACTCATTAATACAGGGAGGTCCCGAACCGCATATTTTGACACCATTAGCCCATTTGGGCGTGTGGGCCAAAGTGGATAAAGCCCCTTATGACCATATCCTTTCCGCAGAGGCACAAAAACTTTTCGTTCAGCAATTGCCCAACAAAGAAAATGATTATTGGAAAGCATGCCGCGCTTATTGCGATGTTCTTTATGGACAATATCTCATTGCAAAAGGGAATAAACGAATTTGTCTGGATAAAACCCCTGCATATTCTTTAGTCCTGCCCTTTATTGCGAAAGTGTATCCGGACGCAAAATACATTATTCTCACACGGCACCCTTTGGCAACTTTTTCTTCGTTTGCCAATTCATTTTTTGATGGGGATTATAAAGTTGCTAATGAACACAACCCTATCCTAAATCGTTATATCCCCGCTATTGCTGACTTTCTCCGCAAAAAGGAAGTAGATATATATCATATTCGATACGAGGAGCTCGTAAAGAAGCCCGAAGAACAATTCGAAAAAATATGTTCTTTCCTCGAAATTCCTTTTGAGGTTGAGGCTATTGACTATGGCAAATCAGAAGATGAAAATCGTCAACAGGGATTGGGAGACCCGTTAGGGGTTAAGCAACATACCCGCCCTACAACGGCTTCATTAAAAAAATGGGTTGAGGAACTAAGCACAGACCCCGATAAACTAACAATGATGCAGAACATTATAAATCAGATTGCAGATGAAGACCTTGTTATTTTCGGCTACCCCAAAGAAACTCTGTGGAAGCCAATGGAAGAAGCACAAGGGAAGAAAATTCAACCTAAAAGGCAAAAACTCAATCGTTACTTATTAGAACGGAAAGCGATTATTTTCCTTCGTTCTCAGGCGCGAAAACATGCATTCTTCCGCCGATGGCTGGAAAAATTACGACTGGCTTGTGATGTGCTTCTAAGAGAATAATATAAAGATAAAATGAGTGGGAAATTAGGCGTGTCCCTGTTTATTCCCCTCTACGAAGCACCCTTTTCTTCCACCAGAAAAGTCCTAAAATATCAAACAATGTCTTAAAAAGCCGCCCCGAAATGTTATATTTAGAAGTTCCATATTTTCGCGGATTGTGAGCAACAGGAATCTCTGCAACACAGAAACCTGCGGAATGCACCAAAAAAGCATAATAACGGTGAGAGCCATTGAAAGGAATAATATATTCTATACATGCCCTTCGCATTGCTTTTAAGGCACAACCTGTATCACGAACAGGGTTATCCAAAAGCCAGCGAATAATACGGTTTGCCTGTCGGCTAATCCAGGTGCGAAGCCAATCATCCTTCCGTTCCTCCCGATATCCTTGAACAAAATCTACTGTTTGTAATTTATCAAGCAATTTTGGAATGTCGTTCGGGTCATTTTGCAAATCACCATCCAGAATAATAATATATTCTCCTCGTGCAAATTTCAATCCTTTATACAAGGCATAAGATTGCCCCGAATTTTTCTTCAAACGAATAGGAACAATACAAGGATAAGAAGATTTTAATAATTCAATAACTTCTGGCGTTGAATCATTACTACCATCATCTACAAGAATGCATTCATAGTCTCCTTTAACTCTTTCCTTAAACACACGGTCTATCCCCTCTACCAGCAATGGGATATTTTCGGCCTCGTTATAGCACGGGATAATAACAGAAATAGAAGGACAGGATTTTATCTCTGATGTATTCACATAAATATTCCTATGAAAAATTTCGTTTATATGTTTATCACATCTAAATTGGGAATACTTGATTCCAGAGGAACCGTTTCCAAAGAACGGGCACCTAACAGCATAAGTTCATAACGAATGCGTGCCAGAGGTATTTCCTTATCATCAACACATAATTGAACACTAAATTCGGCAAAATTAGTTCCACGATTAATTGTTGGTTCATCTGCAAACAAATGTTTCTCTTTCAGATATTGTGTTATCTTTTCTATTGCATCAATAGGGGCATTAAAGAAAAGCAATACCCTTCTTTCTGCATGCATAGCACCATATAAATTCAAAAGGAACATATGGGCTATTTCATATTTATTTTCATACTCTTTCAAATCTTCACGGACATAAACGGCAGATTCCGAACGCAAAACTTCTTCTCCTATTTCAAGACCATAATTGCGAATCGCAGAACCTGACTGGGTTATTTCCAATCCGAAATCTACCGAACCTTGATAAACTTTGGCTTCTGTTTTTCCCCATGTTTCATAGATAACGATTCCCTGTTCAATCCGCGGAGGTGTCTTAAATTTCTGGATAGAAAAACTCTTAAATTTATCTGCCAACCCCAATAATTTACTTTTTTTCTGAAACCAATCTAATGCAATATACGGCATCTCAGCAACCATAGTAACCAATTGTTTCTGTTCCAATAAATCCCTGAACCACTCATCATACGAAATAGATTGGGGTCTATAAATAATCACCAGACGGACAGCACCGCGTCCTAAAGATAAAACTCGTTTCATTGGGCAGGACTGACTATATTCCATTTTCAATTCGAGTTCTCGCTCTAAAATCCAGTCATCACCCGCAATAGCAAGGTCTATTTCTCCAATAGACAATTGCGTCCCAAATTCCTGGGGTCTGCCATCCCATCCTACTAAAAAGGAATGTAATGGGAACGATGTCGGTCCCCCCTGGTCATAACCTTTTGTTGGGAAACCTGCATTTTTTAATAAGGTAACCAAATTCCCACCGCGATTAGGGTCTGCCAGAGAACCCGCAGGCATACCTATAACAAGTTTATCATTCATCTCCTTATTCCTAAGTTCTGTAAGGTTATTTTGTTATAAAAAAATTAATTTTCATCAAATCAAATCATTAATTTCTGGAGGCAATACCGAAGGATTCCGCTCCTGTTTCAGGTAGCCAATGGCAAAGGGATATAAAGCGATACTAAAAAGCACTCGCCCATATTCCCAAGAAAAATTAAACCAGCGTGCATATAAATAAAACCATAATAGTATACTGAAACCTAATGCTATAAAGAAACTCATCACAGCCATTCGTTTTATTCCTGCAGCCCAGGGTTTAAGTCCCGGTCGCGGTCTCCGCGATAGAAAAAAGCCTAATCCAAAAAGGATAAGTCCTATAAAATACAAACCCAGTTCCCCCCGGTCAAACCAATAAGTCCAATCCTCACTTCGCAATGGGTTTATGGCTAAAAACTGGTTAAAAACAATCCATTTTGCAATAGTTCCTGTAAACATAATAATCGCTCCCTCTAATTGCATTCGCGAAATACGCCCACGAATCCACCGACATTCCTTTATTGCACCTACAATCAGCAGAATGTAAACAAAAAATACAAGTAGCGAGATTATTACATCGCCACCATAAAAAAATACATAATAAATCATCATACTCATTACTCCTGCAAATTATTATATATTTCATATAATTTTTCATTATATCTTACATTATTGAAATGAAAGGAATAAAAAATAAAGAAACAAAATAATGTCAACTCTCGATTATATTTTGAAAAAACAAAAAAATGTACACAAAAGATAAAAAATGTGGTAATATATGGCAAACTTAAAACCTAAAACTAAAATCTTTTAGTTGAGGAGGAAAGCCATGAGTTATAAAAAAATGTTCGTACTGCTTTTGGGTGCTGTTATTTTGATTTCAGCACAAGGATGTAAACCTGTGGTTGTTGTGAGCATCAAGTCTCTGGACTTCGGTAGCACAGAAACACAAAAAACATTTGAGGTCTGGAATAAAACTTCAGGTAACATGGAATTTGAAATTACTAAAACAGCAAACTGGTTAACTGTAAACCCCGCATCGGGAACCAGTCAAGGTGCTTCTGATAAGAAAATAATAACTGTGACTGTTTCCCGTACTGGACTACAACAAGGGACATACTCCGATACTTTAAAAGTCAAATCCCCTCAGGATGGTGAAGAACTCGTTACAGTGAATATGACTGTAGGCGGAGGTCAAGAAGGAGAGCAAGAAGGAACACCAGAAGGGACTACCGAAGGCACCACCGAAGGAACCACCGAGGGTACCACCGAAGGAACCACCGAGGGTACCACCGAAGGAACCACCGAGGGTACCACCGAAGGAACCACCGAAGGAACCACCGAAGGAGAAGGTGAAGGGCAATCGGAACCCAATATCTCTATTACAGGTTGGATAAATGACACAAAAACAAATCCTATAGCATATGCAACCGTTGAATTGGTAAGCACAAGTTTTAAGGTATATTCCGACCAGCCTGGATTATATATGATAGAGAATGTTCCCAAAGGCTCTTATGTTCTTTCTGTTACAAAAGAGGGTTATGCTCCTTACAGTACAGAAGTTGAAGTTGGGGATATCCTGCCAGTAACAGTAAATGTTACCCTTGCAAAACAAATCAAAATTCAGGATGTCCCTAATATCGAAAATGGTGCTACGGTTATAGACCTGGAAGGAAACGGTATAAAGATTCCACCTAATTCCGTATTTGATGAAGCAGGGAACCCTGTTGTTGGACCTGTAGAAGTATATATAACTCCTTTGGATTTCTCTCAACCCAATGATATCCTGGCCTTCCCGGGAGGATTCCAAGGAGTGCCCGCATCAAAACAGGGAGAACGCGTTGATTTAGAATCTTTTGCTCTTGCCGACTTTACCATTAAGAAGGACGGGAAAGAAGTTTCATTAGATACTTCCGCAAAAGCAGATAACCCTGCTGAAATAACTCTTGACCTTCCGGATGATTCGCCCATGAATGCCGGTGAAGAAGTGCCATTATGGTATTTTGATGAAGAAAAAGGTATCTGGATAGAATCAGGCAAAGGAACAGTTTATAACGATGGAGGCAATAAATATTATAAAGCACCTGTTCAGCATTTAACATGGTGGAATTGTGACGCACCTATTACGGATAAAACCTGCATTCAGGGTTATATAAAAGACGATGAAGGAAAACCTGTAGCGGGTGCAGTAATCAAGGCAATTGGTGTCTCCTATAACGGAGTTACTATTGTATACTCCGATACTACAGGCTTCTTCTGCGTCAATGTAAAAGGAAATTCCACAGTTACGATTGAGGTGTATTTGCCCGGTTCGCAAATTCCTGTATACCAACAAAATTTCAATGCAAATACAGTCGGAAATTCTTGTGAAACAGATAATTGCATGGATATTGGTAATATTACTGCAGCATTTAATAGTTGCATTCAGGGAACAGTTACGGATAGTAACGGGAATCCTATAGGGAATGTGACTGTTCGTTCTTCCGCTGGAACCGAAGCCATTACGGATAGGTCGGGATATTATTGCTTGAAGGCTGTTGGTGGCGTTCCAATTACTGTATTTGTGATCGGTCGTCCATCGGTAACGGTTCTCAGTCAAACGAACACATCCTGCTCTGCAGGTGATTGTGCCGTTGCAGACATAAAAGTAGAATATCCCAAAGAGGATTCCTATGTCGGATTGATGAATGTTACCTTAAATAAACAATCCTACTTAACGAAAGTAACCCAATACTTAATTTCTCCCTCAGCAATCTTTGCTTCATTTACAGACAATCCTATATCTGTAGTTAATGACCAGTGCTCTGTTCATACCTACCAATATAACTTTTCACAAGAACAACATGGGAATGATAATCTTCCCCAAATTAATTGGACAGGACTTGACCCCGGCGCTCCCGGTTTGTTCCAGTCTGTAGACAAAGCCGTTGATTTGATTAGAATGTCCGATACCTATTTTCAAGAAATAGGGACGGTTCAACCGTGGATGTATTCTACTTTCATTTTGGATTATACAAATCCACTTTACACGACTAACGAACAACCCAATTTTGATGCTTCCTGGCCCGGTGGTTTCGATATTGGAGCATTTTCCGTTAGTGGACAGATTCCGCCTCAATTAGAAGTTACTTCTCCGGAAATAACACAAACATTATATGGTTCAACATTTGATTTCAATCCTGAGCAAGACATGAACATAGTATGGAATGCTCCGGAAACACCTGTTCCGGGAAGTTTTATTGAAGTAACTCTTTCAGGAACAAGTTATATTTTCAATGGAGATAGAGAGGTGGCTAATGTAGTTGTAATTAATTGCACCCTCATGGATGATGGGTCTCATGTAATTCCAAAAGAATTATTACAACAACTGCCTGTGGGTTCTATTAACCAACCTGCATTTTTCAATCTGACAATCTCTCGGTGTTATTTGCAAGAATTTCCTGTCCCATTAGTGAAAGGCGGCAATGGGAAATTCCTAGTCAATGCACAAACTATAGTAACAGCATATAAATCAACAAACATACCCATTCCTGTTAAATAAGGTATCGAATTTTAACTAAAAAACTACGCCCTGCCTTTGTTCGTAGGGCGTAGTTTTTTTATGCTCTATCTTACAACGATTATTTAACTACAAAATTTGAATTATCTGTTATAAGACATGTAATTTATAAAGCAAGTAAATAAAAATCTAAAATTTATAAGGATAAAACTTATGCGGTTTCTTTTAATAGGTATACTTCTTCTTTTAGTAGGGAATATAAAAGCAGATACCCAGTCTCCCTATGCTATTAATGTAACTGATTTTGGAGCAAAAAATGATGGCTCTGCCGATGCGACACAAGCATTTCAACAGGCGTTAGATAAAGCCGGTGAAATAGGAGGAGCGATTGTCCTTGTTCCCGCAGGAACATATAAAATTTTAGGCAATTTAAAAATCCCCGCGGGTGTAACATTACAGGGGACTTTTCAAACTCCTCCCACTTCCCATTATCCTAACAAACCGAATCTCGTAGGCTCTGTTCTTCATGCCTACGCAGGTAAAAACCAATCGGAAACAGAACCATTTATCACCCTCGCCGGTAATAATGCCACATTAGCAGGGTTTATCATATCCTACCCGGAATGGTCAAAAGAAATTGTTCCTCCCATACCCTATCCTCCTGCGGTTTACTCAAAGGGGACAACAGATGTTGCCGTATATGACTGCTGTATCATTAATCCTTATGAAGCACTCCATTTTCAGGACTCTGCCCGAATGATGATTCGAAATGTATTTGGATACCCATCTTTTCGGGGTCTATATATTGATGCTTGTTATGATATTTCCCGCGTAGAAAATTGTCATTTCTGGCCCTTTGGTGTTAATTACAATCCTAATGACCCCTATTGCCTTTGGATAAATGAAAATGGTGTTGCCTTTAAATTTGCCCGAACCGACTGGCAATATGTAACACATACCTTCTGCTTCGGTTATGGTGTTGGTTATAAATTTTCCCGAACAAAAAACGGTGCATGTAACGGTAGTTTTTTAGGTATTGGTGCAGACTGTTGTCGTCGTGCGGTATTGGTCGAGGATTTACAACCTTATGGTTTATTAATAACCAACGGTGAATTTGTCGGACGCTGGGAAAGCACAGACTCCGCTGGTATCGAAATACTTCCGGATGCAGGGCATGGGAAAATCAGTCTAAACAATTGTGCCTTTTGGGGACCCTTAGACCGTTGTATCTGGCATCGGAGTAATCAAACGCAATTAACCGTCATTGGCACTAATTTCTGGGAATGGGATATTAATAGTAAAGGGCATCCCGCTGTGCAAATAGACCGTGGAAAAATGATATTACAAGGGAACACATTCTCTTTAGGTTTACTTCATTCCGTAATTGGTAGAGATATTACTTCTGCCATCATTAGCGGGAACCAAGCCGAAGGAGGGCTTTATGTGATAAATTATGCCGGCAAAAAAACACAAATGGCTTTGAATGAAATGCCACCTGATTTACCTAAAAAAGATGCCCTCAAAAACTATATTTTGAATATAGGAAGTGTTGGAGACCGAAATTTCCTTAAGAATTGGCACGGAACCGAATCCGCACCTGAATGGAAAAAACCAGGGGCATCCAAACGCTGGACAAAACAACAATCGTTAATGAGAGTTCCCGTCTTGGTAGATAAGGAATATACGCTTACTTTAGATGCATACATACCTCCACAAGCAAAACACGCTGATAATACTATTTTAATAAACGATGAGCCTTTGCTTTCAATCGGTGATAAGGAAGGTTTTCAGAAAATTTCTGTAAAGATACCTCCACAACAACAAGATTTCATAATGATTGGCATTCGTTCCCATACATGGATACCCAAAGATTATGACCCGAATTCAAAGGATACCCGACAATTAGGTTTTGCCGTTAGCCAAATTCAGATGAAAACTCGTTTTGCTCCCAAAGAACCTTTTATCTTGAACAGACTATTTAGTTCAATACCCAAATAATAACCGAAATCCTTGAAAAGAGTTGCTTAGAACAAAATGCTTTATCCGTCACCACTAATGGAATGGGACACATGGGACGGATGAGACCGATGAGACAAATGGGA